>Ga0272448_1001987_pt1 | contig 26562 bp, 23 predicted proteins | sample YNPCB0191_FD_202220 | JGI IMG/M metagenome (GOLD analysis project Ga0272448, IMG submission 202220) | Hot spring sediment microbial communities from Yellowstone National Park, WY, United States - YNP-CB-019-1 | ecosystem: Environmental > Aquatic > Thermal springs > Hot (42-90C) > Sediment... | reverse complement strand
GAAGAAGTGAAGAAGGAAGTGATTGAACTCAAATCAAAGTTTAAGACCATCAAGTACTGCTTTGCTGAGGGAACGGAAGCATACAAGCACTATAAAATTATTTGATTTGGGGAACTCAGAGCCCGCCCACACAATATCGCAACATGTGCAGTGGTAGAATTATATCAGACCAGTTTGATGGGAGAATATGTGAGCAATAACTGGGAGATTCGGGTTGTGTTCTTATTCATTATTTGAATTTTGAAAAATATTCATCTATTTCAGGTCTCAACTCGATTCCTACTCTTTCAAAGCAATTAAGCAGTTCCAAATAAGACCCTTCCCCGCCCAGAAAGTCCCAAAATTCCTCTGCAACCTTTAGCTCATTGTCTAAATCCAGCATTCCCTTAAGTGTCCATCTTTCATAAGGTTTGGGCTCATAAGGATTGTATGGGATGGCAATACAAGAATGAATTTTTGCGTCTGGGTGTTTTAACAAATAAATCGCAATCCATTCTAATAATGTTCTCTTAAAATCTTTGAACTGCCCGATATTTGGCTTAACTGTTTTTAAATCAAATAAATGAGCAGTACCATCATCATCCATAACAAATAGATCTATTTTTACAGTTTTTAATTTATTTACTGTACCAGAAGTAGCTACTTTTCTTATTCTTTCAACTTCCTCTATTTTGTTTGGATTTTTTCTTCCTGTTGTTAGTTCATTCAAGATGTGCTGAATTTCTATTTGTGCCTGTTCACTTATTGTATCTCCAACCACAAATTGTTTTTGTGCAACAGGATATCTTAAGCCCGCCAGCGTTTCAGCTACAGGTTCAAAAATAGAAGTACCAAAAGTAGTATTTAGAGACTGTATAAAAGAATATAATGCCATTCTATCCTTACCAAGTAGACGATAATGAAATGGCATATTGTGTGTCTCGGGCGTGTATGATAGAAATTTATTCCTTAAACATTCTCTAATGGTATTTTCAACCTTTCTTATTTGTTCATTTGTAAGAGCCATCTTTATCTCTCCTTTAAGTGAAATATCGATTCCGAATAAGGTGTTTCTCTATCTTTTTCAACCCTGCATAAAACGGGGCGCTTAAACTCATTAACAATTTTCATCCCTGCCAGTTCTGCAATCTTTGGATAAAGGTTAAATTTATCATTAGCAACCAAAAATACATCATAGTCATATTGTAGATACTTTTTACAATTTATAAGAACTTCTGCTATATCTTTAATGTAAGATTCTCGTTGTGATTTACCCTGTCCTTTGGAGAGTGGACATATTTCTAACTCATCATTTCGTTCAAATCCAAATATTTCATATGCATAGGCATGTTGTTCATGATAATCAATAAGCCCCACATAAGGTGGACTGGAAAATATTCCTCTTATCTTCTGGTTTAATAAAAGTTCTGCAAAGTCCTTATTTCTCTTTTTTATTTCCCCATAAATATCTATTTTTCTACTATCGCCTATTAAACAGACCTGAAAAGTATTTGTTCTCAATTTATCGAATTCCTTAAGCCTATTTAGTGTATCTATTGTATAGAATTCCCACCATTTTGTTATAGAAAATGTAGGTTTACAGATTTTTCCGTGTTTTTTGCAATAGTAAGGAGTGGTAACTGGTTCTTTTAAAGTTGCCAAGTCGGCATGGGTTGTGGCTCTACACGAACGAGCAGTTCTACTCAAAACAATGGTTAGAACCTTTTTCACATCTTCATTGGCTATTTGTCTGATTTCCTGTGCCATAAAATCTATCTCTTTTCTCACTGGGTCTAAAAACCACTTATCTAAAAAAGTTCCACTTTTATCTTGCCTTATTTTAATTTGATACTTCTGTATCAATCCATTGTAAATAGTAAGAAATTGGCTTTCTTTCTCTTCTGCATACTCTTCCTCATTGATTATCCCATCTGCAACTTTTCTCTTGTATTCTGGCGAGGTAAAATGCTTATTGTTAAATTTTTCAAGTTCTAACGATAAATGTTCTTCAAACGAAATATTATTTCTAGTATTTTGGAATTCTCTCAATTTCAAATTTAATTTGCGTATTGTATCTTCTATTAAAATTAGATTGTGCTTTTCAACTTTTACATTAGAAATTAAAACATTGAAAGGGGAAATATCTATCCCGATGGCGTGCATTTCTAATTCGTTTGCCTGGACCAATGTAGTTCCACTCCCACAAAAAGGATCTAAGACGATGTCCCCTTTATGAAAATATACTTCTTTTTTAAACTCATCTGTGTGGGAGTCAAGAAAATACTCTACTAACTGAGGAATAAATTTACCTTTGTATGGATGCAACCTATGAACATGTTTTGTTCTCTCTGCTTCGCTGTATTGAGAAAAAGAAAGGTGCCAATTAACATCTTCGCCTAGTATCTTTTCCCATTTAGATTTTTTTGGTAACGAGTCATAGTAATTTTTCAACTCTTCGATATTTATAAGAGGATTCCCATTCCGTCCATATTTTTTTATTCGCCCGTACTGAATTAGATAGGATATATTTGAAACTGTAATTTTGCGATTCAGGTACCGGGAAGCCCAGGCACTTGCCTCTTTCAAATTAAGAAGTTTCTTCTCCCTATTTTCAAACAAGGTTGTCTGTGCCATGGATTTCACCCCAGATATGTTCTAAAAATTTTGATTTATTTGAGCCCAACATGTCCGAACGATTTATTCCCTTTGCAGCATGCCAGTTTTCTCTTTCAAAATACGAATTGTCTACTCCTGAAGCACATCTAAATTTCCCGAAAGCATCGTTCTCCACAAACATGACCGACTTCATTGCATTCATATAATTTTTCGAGATATATAGGATTTATGCAGGTGCTACGCAGGGGCGATGCAGAATCTTTGTGGGTGCTTACCTACTTCATCAATCATCTAGCATAAAATATTGAGTTTTTTATTTCTTGTAATTGAATAATAACACGAGTTTTCGTCCAGATAAGTGTTTTCAAAAATACACAAAGAAGGTGCCCATGGGCATTCTGCATAACCGTGCTACGCAGGGTTGCAAAACCTAAAATAATGGTTCAGGTTTGGGGGTTTAGATGTCTACACTTGTCATCGCAGAGAAGTACAACGCCGCAATGAGAATTGCATATATTTTGTCTGGTGGAAAAACAGAGAGAAAAATGTACGGAAGTTTACCAGTATTTCATTTCTTGAAGGATGGTGAGGAATGGTATATTACTGGCTTGCGAGGGCACATCATCGAAGTTGATTTCCCAGCGAACATGAATAACTGGGAAAAGACGGAACTTAAAAAACTGGTCGTAGAAAAACCAGTAAAAGAAGTAAAAATAAAAAACATTGCCAGCACACTCAAAAACCTGAGCAAAAAGTGCAACCGCATAATTATTGCAACGGATTACGACCGTGAAGGCGAGCTAATTGGCAAGGAAGCCCTCGAAATTATCGGAATTAAACCTGACGATGAACGCGTGATGCGAGCTAAATTCAGTGCACTCACGAAGCAGGAAATCACAGCATCATTTAACAACCTTCAAAAACTCGATGAAGGACTTGCAAATGCTGCAGAGGCACGCCAGGAAATTGACTTGAAGTGGGGTGCGGTGCTTACCAGGTTCATTTCACTCTCCTCTGGCAGAGTTGGTAAAGATTTTCTTTCCGTGGGCAGAGTGCAAAGTCCCACACTTGCACTCATTGTGGACAACGACAACCTGATTGAAAATTTCACACCACAAAAATTCTGGGAGATAATTGCTACGGTAGAAAAGATTGCTGAAAATACAGGGCAGGTGCAGGCAAAACATACCGCCGGGAGAATCTTCGATGAGAAAAAAATGCAGGAAATCTATGAGAAGGTGAAAGGCGCAAAAAAAGGCGAGGTAAAAAAATACGAGGTTTCAGAGCACAAAGAATATCCGCCTCCACCATTTAATACCACCGCATTTCTTGCAGAAGCTGCAAAATTAGGTTATTCCCCTGCAAAAGCCATGCAGATTGCAGAGCATCTGTACATGAAAGGGCATATCAGCTATCCACGAACCGATAACACCGTTTATCCCCCGAGCACAAATCTCAGAGCAATACTCCAGGAACTCAGGAACACACCATTTCGTGAGATGGCAGAGGAAATTCTCAGCCAGGAAAAGATTATTCCCAGCAGAGGAAAAACTGAAAGTGCAGACCATCCGCCAATTCATCCAGTTGAAGCAGCTAACCGTGATAAATTAAAAAAAGAGGAGTGGGATATATACGAACTCGTGGTGCGCAGATTTCTTGCAACACTTGCACCACCTGCACAAATTGAAATAAAAAAAGTGCTGTTTGACATAAACGGAGAACCATTTCTTGCGGATGGAGTCAGAGTGATTGATGAGGGCTGGCGGAAATACTATCCATATTCGAAGAAAGTCCAGATTGAAATCCCGATGTTCCGTACTGGCGAAATTGTGAATGTATGTGCAATAAATTGTAAGGAAGACAGGACAAAACCGCCTGCCAGATTTACGCAGAGTACGCTTCTCCAGGCGATGGAAAAACTAGGACTGGGTACAAAATCCACAAGACACGAAATCATACAAAAACTGTATGAGCGAAAGTACATTACTGGCAATCCAATTGTGCCCACGCCATCTGGTAAAGCGGTAATAAATGCACTCAAATCACATGCAGAGATTGTAACAAAACCAGAAATGACAAGCAAACTTGAAGCGGAGATGTCTGAAATTGCAGATAAAAAAAGGAAGATGGAAGAAGTAATCAAAGATTCTGAGGAAATACTGCTCAAAATCGTGGAGATACTTGAGAAACACAGAAAGAACATTGGAGACGACATAAAAAGTGCAATAAAAGAGCAGCACCACATTGGAACATGCGTCAAGTGTGGAGGCGACCTGCGCATCATCTATACAAATTCTGGAAAGCGGTTCGTAGGATGTAGCAATTACCCGAAATGTGATGTGAGTTACACCATTCCGCAGACAGGTCATATTGAGACCACCGGTGAGAAATGCCCAGAATGCAATATGCCAGTTATCAAGATAACCCATAAAGGACATGGCAGTGAGAAAGTATGCGTGGACCCGGATTGCATAGAGCATACCAAAAAAAGGAAGATCGGAATATGTCCAGAATGCGGCAGCGAGATGCAGATTATGCACGGGAAAACTGGCAAGCGATTCATTGGATGCACGAATTACCCAAAATGCAAGACCGCATATCCGCTTCCACAGAGCGGAAAGATAGTATATACCGGAAAGCAATGCGAGAAATGCGGGGCACCCGTGGTAAAGGTGGTTGTTAAAAAGAATGCCTGGGAAATCTGCGTGAACCCAAAATGCCCGGGGAAGAACAACAAGGAAAAATAGGGGCATGGTGTGGATAAAAGGTTATAAATAATCAGTTTTCTATATGCTGAACAAATAAATGTATGAGAACATCGTGCCTCAGGGACTAGTGCTCCGAAAAATTGCGGGCGGAGAAGATGCACTCAAACAGCTCATGCTCAGCTTGAAGAAGCACAGCTTCAGCGGTTTTATTGAGATAATTCTCCAGGGCAAAAATACAGCTGAAGCTGGATATGTGCTACTCCAGGCAGGCGTGATTCAGGATACATTCTATCTGTCCGGTGCTGAGAAAATTACTGGCGAGAATGCATCGAAAAAAATCTGGCAGATTTCAAAGAATCCGAGGGCACTCATCGTGCTCCATGGACAGGTTAATCTGGATAGTGTAAAAAAATCACTGATGAGCGTTATCGAAGGAAAGGAAGCAAGAAAGGAGGACACGGATTTTGAAATGAAAATTGCAATAATGCGGAGCAGAGGACAGGATACCAGTAAGATTGAAGCCCTCAGTAAAACAAACCAGGAACTCGCAAGAAAGAAACTTAACGAACTGGAGAACTTTGTAAAACTCACAGATGAAATAAACAAATTTCTGAATGAAAATGCAGGGGCACTGAAGGAACTGTCTAACGAAGTTGAGAAACTCAGAAGTGCAATGAAGGGAATGGAAGAGATTGACCGCTTAAAACAGATGTTTGAGACGCTCAAGACGAAGGTAAGGGAAACGGAGAGCGTGTCACAACCAGAAATTGAGAGTAAACATCTCAAAGAACTTGAGGAACTGATAAGACAGCAGAAGGAGGACGAGGAACGCACAAAAAAAGAGGCAGCAGTGTATAATCTGGTTATTCAGCACAAAGCCCGAACAGATGAACGCACAGAAGCATTCTGTCCTGTTTGTGGCAGTACATTTGATATGGATGGACAGTGCACCAGGTGCAGCATTGAGCAAAAAATGTTTGGAAGAATTGTGGGTAAATTCAGCATGGCAAATTTCATTGTTGGTGCATCAAACAGATTCGCCTATGCAGTAGCGATGGGCATCTCGAAATACCCTGGAACACTGTACAATCCTGTGTTCTTCTGCGGTTCGGTAGGTTGTGGTAAAACACACCTCATGCATGCAATTGCAGGCAAACTTGAAAATGGAGTACTCGCTGGAAAACGAATAATTTATACGAACATTGCAATACTTAACGGGCTCTTTGAAAAGTACCCTGGAGATAAACAGGAGATTTCTGAGAAACTCACAAATGCTGATGCACTGTTCATCGACAACTTTGAGGAGATTGCAGGGAATGAGGGACTGCAGGCAATTTTAGGTGAAATCCTGAATAAGCTCGTGCGTGCAGAAAAGCAGGTTGTAATCGCAAGTAAACTCATGCCCGCAGAGATTCCAAAGCTGGACACGGGTATTCTTCTCTGCCTCACCGCAGGTTTGATTGTGAATATACAGGAGCCAGATATGGAAACCAAGCGGGACATTATCAAAAGATATGTGCAGGAGCATGGAATGGTGCTTGATGCAGGTATTATCAACTATATTGCCACCATAAACCTCTCCGTGAACGATTTGTTCATCTTGCTCAACCGGATATTTGCACTTGCATCTATAAGCAACAGCACGGTGGACATGAGCATGGTGAAAACCGCACTGAAAGAGTACGCTGATAAGCAGGGAGTAAAAGGCAAATTACGATACAACATCCAGAAAGGACACAGTTATCTCGTTGAGGAAATCCGGCCGAATACAATATTCCAGATTGTGATATCTCTCAAGGATACTGGAAGTTCAGGCGTGGTATTCAGCAGGATTAACCCGCGAAGATTAATTGAAAGATTCGAAAAATTGCAGGGAGTTTCAACATACTGGCTTACGGAAAAGGAGAGCACCGCAGACACAATCGGTCACTCTCTGGAACGCATTGTGTACATCGTTGAGGAGAAACTGGGAGAAAATCCAAGTACGGTGATTGCACTGGATGGGATTGAGTACCTCGTGAGTGCAAATGGTTTCGATGCGGTTGTTAAGTTCATACGAAGAATTGTTGATATGATTGCAGAGACAGACAGCATCCTGCTTGTGTCGCTGGGAGAAAGCACACTAAAAGAACAGGAAATAAAGATTCTGGAGCGTGAACTCGAGGTCCTGCGGGTGGAGTAAATCTACCACATCTCCCAGATTTTGTCTCCAACCCAGTGAATCGTACGCACGCCCTTTCCCTTCTCACGGTTCCCTAATTTTTCACCCGGCTCGATCGCAATACCCACTGCAATCGGTTTCCTGTGCAGTGCTTCACGCACAAATACAGTGTCTCCTTCCAGAATCTGTTTATCGCAATCAACAATGCCTGGCTTCATAACATCTGCGCCATTCACAACAAATTTAACTGCACCCATGTCCACCTCAACATACTTCCTTGTGGGCTTCAGTTCCTGGAGCAGGCGGAGCGAGGGAAACGGTTTTTCATTGATTACAATGCCCACAACCTTCTGCCCGTGAAACAGGAGTTTCAGGTCTCCGTATTCTCCCGCATCCAGCGGCTTTTCATCAAGTTTTACGCTGCATCCGAGTTCCTCGGACAAAATCTGGCTAATTCTAGATGCATCCTTCTCCCTCAGCCGCTGTCTATGCCTTACCTCGCTCATTGTACGCCCTCACCTTAATACCACTTTCTCCAATTAATTTTTTAGCCAGTTCATCAGGATAACCCTCTGCATACACAACCTCACGAATTTCCGCATTTATGAGAATTTTCACGCACACAGAGCATGGAAAATGTGTGGAATATATCATTGAATCCTTTATGCTCACACCGAAAACTGCTGCCTGGATTACCGCATTCTGCTCTGCATGCACACCCCTGCACAGCTCATGTCGCTCGCCAGAAGGGATACCAAGGTCTTTGCGGATGCATCCAACTTCTTCGCAGTGTGCCAGGTGTTTCGGTGCACCGTTGTAGCCCGTTGCCAGAATTCTGCCGTCCTTCACAATCACCGCCCCCACATGTCTCCGCATGCATGTGCTTCTTTCAGATACAAGGTATGCAATTTTCATAAAGTACTCGTCTGGTGATGGACGCATCTATGCCACCTTCTTTTCCTCCAGTATTTTCAATATTGCGGCAAATACGCTCTCTGCTTGTGTGTACGGAAGAACGCCCTGCGCAATCGTGTTCTTGCCCCCACCGCTGACCCCGAGATTTCCCAGTTCCTTTGCAATCTGTGCGCAATTCACATCTAGGTTTCTGCTTGCAGCAAGCACAAAACTCGCCTTTTCGCTCTTTGTGGTGAGAAAAACGAGTGTGTCTGGCTTCGATGTGAGCTTTTTAGCGAGTTCTAGGATTTCTGGCAAGCTTGTACCTTCAAAATATTTCATCACATTCAACTTGCCAGCATGTACTGCATTCTGCTCGATACTCCTTGCAATAATCTCAATACGCTCCCGTTTTGACTGTTCAATTATCTTCCGCAGTTCTTCCGCTTCAGAATAGAATTTTTTAAACGCATCCATGAAATTTTCTGGTGAGGTTTTAAGCATTGCACATGCCTCATCAATGCTCTGCGTCATCCGGGCGAATATCTCGTATGCACGCATTCCAGCAACGAATTCAATTCGCACAACACCATCCTGAATACGCCTCGTGCGCAGTATCTTTATGAGCCCGACCTCTCCAGTAGTTGTGCAGTGCACACCACCACATGCCTCAACATCAAAATCCGGGATTTCCACGATGCGAATATCCTTGCCTGGTACAACGCCTCCCTGGTAGAGCCGAAATCCGTACTTCGCCTCCGCCTTACTTCGCTCCAGGAATGTGGTATTTACCTTCAGGTTCGCCAGTACAGCACGGTTTGCAATGCGTTCAATCTCTCCGATTTCCTCGGGTGTGATGTTTGCATAGTGTGTGATGTCAAGGCGAGAAATGTCCTCGCTCTTGTGTGCACCGCTCTGCCATACATGCATACCAAGCACCCTTCTTGCTGCACCGTTGATGATGTGTGTTGCAGTGTGATGAATTGCCAGTTGCGTCCTGCGTTCCCAGTTTATCTCACACTCAACATCCATGCCCGCTTTGAGTCCCTCAGTGCTCTGCACGAAGTGGAGTACACTCCTGCCAGATTTCTGGACATTCACCACGGGAATGCGATTGATAAACCCGGTGTCATATTCCTGGCCTCCTCCTTCGGGATAGAAATATGTTCTGTCCAGGACAACAAAGTTATTTCCAACATGCAGAATCCTCGCCCTGAATTTGCTGGTCTTCGGCTCGTCATAGTAGCGTACCTCGGTTTCTGGCAGATGCTCAGCGATAATCACCTCTTCCTTTTTTTCCTCCATGGTAACTCCATGCCTTGCTGCAAGTCGTGCATAGAAGTCATCTGGAACCTCGACTGCAAGTTTTGTGAATTCCTTCACGAGTTCAGGACTCAAGCCATGGGATTCATAGAGTTCTGCAAGTTCCTCAAATCCGAATTTACCAGTGCCCAGTTTCGCCTCCATCCGCTGGACAACTTCCCTGCCCTTGTTTATCGTGTCCGCATACTTCTTTGTCTCAATATCAACAATCTTTATTATCTCGTCCTCCATCTCACGAAGTTCCGGGAAGTCAGGAGCGAATTCCTTTATCTGGAGTGCAACGAGTTCCGCAAGTTTCATCTCAATGCCCAGATTTTTCAATGCACGGAGTGAGCGGCGGATGAGCATGCGCAGGAAGTAACCCTCTCGCATGTTGGAAGGAATCACGCTGTCGCTGATGAGAAATGCAATGTTTCTTGTGTGGTCTGCCAGCGTGTAGATGTGCTCGAACGGGGCAATGTATCCTGCAAGTTCCTCCGTTGCCATCCCCAGCTTCTTAGCTACATTCTCCCTTAATTGTGCCAGGTCTCTTGCGGTCTCAATATCCATAAGTCCTGCAATCCTGCTATACTCCCGCATAACTTTCTCTTCCGCACTTAAACCCAGGGTCTTCATGAGGGTCCGGGGCACAGCATTGAAGATTGCATCATAGGCACTTGGCTTCGCCTGCGACATCCATGTGAAGCGTTCAAGTCCATAGCCAGTGTCAACAACTTCCATTTCCATCTTCTTCCATTCATTTCCCTCTTTTTTGTACATCATGAACACGAGCGTGGCAAGTTCAAGCCCTGCAACACCGACTGAGAGCGAGGGTCCACGATTTCCTCCACCCTCCCATGCCTCCTCCTTGTACGAGATTTGCTCTGCTGGAACTCCGAGTTCTCTTGTAAGCAATCCGTGACAGAGCTCAACGGTTCTGTCCTTGAAGTAAACAAAGTTTTCTGGCGTGTTGAAGGCGTGATGCCCGAGCATCTCAAAGAGTGTGAAGTGCCTTCCTGTCTTGCCCACATTGTCAATGTCGTTGAAGCGTACACATGGCTGGGCAACCACGAGTGGATTTGCTGGCGGGTCTATCGTTCTGTTTATCACCCAGGGCTGGAAGTCGTAGATAGATGCCTGGGTAAAGAACACATCGTCTCTCCATCTGGCTACTACAGGGTATCGCCGTATTCTCGTGTGACCGTGCCTCTCAAAGTAATTGAGATAGAGTTCCCGCATTTCGCTGAGTGTGAGTTGCTTTTTGAATGGTGATTTATCCAGAAATGTGTACTCCATGCACGGGGCTTCAAAGCAGTGTTCTGCCTCGCCAATCGACCAGAAGTATGCTCCACATACCCTGCACTGCTTCCTTGTGAATCCGTTGTTCCTGAAGAACTCGAGGGCGTACTCGTCCATGTTTCTGCAGATAACAAAAGGGGTTATTAAGGATGTGCCCAACTGCACTCCATGCAATTGCCCGCATGCAAGGGCAGGGGGCTATACTCGATGCGAAGATACACAAAAATCACATTCGGAACCAGCACAACCCTATGACAGCACATGGCGAAGTGTTGAGGCGAAGCCCTTGCTGATTGCCTCGGGGTCTACGAAGAGAATTCCGAGGGCGTCGTAGTCAGCACAGAGATTGTTGATTTTTGTGATGTACTTTATGAACTTTGCCTCCCAGTCATTGAGTGTGAACTTGAATGGTTCAATGTGCGTGAGCACAATTACAGGGTCCTTGTTCTTTTCTTTCTGGCTTGCAATAAATTCCTTCGGGATTTGCACGAGCTGGTGCTCAATCCTTGCAGGGCTCACAACGATGTATTCCTCACTTCTCTCTGCGGTCTCTTCTCTGAGCCAGATTATCTGATGCATCTGCGGAAAGTCCTTCTTTACATGCTTCGGATGTGTCTGGGTGATGTAGAGTATGACACATGATGGCCGTTTTAGAAGTTCTCCAATTATTGTCTTTCCCTTCTGTATGTCTTCTATTATATTGACCTTCCCGAGTTCCAGCGATGCCTCGTTCAAGTACACTTCATAACTGCTTGGCTCTATCGGAACTTCCTCCTCCATAATTTCTTCCATCTCTTTAGTTTCCTGCGCCTGTATAATTTCTGCCACCTGCTTTCTTACCGCCTCTATCTCACCAGTAACCGCCTTTTTTACCTCGCCCTTCTGCAGAACGATTTCAACAACATTCTCTTTTTGCACCGTCTTGAAATTAGAGTATGGCGTACCAGTTACATAGACCAGCATGCCTGCAATGATGCCCGCTGCATAAGGATGCTCTGGGAAGAACTCCGGGAATTTCTCTGTGAGGAATGCATGGACACCATCCTCTTTCTCAACAATCTTTATTTTTGAATATCCGCACCCGCGCCAGAGTGCTTCTATGCTGGGAATATTATCTCCAAGATTTCCCTTTGCAAGAAGGTCCTTTGCCAGTGCCATACCAGTCAATCTTCCCACGAGGAACCAGTGCTCTTTCTGTCCGAATTCACCACCACGCTGAAATAGAATTTGCTGCCAGATTCTAACTGTGTCACCAGGTATCAGGAACATTTGAGGCATGCTTCACCCACCTTCTCAAGAATCTTATTGATTCTATAACCAGTTCTTGCACTCACCACCGTGGAGTAGCATACATTCACACCACGGGCACGGAGTTTGTGTTCCAGGCGCATCACCGCCTTTGCCTGCGTCACAAGGTTCTTTACAATATCTGTTTTATTGCCCAGAATTAAAACTGGCTTCTTGCAATCAATCCGTTCACACCAGTAGAACTCGATACTCGAAAATGTCTGTCTTCGTCCGAGGTCTGAAACAAGCACATAGGCATCCGCATTTCCTGCGTATGCTTCAAAAATTTTGTCTGGCATGTGTCTGCCCTGGATTTCCCAGAGATAGAATTGAACACCGAGTGTGTTGTAAGTTTTTTGCCAGACCTGCACACCTTTTGTAGAAAGATACCTCTGGTCAAACACATTCAGAGTAATTCTTTTCAGTATTGCGCTTTTGCCCACACCAGGCTCTCCAGCAAACATCACATTGTAACATCTCATTTAATATCCCTGAATTTCATATATGCAGATATAGATAGCGAGAGAGATATATAATAATTATGAACTGCTCGATGAGCATTCTGGCGTGTATCTGTGCATATTTAAAAAACCTTATCTACTTAAAGAATTTAAGGGAAATTGATGAGTGCAAGCATTCCATATCCTTCTCAGAATTCTGAGATAGAACAGGTCAAACGAATTGTTGGCAAGTATTTCTCAATTTACGAAATTCGGCTCACTCCAAGTGATGTCTCATTTTATGTGCGTTCCGCATTTAGCGATGTTGACCAGAGTTTTGACGCATTGCGCAGAGAACTTGTTCCTCAAAATTTTGTTCCCATGCTTACACTTGAAAGTGGCCAGTATGTAATCCATGTGATGAAAACACCACACACACGAGATACAAATGTGGTATGGAACATCCTTCTTCTTATAGGTACATTGTGCACAACTGCATTTGCGGGAATGTCGCTATGGGCAGGATATGTGGGTATTAACACGCTGGAGGAAATGCTGCGTGCAGATGTGGTGATTTATGGTGTGCTATTTTTTGGCATGCCTTTAATGCTCATACTTGGCATACATGAGATGGGGCATTACCTTGCAGCCAGAAGGCATGGTGTGAAAGCAACTCTGCCATACTTCATTCCTGTGCCGCCGCCATTCCTCTTTGGTACCATGGGTGCATTCATAAGTATAAAAGAACCGATTCCAGACAGAAAAGCCCTGATGGATATCGGATTTGCAGGACCCATCTCTGGTTTTATTGTAGCAATACCAGTAACAATAACTGGATTGTATCTCTCAACGATTTTCCCGCCTGCAATTACAGACGGTGGTGGGCTCATTCTGGGCACATCAATATTCTATGAAGCGCTTGCAATGCTTGTGCCATTTACCCCAGCTGGGCTTCACCCAATGGCAATTGCGGGCTGGGTGGGATTGTTTGTAACTGCAATAAATCTTTTACCCGTAGGACAGCTTGATGGTGGCCACATACTGTATGCACTCATCGGAAATAACGCCAGATACTTCGGCTATGCTGCAATATTCGCCATGCTCATCATGAGTTTTCTATACCCTGGCTGGTTGTTTTTTGCATTTCTTGTGGTAATCCTGGGATTGCGACACCCACAGCCACTTAACACAGTTTCGAAAATAGATACAAAAAGGCAGATTTTCGGGATACTGGCGGTGCTGATACTTTTCACAAGCTTTGTGGCAATTCCCATTCGGGATGCAGATGTGAGCTTCAGATTCAGTTCCGATGTTACGGAAAAGCCAGTTAGCAAAGACGGAAGCGTGAGTTTTACAATGATTATCAAAAATGAAGGAGAGGTGTATACAAGATACACGGTAAAACTGGTTAAGGTTCGTCTCAGTAACAACAATGCTACAATACCAGATAATGGATTTGAGAGCAACATCTCGGTTCAGTTTGCGTTCACACACGGACAGGATGTTTCACTGGTCAGCAATTACTCGGTAGAAACGCCAAGGATTGCTCCTGGCGATCAAGTCACATTTGATGTCTCACTTCAGATTGCAATAAAAAATTACTCTGGCTATAACTTTGTGAAGGCAGAGTTTGTGGCATACCCTGTGGGCATCGAGAATAAAGACGAGAGAATCGTATTCACAATAAGCTTGCCAGGTTAATATTCTGGCCTGCGCATAAGAAACACATATGCCATGATTATGCCTGCGATAAACAGTATTGCACCTAAAACAAGGTCATTCTGCCTTGCAAAGTAAACTCCCAACAGCATTATTACGACCGCAAGGAAGTAGCCAGTATATACCAGGAAATTTCCCACAATACCAGTATTTCATCGTGGGATATTAACTTTACTCAATCAAATACGAGTTTTTCAATAATTTTGCTCTTTCTTCTGATTTCTTCTCTGGTAAGCCCCTCAAGCTCATGCGGAAACACAATCCAGTCATTTATTATACGATAATAGTAATCCGGTCTTCTCTTTGTCTGATTCTTTTTTTCTTTAAAGTATACTACAGCAACCCTCACCTCTGGCATTCTCTCCTCACCCATCTTTTTTTGCATATACTCCAGCACCTTTTCTATTGTAATTCCCGTGTCCCACACATCATCAACAAGAAGTACTTTGTGCTCATGCTGCATCTCCCGCAGCACATGCTCCATACCCTTTATTTCAACAATACCAGTGCTCCTGAGTCCCTTATATGACTGTGTCTTTATTGCAGTGTGATACGGGTCAACTCCTTTAATCCGAAAATACTCGTGTACAATAATGCCTGGCGGTGTTCCTCCACGCCATATCCCGATAAGAAAATCTGGCATGAAACCGCTGAGGTAAATCTTTCGTGCAAGTTTAAATGAGTCCATATAAAGCTTATTTGCCGAGATAAATACCTTCTTTTCCATGATGCTTATAACATGTATGTGTATTTATCGTTTACCCACAGTTAAAAATATATCCTACCTAAACATCTCACAACCATGCTTCAATCACTTAGAGGTTTCAGGGATTTTTATCCAGAAAACATGGTGGCAAGAAGAAAGATGTTCAATGTAATGATAGATACAGTGAGAAGGTTTGGCTTTAGAGAGATAGATACGCCCAGCTTAGAGGGGCTGGAGTTGTTCAAGCTGAAGAGTGGCCCGGATATTGTAAATGAGACATTTTCGTTTGTGGACAAGGGTGGCAGAGAAGTCACACTCATACCTGAGCTTACACCCTCTGTGGCGAGAATGATTGCTGCAAGGAGAAAGGTGCTTACATTTCCTCAGAAATGGTTTTCTTTAAGTAAGATGTGGAGATACGAAGAACCACAGTCAGGAAGATTAAGAGAGTTCTATCAGCTAAATGTGGATATCTTTGGCGTGGACAACATTGAGTCAGACGCAGAAATTATTGCAGTTGGTGCTGAAATAATGAAGGCACTCGGCATAGAAAACGAAATCATCATAAAAATATCAGACCGCCGTCTTATAGAAGGTATTCTGAGATGCCTCGGTGTTGAAAATGTTGAGGACGCGCTCCGTGTCATCGATAAAAGAGAGAAGATTAGCGAGGAAGAATTCTCCAGGATGATGCTTGAAGTGGGAGTTAGAGAGGAATTTCTGGATAAACTTAAATCACTTCTCTCGATAAAAAAAGAGTTCACAAAGGATGCTGTCAATGAGGTGCGAAATACCCTTGAAGAGATTTTCCCTGTGAGCTCAAAGAGACGCGATGTGCAGGAAATGACGCCGGGTTTTTCACTTGCACTGCAAGCTACAGAGCATCTCGAAAAATTGTGTTCTTATCTGTCGCTTTATGAGGTTGTGCCATACTGTGTACTTGACCTCGGACTTGTGCGCGGGCTCACATATTATACAGGGATTGTGTTTGAATGCTTTGAGAAGCAGGGAGCATTCAGGGCAATTTTTGGTGGCGGAAGATATGACAATCTGATTGAATTATTTGGAGATGCAAAAGTTCCTGCAGTGGGTTTTGCAATCGGGGATGCAGTTCTGGAACAGGTGATGAAGAAGGCAGGCAAATGGTATTCTGAAAACCTTGAAACTGATTATTTCATCGCCATAACAAATCCTGATTTCTATCCCCTGGCTGTAAGAATTGCCAGAAATCTGCGAGCAAAGGGGTTCATCGTTGAAATGGACTTACTCAAGCGGAATCTTGAAAAACAATTTAAACATGCAGACCGGCTTGGAACAAAACATGTAATTGTGATTGGTGAGGATGAATTAAAGGAGGGGAAGGTTACAATTAAGAACATGCAGACAGGTGCACAGGAAAAGGTAGATTTGAAATCAATCTTAGAGGGCTGAGAATGCGCTACTGCATATTCCATGACTACATTGGGTGCATTGGTGGTGCGGAGAAGGTTGTTTTCACACTCGCTAGAGCACTCAATGCAGATATTATAACCACAGACCTTAATCTGGATGCGGTGCGGAAGGCAGGGTTTGGGGATGTAAAAGTGAAGTCACTTGGTGATGTTTTTCTCATTCCTCCGCTTAAACAGATAGATGCCTCATTTTCGTTTTTACTTTCAGATGTGAGCGATTGTTATGATTTCTTCATATTCTCTGGCAATTGGGCACATTATGCTGCAGTGCATCACCATCCGAATCTATATTACTGCCACACACCAACAAGGGCATTTTTCGAATTACGCAGGCATGTCCTGAACTCACAGACAACACATTTCAGAAAGATGATTGCGTATGCCTGGACTGGCACACATCGCATATTTGAGAGGTACAATGTAAGAAAATTTGTGGATAGAATTGTATGTAACAGCCAAAATGTGAAGGAGAGAGTAAAAAAAGATTATGGGCTCAATGGAAGTGTTGTGAATCCACCAATAGATGTGACTAAATACAGGTTCAGTCATTATGGTGATTTCTGGCTCTCCGTGAACCGGCTCTACCCTGAAAAACGGATTGACCTGCAGATGGAAATATTCAGAAAATTACCAGACGAGAAACTCAAGATTGTTGGCGGTTTTTCGAAAGGGGACTGGGCTGAGAAAAATTACAAGAAATTGCAGAGGCAAAAGCCAGAAAATGTGGAATTTTTAGGAGAGGTGAGTGAGCAAGAAATAATAAATCTCTATGCAACCTGCAAAGGGCTGATTACAACCGCAATGGACGAGGATTTTGGCATGACACCTGTAGAAGCCATGGCATCTGGTAAGATTGTGCTTGCAGTGAATGAAGGCGGTTACAGAGAAACGGTTGTTGATGGAAAGACAGGATTCCTGCTGCCCGCTGAGCCCGAAATGTTTATAGAGAAAATAAAGTCACTGAATGCAGAAAAACTTGCCTCCATGAAAGAGAACTGTATCAGCCAGGCGAAAAATTTTGATACAACTGTTTTTGTCGCCAGGATGAAGAAAGAAATCGATGCGGTATTGAAAATGCATGAATAAGATTAAAATTTTGTATAATCTGGTTAGATGCCAGCATCAATGAATTCTTATATGGATTCGTGCAACACAGCATCTCCGTGCAAACAGATATATACTGCTTGTACAATCAGGGTACATCAAATCATCGGTGAGCATATGCCAGAAGAGAAAGATGGAAAGTCAATGTATATGAAATGCTTCTATTTCGGTGAGAATGGATTGTGTAACATGATTGTGTCATCACCCACTGCATGCACACATTGTATGAACTGGCGGAGTGTTGATGCCAGTTTAAAAGAAAAGTACAATGTAAATGATGTTTTCATTGAGATGTACGATTTACTTTCGAAGGATAAGCGGTATGCTGGCTTCAAGCACTGATGGTTGCATCTTGATTTTAATCACACACATGAAATTGCCTGTCCCCGATTGAGAGATGGCGATTGCACAGATGCTGAATGGAGGGCACATCTGTTTCCGAACCGTCAGGACCCAGATGCACCCCAAACTCTGCAGTTGTGTGATAGACCAGCGGGTCGAGGTCATACCGTGTATTTCCAACACGAAGTCGAATGTAATAATGAGGCCTGTTAAATATGCCCTGGCGGATATGCGTAGCGTACAGCTTTATTTCTTCGAAGCGTTCTGTCAGATAGAGCATGGAAATCAGAACAAAACACACTTTAAGTGGCGGCTGGATATCGTGGTTCCATATTATGCACGAGGGCTCAAGCTTATAAAAACGCCATGGAGCAATGCTGTACAGTTTTATCTGAAACCTGCCAGATGCGAGCTGATACACTGCCTTTGCAACCTTCAAGTCACTCATTTTTCGGGGTGCGAGCATCTGCGCGTATCTTACCATATCTGTATTCACAAAAAACCATGGCTTTGCACTGCACTGCAGGTTCTCATCTCCTTTTTTTATGTTGCCTCAATATGGTTGTGGCCAGGGCAATTATCACGAGAAGAATAACTGCTTCTGCAAGTGTGAAACCTGGTATTTTACTGCGTGTACTTGCACCTACCGTTTGTTCAACAAACAGATTTCCAAAATAGAGTCGCAAGGTAATGTTGTAGTGCGTGTCTCCTCTGAGATTGGTAATCGTATATTTTGTTATGTTTACATTCGTAATGTTTGCAACACTTATCTTTTGAGATGTGGAATTCGATTCTTCGATAAATATTTCGTACTTCACAAAATCAGTGCCATTGTATTTGTTCCATGCAATCGTAATGTAGTCCTCCCCGCTGTAAACAACGCCCAGGTTAATCTGTACCGATTGATTTAGATTAATTATCACGGTGCACATGTGGGGCACAAAGGTGTGCTGTTCATAGTATCCAGCCATTATTGTAACAGCGCTTGCGCCCGTGTACGCAAACTCAGGGACAGGAAGCGTGCACAACATGCTGGTTTCGTTTTCGGGTATAAATTCGATGGGAGCAGCAATGGGCACCCAAGGTTGATTTAAGTCAGTTGTATCTGCTGCGGTTCCATCATAGATAGCCAGTGTGGGCATCGCATACATACCTGTAAGAAATGTGTGATTTGTGCGGAGATGCATATTCACAATCTTTCCATAACTGAAGTTCTCAACACTCAGCGTGAGGTCATGGTCAAGCCAGAGGTCAACTGGCATTGCAGGAACAACAACCTTTTCACAACTTGCACTTTCATTTTCAATTGCAAACATAAAAGTAACTCCATACAGTGGGTGGATATACCGCTCATCCAGCGTAACATTCAATGAAAAACTTCCGTTTGCGTCGGTATAAAATCTTCCGTGCATTCCACCAAAATTCTTCAGGAAATACTGGATGTGCGTATGAGATAATGGAATTGATGAATTGTATGCTGTCCCTTTCAACGAAAGTTCCTTATCACGATATTCTGCCTCATTGACTGCAACATCAAACCCTTGCTGGAGCCCTGTCCTGGTAAACGGTATCACAAATTCAAATTTACCGGAAATTGCAGAGATATTAACACTCCCGTAGATGTATAGATAATTTGAGAAAATGACATCAGGTGCAATGTAAAAGTGTGCAATACCTTCAGAATTTGTTGTACTTGCGACACTCCTCGTTGTTCCCATAAACTCAGTTGTATAGTTCAAATGTACTGTCTGATTTGCAAGGCCAGCACCACTCTTGTTGCATATGCCAATATCAAAGCTTGCAGTGCTCTCTGTGATTCTATACGGGTGATACCAGATTGAATATGGGAAATAATACAGATGTATTGCAGATGCTTCTAGCATTCCCTGAATAATTGCCTCAGCTCTGAGCGCAAATACGGTGAGGTTAGATACCGCTGGAATAATAAACTCTCCCGCAAACACACCTTCGGATACATTGGTAATGTTGAGAATGTTTTCAATGCCATTGTAGATAAGAGATACACGGGTGCTGGATGGCATCTCTGGATTGTTACCATAAAAGCAGGACACATTAAATCTTACCCTTTCTCCTGGTTCCACAAGTGTTGAATTCAAATTCTGAATGGATAATAATAGCGATGCGGGTGTATCAAACGGGATTGAAACATACACGACCTTTGTCCTGTTAGCAAGCATGCCAGTAACTACAAATCTTTTTTCGATGTCATCATCTTTTAACAAATAGGTGGCGTGGTATGTACCTGCTGAGCTCTTTTGCACTTCCACTGGTTTTGAATTCTGACCATATATATCTGTGAAATTTACATAAATAAAGTCCAGGTCTGCAGGCGCATCACCTAAATACGAGAAAATGCTCAGGTTTATGTACTCGCCAGAATGATAATTGCTTTGTTTATCTAGATTGGCAAGCAGGATAAATGTGGGTTCTCCAGTTGGTACAACTGCCATCGCTGAGCATAGGGGGATAAAGAGGATGATGACCATAAGAAGTACGCCAGGTCTCAGTACTTTCTTCAACATGGTGCTGTAAACAGATTAGATTTACTTAATTCTTTGGGAAACACATTCACTTTCACTCACCCCTCCCGTAAAGGTTTATATTTGTGCACTGCATTGTTGATATCGGTGAAAAAATGGCTGATGAAGAGATAGAAAAAATACCAGGCGTAGGCGAGGCAACAGCGGAAAAACTGCGCGAGGCGGGATTCACAGATGTGATGTCAATTGCAGTGAGTTCTCCGCAAACTCTGGCAGAACTCTGTGAACTGGGACAGGCACAGGCACAAAAAATCATCGTGGCTGCGAGGAAAATGGCGGATGTTGGGAATTTTGAGACCGGAGATGTAATCCTTGAAAAGCGGAAAATGGTGGGACATCTGACCACGGGCTCTAAGCAGCTGGATGGAATTATGGGCGGAGGGTTTGAGACACAGGCGATCACAGAACTGTTTGGTGAGTTTGGCTCCGGGAAAACACAGCTTGCACACCAGTGTGCAGTGAATGTGCAATTACCAGAAGATGCTGGCGGATTGAACGGTGAGGCGATAATAATTGACACCGAGAATACATTCAGACCTGAGCGCATTATCCAGATGGCAACTGCTTTAGACCTGGACCCGAAGAATACGCTTAAGAAAATACATGTTGCCAGAGCGTACAACTCAAATCATCAGATGTTGCTTATGGAAAAGGTGAATGATATTGCAAAGGAATTCAATGTACGGCTTCTGATTGTGGACTCACTCACAGCCCATTTCCGTGCAGAGTACATCGGGCGTGGTGCTCTTGCAGAACGACAGCAGCAGATAAATAAACACATGCACGAATTACTCCGCTTCGGAGATTTGCACAATGCGGTGATTCTTGTAACGAACCAGGTATCTGCAAGACCTGATGTGTTCTTCGGTGACCCGACAAAACCAATTGGTGGAAATATTGTAGCACACACATCCACATTCCGTATTTATCTGAGGAAGAGCAAGGGAAACAAGCGCATTGCACGGCTGATTGACTCTCCGAATCTCCCGGAAGCTGAGGCGGTGTTTGCAGTGACTGAGGACGGAGTAAGGGACGAATAACTTCGGGTCTCGAAGAAACCATAAACATATTTATCTTACTTTTGTTTTGGCATCCTTGGTGGCTGAATGTACGGGCTTATAGTCCATGGTGGTGCATGGGATATACCTGATGAGCTTGTGGATGCGCACATCAAAGGTGTGAGGAAGGCAATGGAAATAGGACTGGATATACTCAAGATGCATGGGTCTGCGGAAGATGCGGTAGATGCAGTAATTTCATACATGGAAGATGACACCACATTTGATGCAGGAAAGGGCTCTTTCCTGAATAGAGATGGAAAGGTAGAACTGGATGCGATAATGTACCACGGGACGAAACGGTGTTTTGGCTCCTGCATGGGCGTAAAACATGTAAAGAATCCGATAAAACTGGCACACGCACTCATGAATGACACGGAGATTACCATATTGACTGGTCGTGGTGCAGAACAGTATGCAAAAGCACATGGTCTCAGGATTGTGCCCAACTCGTACTTTGTGATTGAGCGGGAATTAAATCGCTGGCATCAAACAAAAACTAAAAAAATTGATGCAAAGGACTTTTTTCACCATGGCACGGTAGGTGCAGTGGCACTGGATACTGATGGAAATATCGTAGCGGGTACATCCACAGGTGGAACTCCGAACAAACATCCTGGAAGAGTAGGAGACACACCGATTCCAGGTGCAGGTGCATTTGCAACACCCATGGCAGGTGCATCAGCAACTGGATACGGGGAGGCAATCCTGCGTACGCTGCTAACATACAATGCATGTGCGCATGTGGAACAGGGTAAAGCCCCTGAAATTGCATCTTCTGAGTCCATCACAGATATGCATAATATAACTGGTATGTTTGCAGGCGTAATTGTTCTCACAAAAAACGGTAAATCTGGTTTTGCGTACAACACGCCAAGAATGGCTCGTGCATACCTCAAAAATGGACGCATTGTTACGGAAGTGTAGAACACATGGCAAACTGCATAAAAGTAAAAAAGAGCATGGCTGAGAAGTGCATAAGCTTCCTGAAGTCAAATGGAATGCTCGATAACAGGTATCTCATCTCAAGAGACGATACCCATGTGTACATTCCTGTAATCTGCAATGATGCAGTTGTTCATATCAACGATGAAACTTTCAATGTGATGGATGTGGATTTAAAGAGTACTGAGGTGCGAGCCAGAGATTACACTGAACTGGTTGATATTCCCGTGCCAGTTAGAGATAAATTGCCAGGGAGTTTCGATATTGTGGGAGATATTGCGATAATAAAGCTCCCAGATGAGTTGCTCCCGTACAGGGACCGAATTGGCAGGGCAATGCTTGCATTTAATTCTGCAATAAAAACGGTTTTGTTAGATACTGGTGTTAGCGGCGAATACCGCGTGAGAAAGGTTGAGGTGATTGCAGGGATTGAGAAAACACATACGGTGCATACTGAGTACGGAATGCGATTTGAAGTAGACCTTTCACATGTTTACTTTTCTCCAAGGCTTGCCACTGAACGACAAACGGTATGCAATGAGATCAAGTCCCCCTGTGTGGTTATAGATATGTTTGCTGGCGTGGGTCCATTCGCAATTTCAATTGCAAAGAAACACCCGGATGCAGAGATTTATGCAATCGATATAAACCCTGATGCATATGCCCTGATGTTACGAAACATTTCAATAAACAAGGTAAAGAATGTGCATGCAATCTGTGGAGATGCGAGGAGCGTAATACCCAATCTCCCTGAGGCGGATTATATTATCATGAACCTTCCGCATTCCAGCACCAAATTTTTACCCTCAGCACTCGAAAAAATCAAACGAAACGGAAAAATTTTTTTATATCAGATATGCAGACGAGAAGAAATATTAAAAAAGATTGAAGAAATAAAGAACACAGTCATGCTTCAGAAAAATCATTCGCCTGTGAGCATCGCACATCGTGAAGTGCACACATACTCACCAGCGGATGCGCTGTTTTGCATCGTGTTGGAGTTGTAGATGATTAATCTGTTACGATTTCAAACACGCCATTATCAAATATCAGCGGGAAGTACCCGCGGTCGTGGTTTGTCTTTCTCATCTTCACGACACCCAGGAACAGGTTGACTGAATTTCCGGATTTCTCTGTGCTCAGGTGTATAATCCCATCCGAGAGGAAGTCCTCGATTCCATACAGTCCAAACACCTGCTTATCCGTGGGCATCTCAGAGATAAGTAGTGCAGTCAGCCCTAAATCCCTGACTCTTTCAAAGAATGCAAACAGGTCACTTCTTGGATTCTTGAAGTCCGTGAGTGAGTAGAGCGCTGCCAGCGAGTCCAGCACCATGATTTCGCATCCGAACATGTTCTTATACGCCTTCAGTGCATTAATCAAAGACCCGAGCCAGTCAATCTCCTTTGCCTCTGCACCCTGCTGGACACCCATGTCCTTGCGCACCTTTGCAAGGTCCACCACGATCAGATTTTCGGACACATAATCCGTAAATCCGAGCTTCTGCATGTGCTCCAGCAAGCTCTCTCTGCTCTGCTCCAGCGTGATGTACATACCCTTCATTCCACGCTTTGCCGAGTGATAGAGCACACTGTATGTAAATGAAGATTTCATTGTCCCAGCATGCCCGCACACCAGCACGATGTATTTCTTAGGTATTCCACCTTCCATTCTTTCGTCCAGTCCCTTTATATATGTGGGAATTCTATCGTCTCCGTTCATATTTTTTCCTCCTTTGTTGTTTTTCGTTTAATAAGATAAACGAACGCTACTGGTGCAAGTGCAATGAAGCATGTAAATGCATGCAGTTCTCCAACGGGTGTACCTGGTATCGTGTATACCACATAGATGCAGTATGGACCACCTACAATCGCATCATCGCTCAGTCCATTCCCGTTCAGGTCACAGAGCGCAGGTGAGATACCAGACATTGCCCCGAACATCACAGTCCCGAAGAGTTGCCAATCCGCCTCCTCAGCATCTGTAATTGTAGCGTACCACATCACACTTCCATCCGTTCCATTAATTGCGCCGACATATGCTGCATAGGTATCGTTATTTATCTGAGCGGTGGCTGAGATTCCTATATCATTTTTACCATCACCGCTGAAGTCACCGGCCTGCATCGGAGCAATTGTCATTGTTGTATTTTCCATCGGTACAAATGGTACCCATATTGTTGAATTATATATTGCATTCCCTGTTTTACCGTTGATTGCTGTTAGCTCAATTTTCTCACTGCTTCCTACACTGCCTGAATCCTGCACTGTAACAAAGTCAATGTATCCATCTCCATTCAGGTCTGAGAATTGAGGTGTTGCTGATGCAAACAGACCCCAGAACATACCGTAGGTGGAGGCGGACATATTTATCACCCAGAGCAATGTTCCATCGTGACCACTGTACATCGAGAGCTTACTTTCGTTGGTACTGCTCATGAGTTGCATCACATAGATTTCCTTTATGCTGTCTGTGTTGATGTCTGAAGGATAGATTTCTGCCAGTGTTATTGTTTCGGTCGTTTCTCTCTGCCAGAGCGTTGCATTTTCCTTTGCATTAATCACTGTGATGTTTGCGGACTGCGCAGGTGATCCACCCATAAAAGCACTGATGTCAAATGGGGTAAAGAGGATATCTGCAACATTGTCTCCTGAGAAATCCACAAAATTACTTATCAGGAATTGATTCATCGGACCAAACATCATGACGAAAAAGAGTGAGCTGTTAGGTACACCAGAAAATACGCCGGGGCACTTGTGTGTCAATCTTGAGGCAATTGTTCCGTTGTTTCCGTAAAGCACCTCAGTTGTGTTGGAGACAATCACTGGATTTAAGCCAGACAACCCAATCTGTAGCTTGGACATCGCAGCATCGGGTATACCATCTCCTGTGAAATCCCATAATCTGAAATCAAGAATTATGCCAGAGGTCAGGTCCTTACGCTGCCATACCACATTTTGATTCTGGCAGTCCACAACCTCAATCTCAGAGTTGTTGAAGGTGAGCGTAAAGAATGTGATATTTAAACCAGAGGTTGCTATAAATATATCTGGCTTATTGTTGCCAGAAACATCCTGTGAAACAGTGACCAAGTAAGGATTCATAGGATATGGAAAATTCAAAGGACCTCTGTCGATTGGTGCTGACCATATACTGCTGGCAGTGGTGGGGTCTATCACATAAACACGGAGATAGTTCTCATAGTAGGTAATGTTCCCCAATGGATGCCCTATCGAGTGGTTCATCACGAGGAGTAATTCTCCGATATTGTCCTGGGGTAGCTTTATGTCAATCGTTTTCGTGAGCGTGTAGTAGAAATTCACATCCCTTGCATTGAAGGTGTTTGTGTGCAAGAGCGCTCCATTCTTGCCAGATATTATCGTGACCTTCACATGCGATGTTCCCACGGTGTCGTTGGTTACTGCGATATCCTTTACGCCATCGTTGTTTACATCATCTATTAGCATCACCGTATCTCTTCCGTCTACAAAGTTATTTATTGTGAGCCATCCCCAGATTGTGGTAGAATTGTTGAAGTTAATTCTGCCACTTCCGCTCAAACAACCAATGTATGTTTTATTCCCCGCACTATCCACCAACTGGAGTATCGGGTCTGCAACACCATCTGCGTTGCAATCACCTACGAGAAACCCATTCATTATCGGATATGTGGCGTTCTCATAATACCAGAGCCCTTCTACATTCCCAACAAACCCTGTAGTGGATGCTGGATGAACATTTGCTATCGCTGAGCCACAGAGCACAAGGCACATGAGAAACAAACTTCCTATTGCAGTTCTCATATTTATCCCTGTTTCATGTATGGACAAATAGTATATAAACTTTCTTGGTATTGGGTAGCATGGTGATGCGATGCGTGAGAGACAGAGCATGATACTCCAGGTTGCAGAGGCGATGCAGCAGGACATCGGATTGGGAAGGGCAAGGATAGACACCGAGACCCGCATGCGACTGGGTGTGAAACCCGGG
>Ga0272448_1001986_pt1 | contig 26566 bp, 23 predicted proteins | sample YNPCB0191_FD_202220 | JGI IMG/M metagenome (GOLD analysis project Ga0272448, IMG submission 202220) | Hot spring sediment microbial communities from Yellowstone National Park, WY, United States - YNP-CB-019-1 | ecosystem: Environmental > Aquatic > Thermal springs > Hot (42-90C) > Sediment... | reverse complement strand
CCGTACACGTTGGCCCGGAAGTTCACCTCCGTGGGCAGGAGCCGGTGGCCCACGCCGTGGCGGGCCAGGAAGGCCACACGGCTTTGCCCGATGCGGCCCAGCACGTAGGCGTCGGACGGATCGCCGAAGGGGGTCTTGAGGGTGAGGCGCGTCTCCTCCTCAAAGCCGGGCATCTCGTAAAAGCCGCTGCCGCCCACGATCCCGTATTCCACCGGTTGCCATTCCATGGTTCCCTCCGAAGAGCCTACCATACCACAGGGGACGGGCCCGCTGGCTCCCTTCGCCCCAGGCCCCATCCTGCGGTCCGTCTTTCACCCTCCGCTTCGCTCCACGTGAAAGGCGGAAAACCTCGCCGGATAGGATTTGGGACAGCCATGAATCTGCAGGATTTGTACAAACTTGCTTCGATTCCATCGCAGGATTGGGGCCTTCATCCGGCCTTGACACCCCCGGGGGGCCTCCCTAGAATGGCCCTTCTTTCCGGGGGGACACGAAAAACAAGATGGAGGCGCGCATGGGTGACAACCTCGTTCAGAAGATCCTCAAGGCACACCTGGTGGAGGGGGACCTTTACGCCGGCGACGAGATCGCCATTCGGGTGGACCAGACCCTGACCCAGGACGCCACGGGAACCATGGCCTACCTGCAGTTCGAGACCATGGGCATCCCGCGGGTGAAGACCGAGCTCTCCGTTTCCTACGTGGATCACAACACCCTGCAGGTGGGCTTCGAGAACGCCGACGACCACCGCTACCTTCAGACCGTGGCCGCGCGGTACGGCATCCACTACAGCAAGGCCGGCAACGGAATCTGCCACCAGGTGCACTTGGAGCGCTTCGGCGTTCCCGGAAAGACCCTCCTCGGCTCCGACAGCCACACCCCCACCGGCGGCGGTATCGGCATGCTGGCCATCGGGGTGGGAGGCCTGGACGTGGCGGTGGCCATGGGCGGAGGGGCCTTCTACATGCCGAGGCCCCGGGTGGTGAAGGTGAACCTCACCGGGCGCTTCCAGCCCTTCGTCTCGGCCAAGGACGTGATCCTGAAGCTCCTCTCCATCATGACCACCAAGGGCAACGTGGGCAAGATCGTCGAGTACGGCGGGGAGGCCCTGGAGCACGTCACCGTCCCCGAGCGCGCCACCATCACCAACATGGGGGCCGAGCTGGGGGTGACCACCTCGGTCTTTCCCAGCGACGAGCAGACCCGCCGGTTCCTGAAGGCCCAGGGCCGGGAGAAGGTCTGGGTCCCCCTGGCCGCCGACCCCGACGCTTCTTACGACGAGGTGATCGAGATCGACCTCTCCGCCCTGGAACCCCTCGTCGCCCAGCCCCACAGTCCCGACAACGTCACCACCGTCGCCTCGCTCCAGGGCAAGAAGGTCCACCAGGTCTGCGTGGGCTCCTGCACCAACTCCTCCCTCCGCGACCTGACGGTTCTCGCCCACATGCTGAAGGATCGGAAGATCCACCCCGACGTGGAGCTGGTCATCGCCCCCGGTTCGAGGCAGGTGGAGCTCGAGGCCGCCCAGCGGGGTCTCATGACGACCTTCCTCTTGGCCGGCGCCCGGATCGCGGAGACCGCCTGCGGCTTCTGCATCGGCTCCGGCCACGCCCCCGGTTCGGGGGAGGTCTCGGTCCGCTCCAACAACCGGAACTTCAAGGGCCGATCGGGCACCGCCGACGCCCTGGTCTACCTCGCCAGCCCCGAGACCTGCGCCGCCTGCGCCCTGACCGGAACCTTCACCGACCCGCGGACCCTCGGCATCCCTCCCGTCTCCGTGGACCTACCCGAAACCTTCGTCATTGACGACTCCATGGTGATCCCCCCGCCGGCCGACGGTTCGTCGGTGGAGGTCCTGCGGGGGCCCAACATCGGCGCCCCGCCGCGGACCGAGCCCCTGCCCGACCGGCTGGAAAAGAAGGTTCTCCTCAAGGTGGGGGACAAGATCACCACCGACCACATCATGCCGGCGGGACAGTACCTCAAGTACCGCTCCAACATCCCCAAGTACGCCGAGGTGGTCTTCATCGGGGTGGACCCCGAATTCTCCAAGCGGGCCAAGGAGCTGGGCGGCGGCTTCGTCGTGGGGGGCGACTCCTACGGGCAGGGCTCCTCCCGGGAACACGCCGCCATCTGTCCCTCCTACCTGGGGGTCAAGGCCGTCTTCGCCAAGGCCATCGAGCGGATCCACAGGGCCAACCTGGTGAACTTCGGGATCCTGCCGCTCCTTTTCGTGGATCCCGCCGACTACGACCGCGTCGAGCAGGGGGACGACTTCGTCATCGAGGGAATCCACGCCGCCCTCGACGGGGACCGCGTCTTCACCGTCACCGACCGGACCCGGGGGTTCACCTTCCGGGCGAAGGCCGACGTCACGCCGCGGCAGGCGGCCATCCTCAAGGACGGAGGCCTCCTCAACCACATCGCCCGCGGCGGGAAGTGACGGGAACCGCACCGAAGGCCAGGAAGGGCCGCCCGGAGGGGCGGCCCTTCCTCTTGCCCGGTGCGTGAAGGCCTAGCCTCCGGCGAATTCCCGGATGAGGAGGACGGCGCCCTCCGAGAGGTCCGAGAAGCCGAGACCGTAGCCGCGGGGAGGGGCCTTCCGGACCACCATGGCCTCTCCCCGGATCTCCACCGGACCGGCGGCACGGGGGAGGGTGAAGCGGAGGGCCAGCCGGTCGCCGATCTCCAGACGGTGGTCGCTGACCAGGAAGAGGCCGGAGGCGGAGAGGTCCATCACCGTTCCCACCATCTGCCGCCTTCCCATGGTGAGGACGCAGGGGGCTTCCAGGGGGCGGCGGGGGTCCTTCCGCACCCGGAGGGGGATGTACCGGGTCACCAGCTGAAGAAAGGCCCCCTCGTCCAGGGGCTTTCGCACGAACTCGGCGGCGCCGGAGGCCAGGGCCGCGGCGCTGTGGTCGTTTCCCGAAAGGATGACCACGGGGATCTCCTTGAGGCCCGGGGTGGACTTGAGGATCCGCGTGGCCTCGATCCCCGTCATCTCGGGCATTTCCACGTCCAGAAGGATCAGGTGAGGCTGGAAGCTCTTGGCCACCTTCAGGGCCTCGAGGCCGGTGGCGGCGGTGGCGATCTGGCAATCGGCCCGCCGGAGGAAGGTTCGCGTCAAGTCCAGGAACGCCTTCATGTCGTCGGCCAGCAGGAGCTTCATGGGAACCTCCCTGGATGCGGGGCCAACGTAGCACGAATGGAGAGGAGTGGGAAGGGAGGGGGTACGGCCATTTTCTTCGAAGACGAGACCGCCCGCCGCGAAGAGGAGGGTGTCAGAGGGTGGAAGGCTCCGTCCCGCGGGCCTCGGAGGTCTGCCCCACCAGCATGGCGAGAACGATGAGCGCTCCGCCGGCCAGCCCCCGCCCTCCCAGGGTCTCGCCGCCCAGGAGGACGGCGAAGAGCCCCGCGAAGACCGGTTCCAGGGTGAAGATGACGGCCGTCTGGATGGCCGACGTGTACCGCTGGAAGGTGGTCTGCACGGAGTAGGCCAGGGCCGTGGCCAGGAGGGCCGTCAAGAGGATCCCGCGGAGGGCGGGGGAGGGGATGGGCCAGAGGGCCGGCGCGGTGAAGAGGGCGAGGGCCCAGGAGAGGAGGGCTACGGTCGCCACCTGGACGAGCGTCAAGAGGGCCGTGTCGTGGCGGCGGGCCATGTGGGAGGTCAGGAGGAGGTGCACCGCGTAGGCGGCGGCGCAGCAGAGGCTGAGCAGGTCTCCGCGGTTGAAGGCCCCTCCACTCCGGGGCCAGGAGAGCAGGGTCAGGCCCAGGAAGGCCAGCAAGACGGCGAGCAGATACCCGGGGCTGGGAAGCCGCCGGGTGAGGACCACCTGAAACAGGGGCGTTAAAACCACGAAGAGCCCCGTGATGAAGCCGCTGTGGGCGGCGCTGGTGGTGAGGAGCCCCAGGGTCTGGAAGGCGTAGCCCGAGAAGAGGGCCGCCCCCATGAGGACGCCCCCGGTCAAGGCCCCCCGGGAAAAGGCCCGGAGGCGGAAGAGGAGAAAGGGGCCCAGAAGGCAGGCGGCCAGGGTGAAGCGGACCGCGAGAAAGGCGAAGACGGGGTAGACCGCCACCGCCTCCTTGACCAGCAGGAAGCTCCAGCCCCAGATGGCGGTGACGGCGGTGAGGGCGGCCAGGGCCGTCGCGGAGGGGCGGCGGCCGAGGAAGGCGGGAGGGGAGGGCGGGGCCTTCTCCGGGGAGCCGGTCACGGGACCTCGTCCTCCCTCCCGCCCGCCATGGTCAGGCGAGGACCTTGCCGATGCGCTCCACCGCCCAGTCGATCTCCTCCTTGGTGATGACCAGGGCCGGAGCGAAGCGGATGACCTGCTCGTGGGTGTCCTTGGCCAGGATGCCCTCCTCCATGAGCTTCATGCAGAAGGGGCGGGCGGGGCCGGAGGACTCCCGGATGACGACGCCGACGAGGAGTCCCTTCCCCCGGACCTTCTCGATGTGGGGGCTGTTCAGGGCCCTCAAACGGTCCATGAAATAGGGGCCCAGCTCGGCGGCCCGCTTGTCCAGCTTCTCGTCCCGGAGAACCTCCAGAGAAGCCTTGGAAACGGCCGCGGCCAGGGGATTCCCGCCGAAGGTCGAACCGTGGTCTCCCGGGTGGAAAACGCCCATGACCTCTTCGCCGGCCACGATGGCGGAGACGGGGAAGAGCCCGCCGCCCAGGGCCTTGCCGAGGATCATGACGTCGGGTTTCACCGCCTCCCAGTCGCAGGCGAACCACCGGCCCGTCCGGCAGAAGCCCGTCTGGACCTCGTCGGCCAGCAACAGCACGTTGTGCCGGGAGCAGACCTCCCGCACCGCCTTCAGGTACCCCTCGGGGGGGACCACCACGCCGGCTTCGCCCTGGATGGGCTCCACCAGAAAGCCCACCGTGTTGGGGGTAATGGCGGCCTCCAGGGCCTTGACGTCTCCGTAGGGGATCCTGGGGAAGCCGGGGGTGAAGGGACCGAAGCCGTCGCGGGTTTGCCGGTCGGAGGAGAATCCCACGATGGTGGTGGTACGCCCGTGAAAGTTGTGCTCGCAGACGACGATCTCCTGCTTGCCCTCGGGGACGCCCTTCACGTACTGACCCCACTTCCGGGCCGCCTTGATGGCCGTCTCCACCGCCTCGGCGCCGGTGTTCATGGGGAGCGCCTTGGGGTAACCGGTGATCTCGCAGAGGAGCTTGAGCCAGGGACCCATCTGGTCGTTGTGGAAGGCGCGGGAGGTGAGGGTGACGCGGTCGGCCTGGGCCTTGAGGGCGGCGACGATCTTGGGGTGCCGGTGGCCCTGGTTCACCGCCGAGTAGGCGGAGAGACAGTCCAGGAACTTCCGGCCCTCGACATCCCACACCCAGCACCGCTCGGCCTTCTCGATGACCACGGGCAGGGGGTGGTAGTTGTGGGCGCCGTAACGCTCGTCCGTCTCGATGAATTCGTGGGTGCGGCAGGACATGGAGACCTCCGGGGATTGGCGAAGGACCGGCGAGGCCCCGCGGCGGCCGCCTCGGGAACTTCCCGCCGGCTCGAAGTATCAGGATACCAGAGAAAACGCCGGATTTCCAGGGGGTTCCCGCGCCTCCGCCTCCCTAGAGGTACTCCTCCAGTGGATAGAGGCGGGGATCGCGGGAGGGGCCCCGAAGCCGCTTCCAGGTGGCGCGCCAGGAGGAGTTTTTCGCCGGAGGCGGCCCGGGGGATTGGCCTTCCTCCGCTTCCAGGTCCCCATCCTCCGCGTCTTCGTCCAGGAGCCCCTCCATCTCCTCCTCCACCTTTTCCGGGTCCTCCCCGGCCTCCAGACGGCGGAGGGCCTCCTCCATGCCGGGGGGACGCTCCCCGGTGGCCTCCATGAGCCGGCGCATGACCCGGGCCATCTGGCGGGGGTCGTTCTCGTCGAGGTGCTCCAGTTCGCCGGCCATTTCGGCGAAGGCCGACTCCATCCGGGCGTCCAGGGCGTCGTCGTCCTTGGGGGAGCCCTTCTCCTCCGGCCGGTTTCGGGGGCCCGCGGCGAAGGTGGACGGAACGCGCCTTAGGCCCGGGGCCCCGCAGAGGGGACAGCGGGGCGCGGCGTCGGGACGGACCCGTTTGGACAGGAACTGGAAGATACGGCGGCAGGGATCGCAGGTGTACTCGTAGATGGGCATGGTGCTTCCTCCCGAAGATCTTCGCGGACGAACTGCTGTCCAAAATGCTATTGGGCGATGTTTTCCGCCTTTCACCCGGAGCGAAGCGGAGGGTGAAAGGCAGGCCGCAGGATTGGGCCTTGGGCGAGGAGGACGAGGCGGGCGAACCGGAGGCGTACTTCGGTACGTTGAGGATTCGAACGCCGAAGTCCGACAAAGCCCAAGGTCCGGGACTTGCGGCCTCAACAAAAGAGAGTGGTGGGCGGTGACGGTGTGTGGGCACGAGCGGGACGGGGCGCCCGAAGGGCGCCGGGAGGCCTTCAAGCGGAGCGCGGACGCGCTGGCGCGGAAGCGCCCGATTGAGGCCTCCCCAGAGACGCGCCGCAGGCGCGGCACACGTCCCGCATGCTTTATAGGAGAGCGGAACGAGTCTTCTTGAAAAAGGATGTCGCGGACGATACAACGCCGAATCATACGTGGTTACGCAGCATCAGTTCCTTGGGGGAGGGTTCCAGGAAGGTCTGGCCCTCCAGGTAGTCCACCCGGTGGAGCCGGACGTAGTGGCGAAGGAGGGTCAGAGGGACGATGAGCGGGACCAGCTCCCGGCGGTAGTCCTCGATGAGGCCAAACAGCTCACGTTTCTCCTCGGGGGAGAGGAGGGTCTTGAAGTAGCCGGCCATGTGCTCGAGGACGTTGGTGTTCTTCTTCACCGTGGCGATCTTCCGGAGGGCCCCCATGAAACCCTCCTGGTAACGGAGGGCCACCTGTTCCCGGTCGGCCCCCTTGGCGGCGGCCACGAGGCGCCCGAGGGCGGTGTAGGTCTTGGGGTCGTGGGCCAGGAGGAGGAGTTTTTCGCGGGTGTGGAACCGGACCAGGCTCCCGACGGTCCAGCGGCCCTGGAAGAGGGCCTTGAGCCGGTGGTAGGCGAAGACGCGGACAAAGAAGTTGTCCCTCAGCCGGGGATCGTGGAGCCGGCCCTCCTCCTCCACCGGGAGAAGGGGGAAGGCGGCGAGGAGCCGTTCGGCGAAGGCGCCGCGGCCGGTCTTCTCGGCCATGCCCTTCCCCCCGTAGACCCGGACCCGTTCCATGCCGCAGGAGGGGGAATCCTTCTTCAGGATGTAGCCCGAAAGGTCCAGGGAAGCCAGGAAGGCCACCTTGGTCTCGGCGTAGTTCCGCATCTCTTCCGTGAGGTCCCGGCCGCTCTTGGGCGCCACGAGGCGGACGGCCTCTCCGTGCCGCTCCAGCCGGATCGTTTCCCGGGGGGTCCCCAGCCCCAGCTCCACCTCGGGGCAGACGGGGACCCACGTGAAGAAGGGTCCCACCGTCTGGGTGAGGAAGGGATCGTGCTTGTGCCCGCCGTCAAAGCGGACCTCCTGGCCCAGCAGGCAAGCGGAGATGCCCACGCGAATCTCGTCCGGGGGGAGTGGCGAGGCGCGCGTTCTTTCGGCGGCCATGGGGTTCTCTCCTAAGCGGATTCATCCTAGCAGAGGGCCGGGGAGAGGAGAAGGGCTGGCGGTCCCTTCCCCCTTCGTGGAAAAATGCCCCTGGAGGTCCCCATGGGCGAAGAAGACCGAAAGGCCTCGGCGGGCCTGGCGCTGAACGAGACGGAGCGGGCGCTCCTGGAGGAGGCGGCCCGGGAGCTGGGTCTCGACGGGGAGGTTCGGGATGGGCTCTCCCGAAAGGGGAAGGGCTTTCTCCTGGTCCTGATGGAAGAGACGTGGGAGGAGCTGGCCGGCTATCTCTCGGTGCAGGCCAACCGCACCGAGGACGCCTCCCGCCAGCGAAGGCTCGACGGTCTCATCGAACGGATCGAGGACCTCCTTCTCTACGACCCCGACGAGGAGCCCTGAAGGAGGCCCCCCATGGCCCGCTTCGTTCGCACCACGACCCTTCCCGTCTCTCCCGAAGAGGCCTTCGCCTGGCACGAACGCCCGGGAGCCTTTGAGCGGCTTCTTCCCCCCTGGCAGGAGATCCGGATCCTGGCGCGGCAGGGGACCATCGCCCCCGGAGGCCGACTTTCCCTGGCCATTCGAAAGGGCCCCCTCTGGCTGCGGTGGGAGGCGGAGCACGGAGAATGGGAGCGGGGTCGCTTTTTCACGGACCGTCTAATCCGGGGGCCCTTCCCCCGGTGGAAACACCACCACGGCTTCCTGCCGTCGGAGGGGGGCGGGTGCCTACTCGAGGACCGCCTGGACTACGACCTCCCCCTGGGAGCCCTGGGGGCGATTCTGGCGGGGAGGTTCCTCCGGCGGGACCTCGGCCGTCTCTTCGCCTATCGCCACGAGCGAACCCGCCGGGATCTCGCGCGGCACGCCGCCTTTCGGAACCGCCCCCCCCTCCGGGTTGCGGTGACGGGGGCTTCGGGCCTCATCGGCTCGGCGCTGGTGCCCTTCCTGACCACGGGAGGCCACGCCGTTCTTCGCTTGGGCCGGCGACCATCGAGGGAGGAAGGGGAGGGCCGCTTCGACCCCGCCGCCGGGGAGTTGGACCGCCACCTGCTCGAGGACCTGGACGCCGTCGTCCACCTGGCGGGCGAGAACATCGCCGCGGGCCGGTGGAGCCCCGAGAGGAAGGAAGCCATCCGGAAAAGCCGCGTGGAGGGCACGGCCCTGCTGGCCGAAGCGCTGGCCTCCCTTCGGCGGCCGCCGCGGGCCTTCCTATGCGCCTCCGCCGTCGGCTATTACGGCCACAGGCCGGAGGAGGAGGTCACCGAGGAGAGCGGGGCCGGAGAGGGTTTTCTGGCGGAGGTTTGCAGGGAGTGGGAGGCGGCGGCGGAACCGGCGCGGAGGGCCGGAATCCGGGTGGTCCACCTTCGCACCGGCGTCGTTCTCTCCCGGCGGGGCGGGGCGCTGGCTCGGATGCTTCCCGCCTTTCGGTCGGGGGCCGGGGGGCCGGTGGGATCGGGGAGGCAGGCTTTCCCCTGGATCGCCCTGGACGACCTCATTGGGCTGGTCCACTTCCTCCTCTTCGAGGAGAAGGTGGAGGGGCCGGTGAACGCCGTGGCTCCCGAGGCGGTCAGCCAGGCCCACTTCGCCCGGGTTCTGGGAAAGGTCCTCCATCGCCCCGCCTTTCTTCCCCTGCCCGCTCCGGCCGTCCGACTTCTCTTTGGGGAGATGGGGCAGTCCCTCCTTCTGGAAGGGGCGCGGGTCCGTCCGGTCCGGGCCCAGGCCGCCGGCTTCTCCTACCAGTCCCCGTCGCTGGAAGAGGCCCTCCGGTGGGAGCTGGGGCTCGTGGAGGAGTAGCCGAGAGGGTCCTCTGGGAAAGGGGAGGAGGCTTCATGTCGAAAAAGAGCCGCGCCGCCCGCCGCCAGCGAAAGGCCCTGATCCGCCGCCAGACGCCGCCCGGTTCCCCCCGGGAACCCTGGTGGCCGACCCCGAGGCGCCCCGTCCGCTCCTCCACGTCGTGGGCTACGGCCCCGGCGGCTTCCGGGAGGCGGAGGGACGGGACGGAAGCGCCGTGGCGGCCTTTCTCGGAAAGTGGCCCGTCCTCTGGGTGCACGTGGAGGGCCTGGGTGACGCCTCGGTGGTGGGGGAGATCGGCCGCATCTTCGGCCTCCACCCGCTGGTGCTGGAAGACGTCCTCCACGTCCACCAGCGGGCCAAGGTGGAGGTCTACGAAAAGAACCTCTACGTGGTGGTCCGGTCCCTCCTCCTCAACGAGCGGCTCGAGACGGAGCAGATGAGCCTCTTTCTGGGAGAGGGATTCGTCGTCTCCTTTCAGGAGAAGCCGGGGCCCGGTCCCGACGACGTGGTGCGGGAGCGGATCCGGCAGGAAAAGGGCCGGATCCGGGCCGAAGGGGACGACTACCTCCTCTACACCCTGCTCGACGCCGTCCTCGACGGCTGCTTCCCCGTGCTGGAACGCTTCGGCGACCGCCTTGACGAACTGGAGGTACGCCTCCTGGAACGGCCCGGCGCGTCCCTGGCCAGCCAGATCCACGAGGCCAAGCGGGATATCCAGACGGCCCGGCGCGCCGTCTGGCCCATGCGGGACGCCCTCTCCCTCCTGGTGCGGGAAGGGAGCCCCTTTCTCTCTCCGGCCATCCGTCCCTACCTGAGGGACTGCTACGACCACGCCATCCAGCTCATGGACGTGGTGGAGACCTACCGGGAGATCTCGGTGGGGATGACCGACCTGTACCTGTCGGGGCTCTCCAACCGCATGAACGAGATCATGAAGGTCCTCACCATCATCGCCACCCTCTTCATCCCCCTCTCCTTCATCGCCAGCCTCTACGGCATGAACTTCGACCCGGAAGCCTCCCCCTTCAACATGCCCGAACTCAAATGGAAGTGGGGCTACCCCTTCGCCCTGGGGCTCATGGGCCTCACGGCCCTGGGCCTCCTGGTCTTCTTCCGCTGGAAGGGATGGCTGGGGGGAGACCGGTGGGGCTGATACCCAGGTCCCGGCCGCCGAAAACTCCGTCGGGCACGCTTTCTCGCCGCTCAGCCGGAGCGTTCGAAAGGGGAGTCGGTGGGTTTGTGAGAAAAGCAGTGAAAAGGAAAAAGTGAAAAGAAAAAAGCCCTCTCCGATCTCCTTGATCTCCCTGTTCAAGACGTCAGGCGCGAGGAAGGGTCAGAACCAATTCCACACCCCCCTCCGGCCGGGGGTGGCAGGCCAGCTCCCCACCGCAGAGGACGGCCACGTACCGGGCCGCGGCGAGGCCCAGGCCGGGTTCCTCCTCGCCGTCCCTGGGGGCGGCCAGCAGTTCGGGGTAGAAGCGGTCGAGGATCCTGTCGGGAGGGGGCGCGTCGTCGGCGAGGGACGGCAGGAGCAGGCGGAGGGCCACCCGACGGCCTTCCCCCCGAACACCCCAGGGGATGGCCGTCCCCTCCGGGACCAGGGAGGCGGCGTTGGAGGCCAGGTTCTTGAGGAGGTAGTCGAGGGATTCGGGGCAGGCCAGGACGGCGCTCCCGTCGTCCTCCCCTTGCGGGGCGGGTGCCGAAAGGCCGGCGGCCTTCCCGCCCCCGGCCAGCGCCTCCCTCCACCGGCTTCCCAGGGGCAGGGAATCCCGCTGCCGGTCGTGGAGGTGGCGGGTGAGGCGGCTGAAGGCCAAGAGGCGCTCCACCATGGAGGCCAGGAGGGCCACGTTTCGGCGGATGGTCTCCAGGGGCTTCTCCTGGGTGCTCTGAACCGGCCCGTACCGGCCCCTCAGCAGCAGTTCCACGAACCCCTGCATCACCACCGGAGGGGTCACCAGGTCGTGGGCCAGGGCGGAAAGCAGGCTCTCCTGGATAGCGGCCAGGGTCCGGAGCCTCTCGTTGGTCTCCCGAAGGTCCTCGAGGAGGGCGTTCTGCTTTCGGAAGAGGGCGGCCTCCTCCGTCACGTCCCGGAAGACCCCCTCGTAACCGACGACGCGGCCCCCGCCGTCCCGAAGAAGGCGGATGCTCGACTCGACGATCACCTCGCTTCCGTCGGCCTTCCGCCCGCGGGAGGTATAGGTCGCCAGGCCGCCGCACTCCTCCATCTGCTGCCGAATGGCCTGCCGGTCGTAGGTTTCGGAGTCGAAGTCTTTCGTCCGGTAACGCCCGCGCATCTCTTCCGGCGAGAGGCCGAAGATGGAGGCTCCGGCGGGGTTGATGAAGCGAATCCGCCCTTCGAGGTCGCTCCGGTAGAAGCCGATGGCCAGCCGGTCGAGGATCTCCACGAGGGCTGGGGGCGGTGGGGCGAAGGGCTCTTCTTGGTCCATTCCCGGCCGTCTCCTCAGTTTCCATCATACTCCAATCCACGGAACGACTTTGTCTCCCGGACGGGAAGGTACCTTCTCTACCCCCTTTCAACTGGAGCCAAGTGGAGGGCGAAAGGCAGGCCGCAGGATGGGGGCTGGCCTCTCGCCTTGACGGAGGAGGGGCTCCGGGCTACCCTGCCCGCATGGTCAAGGCGACGGCGTGGCAGGATTGGAGGATCTGGAAGGGCTTCCACTACCTGGGAGGCCTCGCCGTGCTGGCGCGGGACACCCTGCGTTGCATGGCGACGGGCCGGTGGGAAGGTTCCCTGATCCTCTACCAGATGGACCTCCTGGGGGTCCAGTCCTTCTCCATCGTGCTCATCACCGCCACCTTCATGGGGATGGTCCTGGCCGTCCAGACGGCCTACACGCTGGAGGCCTTCGGCGCCAAGCTCTACGTCGGGGAGGTGGTGGCCATCTCCATGACCCGAGAACTCGCCCCGGTGATCATCTCCCTCATGGTCGGGGGCCGGGTGGGGGCGGGCATCACCGCCGAGATCGGCGCCATGAAGGTCACCGAGCAGATCGACGCCCTGAGGGCCCTGGGGGCCAACCCCGTCCGCAAGCTGGTGGTGCCGCGGCTGGTGGCCGTCCTCGTCTTCCTCCCCCTGCTGGTCCTCCTGGCCGACGCCCTGGGCATCCTCGGTGGGTGGATCATCTCCAGCCTGGAACTTCAGATCGGGGGCCGCTTCTACTTCACCCACGTCTTCCGCCTGCTGAAGTTTTCCGACGTCTTCTCCGGGCTGGGCAAAACCTTCTTCTTCGCCCTCTTCATCACCTGGATCGGGTGCTACAACGGCATGACCGCCGAGGGAGGCGCCGACGGAGTGGGGCGGGCGACCACCTTCACCGTCGTCCTCTCCTCCATCGTGATCCTCATCTCCAACTTCTTCCTCACCAAGCTCTTCCTGGCCTTGTGAGATGGAAGCCTTCCTGGAGTACCGCGGCATCGAGAAGGCCTTCGGGGAGAAGCAAGTTCTCCGCGGGGTGGACCTCGCCGTCCGAAGGGGCGAGACGCTGGTGGTCCTGGGGGGGTCGGGGACCGGCAAGTCGGTCCTCCTCAAGGCCACCATCGGGCTCTTTCCCGTCGACGCCGGCCGGATCCTCGTGGAGGGGGAGGACGTCACCGACTTCGACGAGGGCGCATGGATGGCCGTCCGGCGGAAGGTCTCCTACATGTTCCAGTGGGGGGCCCTCTTCGACTCGATGAACGTCTACGAGAACGTCGCCTTTCCCCTCCGGGAGGCCGGGGGACTGGAGGAAGGGGAGATCCGGCGGCGGGTCCTGGAGAAGCTGGGGCTGGTGGGGCTGGCGTCGGTCCTGGAAGCCTACCCGGCCGACCTTTCGGGGGGCATGCGGAAGCGGGTGGCCCTGGCCCGCTCCATCGTCACCGAGCCGGCCTGCATTCTGTACGACGAGCCCACCTCCGGGCTGGACCCCGTCACCGCCGACACCATCAACCGCCTGATTCGCCGCATGCAGCGGATCCTGGGGGTCACCTCCGTGGTGGTGACCCACGACATCGCCAGCATGTTCCGGGTGGCGGACCGGGTGGCCTTTCTCTGCGAGGGCCGGATGGCCTTCGTCGGAGAGCCCGAGGAGGCACGGAGGAGCGATCACCCCCTCCTTCGCGCCTTCATCGAGGGGAGGAGTACCGATGAACCCGAAAGCTGAATGGCGCCTCGTCCGGATCGGGGCCCTGGTGGCCCTGGCCCTTCTCGTCCTGGCCGTGGCCATCCTGGGCATCACCAGCCGCCACAAGGTCTTCGAACGGAAGGTGGAGTACTTCACCTTCTTTCCCGACGCCGCGGGCCTCAAGGAGGGGGCCGGCGTCTGGTTCCAGGGGGTGGAGGTGGGCTTCATCCAGCGGATCACCTTCTCCAGGGACCCCGACCAGCAGCAGGTGGAGGTCCGGTACAAGGTCAGCGCGGACCTCATCCCACGGATCCGCACCGGAACCCGGGCCTCCATCAAGACCTTGGGGCTCCTGGGGGACAAGTACCTCTCTTTGGAAACGCCGTCTGGAGCCCAGAACCAGCCCATCCTTCTGCCGGGAAACCAGGTTCCCGCCGACCGCCAGCTGAACTTGGAGGCGCTGGGGCGGGGCGCCGAGGACCTGATGAACAACACGGTGGAGCTCTCCAAGAACCTAAGGGACCTCTCGGGGGAGTTCGTCAAGGGGAAGGGGGCCCTGCCCCGCTTGGTTGGGGATCCGGAGGTGGGGGCCGCCCTGGTGAAGAACCTCGTCGAGGCCAGCGCCAACCTCGAGAAGGTATCGGCGGCCCTGGCGGAGGGCCGGGGTCTGGCCGGCCGGCTGGCCTCCGACCCCGTTTACGGCGAGGCGGTCAGCAGGGACCTGGCCGAATCGGTCCGGCGGACCCGGGAAATCCTGGAGGGGCTGCAGGAGGGGAAGGGGGCCGCCGGAGCGCTCCTTCACGATGAGGAGGGGCGGAAGATGGTGGCCAACATGGCCGCCGCCGCCGAAACCCTCGCCCGGGTAGCCGCCGCCGTAGAGAGGCCGGGGACGGTGGGGAACCGGCTCTTCCTGGACGAAGCCTACGGAAGGGAACTGGGGGACAACCTCCTCTCCATCAGCCGCTCCCTCGACTCCATCCTCAAGAAGATTGACGGGGGGGAGGGAACGGTGGGGGCTCTCATCAACGACCGGGACGTGTATAATTCCATGCTCGTGCTCTCCGAGGGCATGAAGCGCAGTTCCTTGATCCGCTGGTACCTGACCAAGATCGGAGAGCACGGCGTGAAGGACCTGGAAAAAAAGCGGAAGGAGCAAGCCCCCCAGCCATGAAGATCCTCGTAACGGGAGCCGCCGGCTTCATCGGATCCCACCTCGCCGAGAGGCTGGTGGCCGAGGGCCACCGCGTCACCGGCGTGGACAACTTCGATCCCTACTACGACCGCCGGGTGAAGGAGGCCAACCTCCGCTACCTCCGGAGCCGGGAGGAGTTCCGGTTCGTGGAGGCGGACCTCAAGGATCCTAAGGCCGTGCGCGCCCTCTTCCGGGAGCGTTTCGACCGGGTGGCCCACCTGGCGGGCCGGGGGGGAGTCCGCCGCTCCATCGAGGAGCCCCTGGAGTACCTCGCCAACAACCTCACCGCCACCGCCAACCTCCTGGAAGCCATGCGGGAGACCGGCCACGACCGCCTGGTCTTCGCCTCCACCTCCAGCGTCTACGGCAACGACAGCCCCCTTCCCTTCCGGGAGGACGCGCCGGCCAACGGACCCATTTCGCCCTACTCGGCCTCCAAGAAGGCCTGCGAGGCCCTTCTCTTCACGTACCATCACCTTCACGGCCTCCACGCCTACGTCCTCCGCTTCTTCACCGTCTACGGTCCCCGCCAGAGGCCCGACATGGCCATCCACAAGTTTGTCCGGGCGGTGGACGAAGGGCGGCCCATCGAGCGCTTCGGCGACGGCTCCACCGAGCGGGACTACACCTTCGTAGACGACATCGTGGCCGGCGTCGTGCGGGCGGTGGAGAGGGTGGAGGGCTTCGAGGTGATCAACATCGGGGGAGCGGAGACCACGCCCCTCGCCCGGCTCATCGAACTCATCGAGACGGCCGTCGGAAAAGCCGCCCGGATCGTGGAGAGACCCCTCCCCCCGGGGGACGTTCTGAGGACCTGGGCCGACACGGCCAAGGCCGAGCGTCTCCTGGATTTCCGGGCACGGGTCCCCCTGGAGGAGGGCCTGCGCCGGTTCGTCGCCTGGTACAACGAGGAGAAGACGCCATGAAAGTCACCGTCATCGGGACGGGGTACGTGGGGCTGGTCACCGGCGCCTGCCTGGCCCACTTCGGGCTGGACGTCACCTGCGCCGACGTGGACCGGTCCAAGATCGAGAGCCTCAACGGGGGCCGGATTCCCATCTACGAACCGGGGCTGGAGGAGGTCGTCTCCCGCAACGTGAAGGCGGGCCGCCTCCGCTTCACCGACGACGTGGCCTCCGCCGTCCCCGAGGCCGAAGTCATTTTCCTCGCCGTGGGGACGCCGCCCCTGCCCGACGGGAGCGCCGACATGCGGTACGTCTTCGAGGCGGTGGAGACCATCTCCGCCCACCACCAGCGCTACCAGGTGATCGTCACCAAGAGCACCGTGCCGGTGGGAACGGGAGCGAAGATCGAGTCCCTCCTGGCCGAAAGCCATCCCCTCGAATCCTTCGCCGTCGTCTCCAACCCCGAGTTCCTTCGGGAGGGCTCGGCGGTTCAGGACTTCATGAAACCGGAGCGCATCGTGGTGGGTTGCGACGATCCCAAGGCCCTCACCATCATGAAGCGCCTGTACAAGCCCCAGACCGACCAGAACATCCAGCTCCTCGTCACCAGCCGGGTCACGGCGGAGCTCATCAAGTACGCCAGCAACGCCTTCCTGGCGTTGAAGATCTCCTTCATCAACGAGATCTCCCGGCTCTGCGAGGAGGTGGGCGCCGACGTCATGGACGTGGCCCGGGGCATGGGGATGGATTCCCGGATCGGCCCCCGCTTCCTCCACCCCGGGCCCGGCTACGGCGGTTCCTGCTTCCCCAAGGACACCAAGGCCCTTCTGGACGTGGCCCGGAGCCGGCGGGTGCCCCTGCGGGTCGTGGAGGCGGCGGTGGAGGCCAACGAGGACCAGATCCAGCGCTCCCTCAACAAGATCCAGAAGGCCCTGGGCGAGATCGCCGGCCTGGAGGTGGCCCTCCTGGGCCTGGCCTTCAAAAGCGACACCGACGACATCCGGGAGAGCCCCGCACTCAAGGTGGCCAGGGCGCTTCTGGAGAACGGCGCCCATGTTCGGGCCTACGATCCGGCCGCCGGGGCCAACGCCCGGCGGGAGCTCCCGGAGCTGGTGCTGGCCACCGACCCCTACGACGCCGCCTGCGGCGCCGACGGCCTGGTGGTGGCCACCGAATGGAACGAGTTCAAGAAGCTGGACTGGCCCCGCCTTAAGGAGTGCCTCCGGCGGCCGGTGGTGGTGGACCTCCGCAACCTCTACGACCCCAAGGAGGTCCGGGAGTGGGGCTTCACGTACCTCTCCGTGGGAAGGCCTTGAAGCCCGTCGCCCCGCCTTTCGCTCCGGCTCTGGACCCGGCCCGGGTGGTCCTCGGGGACTGGTGGAAGGACGAGGACCTTCCGGTGGCGTGGGACCGGATCCTTCCCGGAGGACCCCTTCACCTGGAAGTGGGGTTCGGAGGAGGGGAGTTTCTCCTTCGGAGGGCCCTCGCCGACCCCGGCGGGAGGTACGTGGGGGTGGACCACTTCGCCGAAGGCCACCGGCGTCTTCTCCAGGCCGCCGGGGAGCGGGGGCTCTCCAACGTCCTCTCGGCGGTGGGGGACGCCTTCGTGGCCGTGAACCTCCTCTTCGCCGACGGCTCTCTCGAAAGCTGTACGGTCAACTTCCCCGATCCCTGGCCCAAGGCCCGCCACGCCCGGCGGCGCCTCTTCCAGGAGGAATTCTTCCGAATCGCCGCTCGAAAGTTGCGGCCGGGGGGGAGGCTTTACCTGGCCACCGACGACCGCCCCTACGCCCTCCAGGCCGCCGAGGAGTGGCCCAAGGTTCCCCTGCTGGAATCCACCCACCCGGAGGTCCCCTGGCTGGAGGCGAGCCCGCACCCCTTCACGACGCGGTACGAGGAGCGATGGCGGACCCAAGGCCGGCCCCTCCACTACTTCGTCCTGGCGAGGAGACGCGATGCCCCACGTGAAGTTTGAGGGGAGCCTGGACGTGGACCGGGCGTGGCGCCAGCCCCCGGCCTTCGACTTCTCCGTCCCGGAGGAGGACCTCCACGTCAAGTTCGAGGAGTCCTACCTTTCCAGCCGCGGGACGAGCCTTCTCTTCCGGTACGTGGTGAGCGAGGGGCGGCTGACCCAGCGGGCTGGCCTGCTTCTCTGCCGGGACGGGGAGGGGTGGATTCTCAAGGTGGACCGGGCGGCCCCCCTGCTGAGAACCCCCGGCGTCAAAACCTTGCTGGCGACGGTGGCCGCCTGGGCCCAGGAGCTGGGCCTCCGCAAGACGGCCTCCACGGTGGAGGCCTACGAAGGGCGGGGTGCCTTTCACGCCGCCCACCACCGGCCTGCCCCGACGCAAGGCGGCTCCTAGGCAAAGTCTCCGTTCCCGCTCAGAGGGCCTTGGCCACCACCGCGTGCCGGGTCCCCTTGGCCCGGTAGAGGCAGCGGTCTACCCGTCTCAGGACGTCCTCCACCGGTAGGAGCGTGGCACCGCCCTCCGACCAGACGGCTCCGATGGAAACGGTCACGGGAATGGCTTCCGGTCCGCCGGGCCAGACCAGGCGGTCCACCGCCTCGTGAAGGCGGTGGGCGACGGACAGGGTCTCGGCCTGGCCGGCACCGGGGAGGAGGACGGCGAACTCGTCGCCCCCGTAGCGGCAGGGTAGATCCCCCTCCCGGCAGTGCGAAGCCAGGGCATTCCCCAGCACCTCCAGGTAGTGGTCGCCGGTCGGATGGCCCAGCCGGTCGTTCACCATCTTGAACTCGTCGCAGTCGAGGAAGAGCAGGCCGAAGGGCCGGCCCTCCCGGAGCGCCGAGGCCAGGGCCTCTTCGAAGTAGCTCTTGTTGTAAAGGCGGGTCAGGGCGTCCCGGGTGGCCCGCTTGTAGAGGCGGGCACCCACCACCGCGGCGGAGAGCTGCTGGACGAAGGAGAGGAAGAGCTCCCGGTGGAAGGGGTGGTAGGCGCGGGGCTCGTCGGACTGGACCGAAAAGACGCCGATGGAGCGTTCGCCGTCTAAGAGCGGGGCCATGAGAACCGACCGGATTTTCCGGGACTGGGAGCCCACCCGGAAGACGAAGCGGAAGCGACGCTCCTCATGCAGCATGTCGTCAATGAAAAGGGGCTGGCCGGTCTTGAGGACATGGCCCGTGAGGCCCCGGCCCAAGTCCGCGTCGTCCAGGTGGATGGCCTCGCCGTGGTCCACCACCGTGGCGAACTGCACCTTTCCGCTTCGCTCGTCCAGGAGGGCCAGGAAGAAGGTGTCGGCCCCGAAAAAGTCGCGGCAGGCCCGGGAAGCCGCCTCGCCGACCCGGTCCAGTTCGAGGTTGGCGTGGAGCCTGGCCGTAAATTCGTTCATCCGGCGGAGGAGGGCGTACTGGGAGGCCAGGCGGCGGGCCTGTTCGGAGAGCGCGTGGAGGGCCGCCACCAGGACCACCAGGGCGGGGAAGAGGAGGACCGCCGTCTTGGCCTCCCGGCCGTGGGCGAGGAAGGCGAAGCCCGCCCCCGTCAGGACCGAGAGGCCGTGGAGGGCCCCGTCGAAGGCCGTCTCCTTCGGCAGGGACCGCAGGGCGGAGGCGCCGGAGCGCAGAAGATCGAAGGGGAGAAAGAGCAGGTTGTTCAGCAGCGTGAAGACCAGCCAGTACCCTCCGAGGGCGACCGCCTCCCGGAAGGCGGGGGCCTCGAAGAGGCTCCCACCGGAGAGGCCGGCGGAGAGGGCGGCCCAGCCCCCCAGGAGGCTCAGGCCCAGCACCAGCGTGTTGGTCCACTTGCGAAGGGCGTAATCGAGGCGGCGCGTCTCGGGCCGAAGAGCCATGTCCCAGGCGATTTGGAAGGTGGAAGCGAAGAAGATCGCCAAAAAGGCCGGGCGAAGGCCGAAGAGGAGGAGGCCGTACAGGTAGACGGCCCCCTCCAGGGAAAAGATGTAAGAGCCGAGGATGCGGAGGCCCTGGGTGTTGGCGGCGAAGGCCAGAAGGCCGAGGGACAGGAGCACCGCCCAGGGCAGGGAAGGACCCGAGAGGGCCCACGCCGAAGCGGCCAGCGCCGCCATCCCCAGGAGGTGGTAGAGCCGCCGCACCGACGGCGGTCTCTCCGATGGAAGAAAGAAGTCCCTCCAGCCGGATGCCTTCCCGGCGCCTCTCCTATCCGCCATGGGCTTCCACCGTCTGGACCAGCGCTTCCACCACCTCCGGCCGGTACAGCCGGCCCGACCCCCCCACCAGCTCCGCCAGGGCCGCCGCAATGGACTTGGGTTCCTTGTAGCGGCGGTTGGGGGTGACCGAGGCCTCGAAGGCATCGCAGACGGCGATCACCGCCGCCGGCGGCGCGGGGGGTACCCCTCGGGGGTAGCCGGAGCCGTCGGGAGCCTCGTGGTGCTGCTCGACCACCGCGGCGATTTCTTCCATGCCGATCTCCCTCAAAATCTGGGCGCCGGCGGAGGCGTGTTCCCGGAGAATTCCCATCTCCTTGGGGGTCAGGGGAGCGATCTTGTTGAGGAGAGACCAAGGGATCTTCAGCTTTCCGATGTCGTGGAGGAGCCCGGCGGTGGCCAGGAGCTTGGGGGAAAGGTCCCACCCGTCCCCGCCGCGGAGGCGGCGGGCGATCCGGTCCGCCAGCCGGCTCACGCTGCGGGCGTGGGATCGGCCGGTGTACCAGTCCTTTTCTTCCAAGAGGTTGACCAGGTCCTGGATGAGGACCTGCCGGCGCCGGGGGTCCCCTCCGTGCAACCCCTTCAGGACGGCCACCGCCTGGGAGAGAACGAACTGCTCCTCGGCGGGGTAGCACTTTCCCACGCTCTCCTTGACGGCCTTCCGAATCCAGTGGTGGGCACCGGTCCAGTCCCCCTCCAGGGCGAAGGCCTGGGCCATGAGGCGGCTCTGCATGGCCTGGAGGGAGTACCGGTAGGGGCCCTGGGAGCGGGAATCGAAGTAGAGTTCGCCCAGGATGGCCCGGGCCTTGGCGGGCTTGCCCTCCAGGAGGGCCAGCTCGGCCCGGTCCTGGTGCAGGAGGTAGCGGAAGCCCTCCCCCAGGGGATAGAGGGCCAACTCCTCCAGGTCCCGCCGGGCCTTCAAAGCGCAGGCCCGCGCTACCTTTCCCGTGGCGGCCATTCCGCGGCGAAGGACGACGTCCAAAAGGTTGAGGCGTTCCTGGCCGAGAAAGGCCGTCCGGTCGAGCCCGGACCACCTGACCATCTCCCCGTCGTCCAGCGTCGAGGCCAGGGCCATGGCCTCCCGGTAGCAGGCTTCGGCCGAATCCAGGTCGCCCAGGCAGACGTGGACCAGACCCTCGGTGTTCACGAGGTTGGCCAGGGCCGCCGAGGCCCCTCCCCGGGCGGCCCGGCGGCCCTCCCGGCAGAGTTCCAGGGCCTCCTCGAAGCGGTAGAAGTTCCTCGCCGAGGCCGCCACGGCGGTGGTGGACCTCAGGAAGCGGTCGGTGAGGCCCGCCTCTCCCAGGGGACGCCTCCAGATGTCCGCCAGGGTGTAGCGGTCGATGTCCGCCCCCAGGGCGAAGAGCCTTCGCCAGAGGGGGCCCAGGATGTCGTCCCACGGCTCCAGGGGAGGACGGCGATCGGGGGGGAGGGAGGCCACGAGCCCGAGGATGTTCTGCAAATGGAAGACGTGCCGGGCGTGGTCCTCCAGAACCTCCGGCGGAGCCTCGGGCAGAGGCCCCCGAGTGCCGAGGAGTTCGGCGGTGCGGGAAACCATCCGAAACTCCGCTTCCCAGGAGAGGCTCATGGGCTCACGCTCCCGACCACGAGGACATCTTAGCCCCACCTCCTCCTGCGGTTCCAGGCGCGTCCCTCTTCTCTCCCCTCCGGGGTCCCTTCGAGCCTTCGTGCAGCACCGCCGCCGCCTCGGCGCCCAGCAGGAGCAGCACCCAGGAGTAGTAGATCCAGAGCAGCGCCACGGGAAGCAGGCTCAGGGAGCCGTAGAGACGGCCCACCACCGACGAGGAGAAGACCCGCGAGGCGTAGAGGCTGAGCCCCACCTTGGCCCCCTCCCAGAGGAGGCCGGTGGCGGCCGCCGCCCGGAGGGCCGCCGAGGGGCCGATGCGGACCCCGGGAAGAACGGCGTAGAGGAAGTAGAAGCCGGTCACCGTCAGGAGAAAGGGGAGCGGCAGCCGGAGGAGCGGAGGGAGCCTTCCTGCGGTTCCCCCCAGAACCACCGAGGCGGCCAGAGCCGCCACGGGGAGGAGCAGGCCGGCGCCCAGCAGGAGAACCCGCGTTGCCGACGGTCGGGCGGTGGGGCGAGCGTGGAGGATCTCGCGGAGGTTGCGCAGGACCGCCGCCACCAGGGAGGCGGCCATGAGCAGCACCAGCACCAGGGCCAGGAAACCCGAGATTCCGGAGCCCAGAAGGGAGACCTTGGCCCGGAGGGAGTGCACCAGCTCCTCCGCCAGGCCCCGGGCGGCGGGGGTCACCAGCTGGCCCACCAGGAAGGCTTCGAGCCGGTCCAGCCTCCCCGCCAGAAAGGCGGTGCGGGAGGCGGCGAAGAGGAGGAGCGCCGCGAGGGGAAGGAGGCCCAGCAGGGTGAAGTAGGAGAGGGCGGCGCTACGGAAGAGGATGCGGTCCCGGCGGCTCCGGCGGGCGATCTCTCCGACCGTCTGGAGGCCTTCCCGTAGGGCGGAGGCCGCGTTCATCCGGAGCCGCGCGAGGGCGGAAGGGTCCTCTGCCCGCCTTCGGCGGCCGGCCGCTTTCCCGGTCATTGCTTCTGCCCGCAGAAGGGGCATACCGGTGCCCGGCGCGGAAGGGGACGCCGGCAGTGGAAGCAGAAGAGGTCCCGGGGCGCCTCGCGGGCGGCGATCCGCTCCCGGATCTCCCGGAGTTCCCGCTCCCGCTTCGGGGCCAGGCGGAGGTGCTTGAGGTCCGCGAGGAGTTCGTCGGCCGTGCGGTAGCGCTGGGAGAGGTCCCGGGCCATGGCCTTGACGACGATGTCGGAGAAGGCCTTCCCCACTTGGCGGTTCTTCAAGTTTGGCGGCGTGAAGCGCCCCGCCGCCACCATCTCCTCGATGCGGGCGGGGTTGATGTCGAAAAAGGGCAGGACGCCCGTCACCATCTCGTACATCATGACCCCGATGGAGTAGAGGTCCGAGGCAAAGGTGGCCCGGCCCTGGAAGTGCTCCGGGGCCATGTAGGGCGGGGAGCCGATCCGGGTGGAGGCGTAGGGGTCCCGCTCCAGCAGGCGAGAAATGGAGAAGTCCACCACCTTGGCGGTCCCTTCGGGGGTCAACAGGACGTTGGAGGGGCGGAGGTCCCGGTGGAGGAGGTTCCGGGAATGGGCGTACCGGACGGCCTCCGTGACCTGAATGGAAAGGTTCAAGGCTTGGGCCTCTTCGAGACGCCCCTCCCGGGCCAGCTTCTCCGCCAGCGACTCGCCCTCCACGTACTCCATGACGATGAAGAAGACCCCCGTGGCGGCGTCGCGGTCGGCGGTGAGCACCGACACGATGTGAGGATGGTTGAGGGGGGCCATGAGGCGGGCTTCGGAGGCGATTTCCTCCTCCGAAAGGTTCTGGCGGTGGGGGATCTTGAGGGCCACGTGCTTCCCGATGACCGTGTCCTCGGCCAGGTAGACGGCCCCGAAGCCGCCGTTCCCGAGGGCCCTCTCGATCCGGTACTTTCCGAGCCGCTGGTCCTTGAGGAGCATCACCCCTTCCCTGCGACAGTATACAGGAGACGGACCGTGGCGTGCCCAAATTCCGCGATGGTTTGGTCTTGCCTTCGGTGGTTGAGATGCTTCACAAGGGAAAAGCTTTTTCTCCTGAACGGGGAGGGGCTTCTCCCCCGCGTTTCGCTGGCCAAGCCATTCGGAACGCTCGGCCTGCCCTTCGGGGTCCCTCGCCGCTCCACGGGCCAAGCCCGCGGAGCCTCACCCCATCCCTCACGCATTCTTCGCCTTCGGCTCGAATGCCCCCAATCCCTTGGCAGGTGACGGAGCAAATCTTGGAATCGGTGAGTTTTGGAAAGACTTGCACAGCCTGTTCGGTTCCCATCGCGGGATTGGGGGGCGTGCGGAGGCCTTGCGCGCCCCGCTTCTCCCATTGCAGACTAGATGCCTTTCCTGGGAGGTGTCCATGCCCCGTTCCGCCCCCTTTGCCCTGTCCACGCTCCTCTTGACTCTGGCCCTCTCCGCCGCCGTCCCCCCAAAGCTGGCCAAAGCCGTACCCGAGGTCCAGGCCGCGGACCGGGGAACCGCCCAGGATCCGGCCATCTGGCCCGGTTTCTCTTTTCCCCAGACGGCGCTCCTCGTCTTCGACCCGGCCAGCCGGCAGGCCCTCCTCTTCCACGTGGCCCCCCTTCCGGCGGACTTTCCCCCCGCCGATCCGGCCCTCCCGGCCGTAGGCCTGGGAAGCCTTCCCGAAGGTCAGGCCCCGCGAGAAGGGACCGCTCCCGCCGCGGGACGGCTCTGCGCCTGGATCTCCGCCGACCGCCTCCCCGCCGAAGGGGGAGGCGACGCCACGGAGATTCTCTACGCCGGCGCCTTCAAGGTCTTCGAGGCTTTCCGCGGCTTTCCCCAGGCACCGGCCGTCCCGGAGGCCGATTTCCCGTTCTTGGACGCCGAAATGAACGCGCTTTCCCGCGCCGAAGGGGCCCTCCTCGCCCGCTGCCTCAGCGCCCCGCCGGCGGAGATCCGGGGCTACCTGTCGGCCTTCCTGGCCCTCCGCCAGCGGAGGCAGAGCCGCCTTCCGGAGGCCCTCCGGGCCTACGAGTGGGGCCGGGAGGTGGAGGACGGCCTGGCGGCCTACGCCGGCCACGTTGCCCGAGCCCGTTCGGACGCCGAAGGGGCCCGGTCGGCCCTTCTGAAGTCTCTCGGAGAGTGGGGCAGGAAGGGGGCCGGCCTCGGAGGAGAGCGGCTGGCCGCCACCGGCTGCGCCCTGGCCCTTACCCTGGACCGCCTCGGGGGGGACTGGAAGGCGGCCTTCGAGAAGACCCCCCGCACGTCGCTGGAGCCGGTGCTTGCCGGGGCCGCCGCAAACGTCCAGCCCGCCGACCTGACCTTCCTCGACCTCCCGGGGCTCCTCCGGGAGGAGGGGGAGGCCGCCGCCTCCGCGAGGGCCGAGCGCGAGGCCAAGGTCAAGGCCATCCGGGAAGCCGCCGGCCTCGTGGTGGAAGTGAACGTAGAGAAGGCCCTGGCCTCCCCCGGCGTCCGCTGGAGCAACCGGTACGCCCCCAACGGCGTCCTCCGGCTGGAGGGCAACGGGGAGATTCGGGAAAAGTACTACAACCTGGTGGGGGAGGGCGTCCTGGACCTCGCCTCTTCCCGGCCGCTTCTCATCGAGACCCGGAAGTCTCTCACCGTGGGCTTCGCCGCCGACGAGATCCCCTACATTGCCCTCGACGGGAAGCCCCTGGTCCTCTCGGCGGGGGAGACGCGGGAGGGGGCCGTGGAGGTCCGGGGCAACCACTTCGTCCTGAAGGTCAACCGGGCCCGCCTCCGGTACGCGCCCAAGGTCCTCACCCTGGAGCCCCTCGTTCCCTGAGACGGGTTTTTAAAAGGGAACCTCCTCGCAGCCCCCGGGCCCCGAGCCCGGGGGCCTTGCTTTGCGGCGACCCATCCCGAGGGCCCGCCGGATCAGCGGCCTGCGGGCTTCCCGGACGGAGACCAGCCGGGGCGCCTCTTCCCGGTCGTCGAAGAGGACGTAGGCCGGGTTGGGGGTAAGCCAGGAGGAGGGGTTCAGGTAGAAGACGCCGTCCACCCAGCAGGCCTCCCGGCGGTGGGTGTGGCCCACCACCACGTACCGGGCCCCCAGGGCCCGTGCCCTCTCCACGGCCCGGTTCCGCACCCGGTCGGCGGCGCGGTCAAAGAGCAGGCTGGACCGCTGGGCGATCTGGATGGCCCTCTTTCGCGGCACGTCGAACCAAATGGCGAACCCGTAGAAGAGGTCCCGGAGGCCCCGGACCTTCCGGGCGGACTTCTGAAAGGTGTCGAACTGGTCCCCGTGGACCACGTAGACCCTCTCGCCCCGGTAGGGAAAGAGAAACTCCTCCTGGACCGATACACCCAGAAGGTGACCCAGAAAGTCCGGCGTCCCGTCGTGGTTTCCCCGAATCCAGACGATCTCCCGCTTTTCGCCGAGGTTCCGGAGGTACTTGAGGATCCGCCAGTGGTTGGGGGTGAGGCGGCGAAAGTTCAGGTCGTCGAAGATGTCGCCGTTGAGGACCAGCCGGTCCCACCGCCGCCGAGCCAGGACTTGGGCCAAACAGCCGCAGCGGCAAAGACGGGAGCCCAGGTGAACGTCGCCGAGAACGAGCGTACGCATGGACGGACCTCGCTCTTTAGTATACGTTCGCTGCCCCCCGGAGGATCCACCCCCCGGGCAGAGAAAGGAGCAAGAAGGGAAACGTGAAAAGTTAAGAGTAAAAAGTGATAAAGAAAAAACCGATCTCCAGGATGTCCCGGTTCAAGGTTTGGTTTTTCCTCCCTGCTGTCCAAAAGCCTATCCCGGACCAGAGCTGACCCAAAGCCTATCCGGAAAGGTTTTCCGCCTTTCCCCGGGAGCGAAGCGGAGGGTGCAAGGGATAAAACCGGCGCGGCACCCTTCCCGCATGGAATCGGAGGCAAGGTGGCGTCCCATTTTGGAAAGGTTGGAGGCGTACTATACTCTTCCCTTGTCAGGGAGGGGGGCATGAGCGTGAAAGTCCTCTGGGTGGAAAAGAGCGCCTTCGCGGCCCGGTCCGAGACCAACCACTGGATCATGATGGACAGCACCTTCAACGGGGGAGACGGCGCCGCGCCTTCCCCCATCGAGTACGTCCTCATGGGGCTGGGCGGCTGTTCGGGCATCGACCTCGTCTCCATCCTCCAGAAGATGCGCCAGGACGTCCGGGGTATCGAGATGGAGATCGAAGGGGAGAGGGCCAAGGAGAACCCCCGGGTCTACGTGAAGGTGCACGTGAAGTACCGGGTCCGGGGCAAGGGCCTCAACCCGGACCGGGTCAAGGCGGCCATCGAGCTCTCCGACGAGGAGTACTGCTCCATCGGCGCCATGCTTCGGAAGACCGCCGACTAT
>Ga0272448_1001984_pt1 | contig 26589 bp, 22 predicted proteins | sample YNPCB0191_FD_202220 | JGI IMG/M metagenome (GOLD analysis project Ga0272448, IMG submission 202220) | Hot spring sediment microbial communities from Yellowstone National Park, WY, United States - YNP-CB-019-1 | ecosystem: Environmental > Aquatic > Thermal springs > Hot (42-90C) > Sediment... | reverse complement strand
CTAAAGGCGACCTTGACCAGGCAATTGCAGACTGTACTAAAGCAATTGAACTCAACCAAAGTTATGCCGAGGCTTATTACAACCGCGGAATTGCTTATACCAATAAAAGCGACCCTGACCGGGCAATTGCAGACTGGACCAAAGCAATTGAACTCAACCCAAAATTTGCTGAGGCTTATACCAACCGTGGGAATGCTTATTACGATAAAGGCGACCCTGACCGGGCAATCGCAGACTATAACAAAGCAATTGAACTCAACCAAAGTTATGCCGAGGCTTATAACAACCGCGGGAATGCTTATTCCGCTAAAGGCGACCTTGACCAGGCAATTGCAGACTATACCAAAGCAATTGAACTCAACCAAAGTTATGCCAAGGCAATGGCAAATCTGGGCAGGGTTTATCATAAGAGAAAAGGAGATAAGAACAAGGCGGAATTCTGGTATAAAAAAGCACTGGCGAATAAAGAGTTTCTAACAGACCCACAGATAAAACTCCTTGAGCAAGTGTTAAAAGAACTTCAGGAGCAATAGTAAATAACTGCCTTACTTGACTTAGCCCCTTGCCCTCATATAAATTTAACCTGATGTTACCATTACTTCTTGTCCTGACCGGTTCCAATCCTACCCTTCAGGACTTTCTCGCCCGCCAGGATTATCCTGCTGCCACTCAATACTATTATCAGCAGATTCAGCGTCAACCGAAAAACCTCAAGGCAATCAAAAACCTTGCCCGGGTCTATGACCACTGGCACCGGTATGACTCCAGTTTATACTGGTGGGAAAGAGCCCGGCAACTCCAGCCTGTTGACGACTCGGTAATAATCGGCAGATGGCGGGCGCTGTATAACCGATATAAAAATGACAGCGCTGAACTTGATTCAGTAAAAAAATTGATTGAGAATGAGGTGCTGCGCATCTTTGTTTACCCGGATACCTCCTATCGCAGCCTCAGCATTGCCTATCAGGGCTTTATCCTGACCGATGACACAGTTCGTGCCCGCCGCGCCGCCAATGTTCTCACCTTCCTGTATCCGGACTCCAGCCTGTCCTATGAGATAATCGGCTCAATGTTTTACGACTCCCTTTATCCGGTCTGGAATAACGACACCGCCAAAGTTTTAATTATCTCCAACTTCCTTGCCCGCTATCCGAAAACTGAATGGCGCCAGACATTTTATCTCTATTTATTAAGCTCCCTGTTCAATCTCAAGGACACCATCAGCCTGCTTTCCATAACCCGGGATATGCTCAAAGATGACTCCCTTGACCCGTTCCGTTACCGGTATGCGGCTGCCATTTTCAACCGGCTGAAATTTCATCCGGAACTTGCCGAAATTTATGCCCGCAAGGCAATTGAACTTGAACCATTGGCAAAAAAACCGAAAAACAAACCGCCGGAACAGTGGCAACTGGAATATCCAGCCCTTTACGGTCTTGCCCGTGTTGCCCTGGCTGAGGCGCTATTGCTCCAGAACCGGACACAAGAGGCGCTGCCCTATCTTATTCAGGCAATTAAAAACTTCTCCTGGGACCCAAACAGCGAAATGACCCCCGCCCCTTACTACTGTTTGCTCGGTGAGGTCTATGAAAAACTGGGCAAAACCGACAGCGCAAAAATCGCCTATCTTAAAACCCTTGTTTTTGGTGACTCCCGCAACTACTATGCCAGCCGTGCTGATACCAACCTCCAGCGCCTGGGCATAAAACAAAACGAACAGATAAGCCTTGTCCGCCAGATTTTAAACTATACCGGTCCGGTCTTCACCGATGTCACCGAACAATACGGGCTGGGAAACCGTTATGAATCCCGGGTTGCCTGGGGAGATTACAATAACGACGGCTATGAGGATTTGCTCTTAAACGGTTGCCGCCTTTTCCGCAACGACTCAGGCCAACACTTTACCGATGTCACCGATTCCGCTGGCTTGGCCGGCATTGCCGCAAGGGGTGCCATCTTTGCCGATTTCAACAACGACTACTGGCTTGACCTCTATGTCTGCGGTGCGGACACCCAGGACTATTTGCTTCTGAACCGATTTGGCAAATTCTTTAATTGCACCGAATCGCTCGGCGCTCCTACTGACCCTTACCCCACCGAAGGCTGTGCGGTTGCCGATTATGACCAGGATGGCTGGCTTGACATCTACTGTGCCAACTACGAAAACTGGGAAAAGCACACCTATTATCCAGACCGTCTTTATAAAAACGAACAGGGCAGATTCAAGGATGTAACCGAAAATGCGGGCATAATCCCGCCCTATAATGAAAACCTTGCCGGCAGGGGTGTCAACTGGTGCGATTACAATGACGACACCTATCCCGACTGCTATGTCTCCAACTACCGCCTTTGCCAGAACCTTTTCTGGCACAATAATGGCGATAACACATTTACCAACCTTGCCCCGAAATTGGGCATTGCCGGTGATGAGGTCAAAGGCTATTTTGGCCATACCATCGGCTCGGTCTGGCATGACTTTGACAACGACGGCGACTGGGACCTTTTCTGTGCCAACCTTGCCCATCCCCGCTACATTGAATTCTCCAACCGCTCAACCCTTTATGAAAACCGAGGACCAAAGGCAAACCCGCAATTTATTGACCGCCGCGCCCAGCTGGGCATCCGCTATGAAGAAACCCACTCGGACCCGGCATTTGCCGATGTTGACAACGACGGTGACCTTGACCTCTACATCACCTCCATCTATGAAGGCAGACGCTCATTCTTATATCTCAACCAGTTAAACCCTGACCCCAGACCCGCAATTGACTTCGGCAACTACCGGTTTCAAGAGGCGACCTATCTTGCCGGTGTCCGTGCCTTTAATGGCTGGGGCTGTGCCTTCTGCGACTTAGACAACGACGGTGATATGGATTTAGTGGTGGGCTCGGGTTCGGGTCTGCGCCTCTTTCGCAACGACACAAAAAACGAAAACAACTGGCTCAAGGTTAGAGTTATCGGCACCAAACACAACGCCAGCGGAATCGGGGCCAAAATCACCCTCATTCAGGGCAAAAGGCGCTATCTCCGTCAGATAGAAGGTGGCAAAGGCACAACCAGCCAGAACTCACTCATTCAACACTTTGGCCTGGGCAAAACAAACGAGCCAATAACCCTAAAGGTCCGCTTCGGCAAAAACTCCCAGATTACCCTTCAAAATATCAAACCCAACCAACTCCTGACCATCACCGAGCCCTAACCCGCCCTGCCTGATTTTAACCGATGTCAATCAGCCGGGTTTGCCCTACCGGCACGATTTAATATCTCCCCAATCGCCATTTTGAGAATCTTGAAGTTTTCATTCAAATAGTATTTCCTGAACTCGGCATCAAGCAGCGAGCCCAATTTGACCGTATAATCACGCCGGGTCAACCCTTCAATTCCGCGTTGAAGTTTTCTAACTATCCCGACATCTTCGGGCAGTTTCACCCCCTTTTTAATCATAAACTCAATGTCAAAGACATCCCTTATTTCCCGCCGCGCCAGGAAGGCATCAATCTTAGCCCGAAACATCTCGGCTATCTTTGGCACGGTCACCAGGACCTGCGTCGCAGCAAAGCGACTGTAGGCAATTGCCCTTTCCACTTCAATATGCCTGGGTTCTTTCCTGATTTCAATCTTGAGCCGGCGCAGATATTCAGCCGACTTCAGTTCCAGCAGGAGCGTAAAAAACTTGCTCTGCCGGTCGGTGATGGTGTAATAGCCGGAAAGAAAATCAGTGAGATTTAAAAAGAAACGTTGGTAATTCAGTTTCTTATTTACCCAGAAATCCAGGTCAACCGAAAACCTGTTTAAGCCATAACACAGCCTTAGCATCGTTCCGCCAGTAAAAATCAGCGGGCTCAGAAATCTGCCGCTGTTTAACCGGTCCAGCACCTCAATTTCAAACCGCTCCTGCTGAATCAAATCCCGCATAGTTTTTCAATCACCTTTCTGGTTTTAACCGGATAAACCCGGACAATCCGCTGCAACTCCCTTTTGTTTAGCCGGTTAAGGTCAAGCGCAGCAAAATCAAGCCGGTATTTACCAAAGGAATAAAGATATAATGCATCAATTAGCGCCTTCTCCGGAGTGGCAATAAAAAAACCATCCTTTTTGATAAAACTGAAATAAACACTTTTCTTTAACTTGTAATACACAAACCGCCGGCCCTCAATTTCAAACTGAACCGTCCTTTTCACCCCGCAATTTTCTATATAACCCGGTTGCACCTGAGTGGTTATCCCGTAAAAACCAAGTGCGGTAGTTAAGGAAACATATGAAGGAACCTGCAGGAAATTGGCAAGCTGGAACAACTCCGTTTGGGAAAGAACCTGCCAGTTCTGGGCTAATGTGTAAACCCCCTTTTTCAGGCGGATAAATACCCCCTTTTTACAATAACGGCTGACCAGCACCCTCATTGAACCCGGCTGTTTTTGCCCGATGCTAATCAGGTCATCTAAGGTAAAAAACAGTTTCCGGCTCAGCCGTTGTAATAACGCCCATTCGTTATTAAGCATAGATAGTTAACAGTTCTGTTAATTATATATCCTTACTAAACTCTGGTCAACTACCGGCCGCGCGGGCTGATATCCAGATTTGCCCTGAGCAATGCCTCAACCGGATGCGTGCCATTTGCCACATCACAAAATAAGGAGATGGCGAGTTGACTGCCCTTTCTGTTAACCGGCGCTATTATCCCCTGCTTTACACAAATCTCATCCAGTTCCCTTTGCTTCCTTTCCGCATATCTGCTCAAAACCTCATCCGGTTTTCTGTCCTGCCAGACCTCGCAAATCGCATTCAGCACATTTCTTGCCTTTACCCCATCCGCGTACAGTTTGCCATAGAAGTCAATCAGAAAGTGGGCATGCTTGGGTGTTGTTGAACGTTGCGGTTCAAGGGCAAAGACCACCTTGACCTTGAAATCCTGTTTTGACTTGGCATTCTCGGTTTTAATCAGATACCAGCCATTTGATAGTTGCCTTATTTCCTTAATCTGCTTGCGGAATCTACCTCTGCCCCAGTAATCACCAACATTAATTTGTTTCATTGTTTCACCTCATAGATAAGCAGATATTGATGGCTTATTTTTAGCCAGTCATTATCAACACCAGTCAGGTCCGCCCCCTCTTTCATTACAACGATAATCTCCTTCAGCGCAATTCGGTCATCATCAAGAGAATCAACAATCCTTTTCGCCAGCGGCTCAACAAAGCAGCTAATCCGGACATCCTGGGTCTGAACCGCAATGAACCCCTTTTTCTTTACCGCCAGCAACCAGCGCTCAATGGTCTCCTTTATCTTGATTAGATATTCATCAACCGGAAAACCAGCCTGGCACTCATTCAGACAGGGCGATTTAATGTAAAGTAACCCCTTTCCCGCTTCCTTCTTTCCAAAGGAAAACCCGGTTTTTTGTCTTCTGCCGGTATCAAGGGCAACGGTCAAATGCCCATCACCATTGGCATAGCGGGCAAGGACATTTCTGTTTAATGACTCCTCAAACCCATCTGCCGGTAAAATCCAGACCGTTGTTGTCTGCAGTGTTTTCGGCTTTGCTTCAACCACCGGCACGCTCTTAATAATCAGCGGTTTTGCGGTTGCCGTCTCCTTCGTGCACAGTGCGGGTTCAGATTCAGCCGGCTTTTCAAAAATCGGCAAATATTCGTGGGCGAGCAGAAGAAAGTTATGCTCAATACTGCTTTTATACCAGAAACCGGTGGTCTTGCAATTATGCTGGCGCTTGATAACCAGTTCCCGCAGCCTGAAACCTGCGGAAAGATAAACATTGATAAGTTCAAACCCCAGTGGCAGGATATGCTTTTTCCGGCGCAAATCGCCGATTAAAATTGCGCATTGCCGACCCGGCTTCAAAACCCGGAAACTCTCCACTGCCACCATTTTCATTGCGGCTAAGAACTCTTTAACATCAAGGAACGAGAGGTCACCTTCCTTGCCATCGGTATAATGAATAATATTCGCATAAGGCGGATGGGAACAGATTAAATCCACTGAGTTGTCTAAAAGAAAAGACAGGTTCCGGGCATCGCCAACTAAAAGTTCCGGCTCATAAACTGAAAAATCCAACTCCTCGCCGGTTAATTTTAACTGCCGGGGCAAAACCTTAAATGCCAGATTCCGCCTTGCCAGTTCAATCGCCTTGTCATTGATATCCAGCGCAATACACCGTCGGCCCAGAAGTTTACACTCAACCGCGGTTGTCCCGGCACCACAGAAATAGTCTAAAACCAACTCGTTGGGCTGGGAATACCGTAGTATGACATTTCTTGGTATGTATGGCGACCAGTTGCCGCGGTATTCTCCGCTGTGCGTTGCCCAGTTTCCTCTCTGTTTAAAACTCCATACCGTTGCCTTTTCCAGACTAAATCCTTCTGGCTGAAGCCGTTTTATCCCATTTCCTGGCTTTAACCGGCTAACATTCAACCCCTGGGTTCTGGTAATCAGTTTCTCAATGTAGCGAAAGGTTACCCCGTATTTTTTGCCAATCTCAACATCCGGCGTTCCCTTTGCCTTCTCCCTAAGGATTAGTTCATCAATGGATTTTTTCCTCTTCTGTCTGAGTTCACTCGCCATTACCAATACAATCTAACCCAACCCAGCATAAAAGTCAATTTATCACTCCTCAGGCTCGGGCACGGCAAACGTCTCGTCCCGGATGCGCTCAAGAACCTGCCGGTCCAGAGTCCGCGCCACCCATTTTTCAAGCAGAACCTCCACCTCCCTTGCCAGCGATGAACCGGAAAAGCGCATCCTTCGGGAGTAAATCTCCCGGGCAAAGTTGAGATAAAAGGGGTATAGAATCGTCGGCACATTTGCCGAATCCAGGACCTGCTTTGCCCTGGTCTCAATCTCAACCAGAAAAGTCTGCTGCGCCTCCTGCCTTCTGTCCATTGCCTGGCGCAAGCCCTTGAGCCGCTCGCAAACCCTGTCCGGGTCGGTCTTAACCCGCCAGCGCTCCATTCTTCTTGTTACATCATTTGCCATAGTTAACTCCTTTCTTTTGCCTTTCTATACAATAAGACCCCGAAAATAACAAAAACTAACGCGGAATTTTATGATTTTATAAATATATTGTAAATTATGATGTTAAACGAATGAATTGAACAGATTTTTAACTTTGACCACCAGCCCGGGGCTAGCCCCAGTGCGGTTATTGATTCTATCCTTGTCCCGGGCCCAATTTCGGCACAAGGAGCGGGACGGTCTGGCAATACCTTTCGTAATCTGTCTTCATCTGGTTTCTTAACACCCGCTCCTCATAGCGCACCTGGAGGATAACCAGAGGTAAACCCAGAATCAAAAGCAGAATCAGCCCGCCATAGGAGTTGAAGACCAGTGCCGAACCGAAAAGTTCAATCAGGATTGCCAAATAGCGCGGATGCCGGCAGAACCGCTGCCATTTCAGTCCAAGAAACTTTTTTGCCGGTATGAGCAGTTCGGCGCCACCCGATTTGGTCTGGACAATTCCGAGCAGGGCAAAGAGCGTTGCCAGCCGCAGATAAACCCCGAGCCCGCACACCGCCAGTCCGATGATACCGGACAGGGATGCAGGAATTGGAATTTGTGTCCAGCGCCACCAGATAAAGTCCGCTCCCAGATAGGCAAAATAGGGATAGACAAAAAAGGCAAACAGGGCACGCAACCAGGGGTTGGGTTCAACCACCCCGGACTGGAAAAATGGCGAGCCGAAGTAATATTCAAGTGCCAGCCAGAGGACAAAGAGATAGGCAAAGATGGTCGGAATTACCGCTTGGCCCGGCACCGCATCCTGGAAAAAGTTGGTGAAGAAGATAAGGAAATAACCTGTTACCAGTCCGGTCCAGACAAACCTGCCGGTCTTGAATTTCAATACAAAACTGCTCATCTGCGCCCCTGTGCCTGCAGAATGTCAGCGGCATACTCCCATAACTGCTGTTCCGAAAGCTCAAACTGGTTGACAGGAATTTCCGGATGGGCATTGAGAAAGGTAGTGGTAGTTCCGACCTGATAAACCTTGTGCGCCATCAACCTGCCCAATGGCAGACCTTTCCTTACCGCCAACTTGACATCAGGCTGATTCTGCAAACGGTTAAGCCTTTCACCCTCAAGCCTGAGAATTACCAATCTGTTCGGGTCTGCGAATGCGTTGACAAGCTGTCCCTTGGTTATCATTCCTAAAAGAATGGTGTCAAGCACAAATGCGCTTGAGTCATACACAAAGCAGTCAGCAACCCTCAGGTTCAAAATGCCATCAACCACCGCCTTGGTCAAAACTCTGGGTAAAATCTTTACCCTCGTCTCAATTACCGACTCATCCGCAACCGCCTTAATGCTCTCAACTATTGAATCAATCGTTGATTTGACCGCAGGCAGCGGCTCAATCCCTTCCAGTGAAACTGTTGTCTTCACAACATCGCTCAGCCTGTTGCCCACAAGGGTCAATTGATAACAGAAGATTTTATCCCTTTCAGCAGTCAAAACGAAATCATAATTAGAAATATTCAAAGAATCGCTGACCGGCAGAACAAGAATATTAAAATCAGCCCTTGTCCTTAAGAGCGTGAGCACCTTGCGGCAGGCATAAACTGGATCAACAAACCTGACACCGTTCACCTTCAATGGCAAAATGTTGGAATCTATCAGAGCCGCGGTAATTCCGAAACCGCTCCCTCCTATTCTTTTAACCATCCAGGGATGAGCCACGGGCCGACCAAGGGTATCGTCAAGATTACAACAGAGAACCCAAAGGTTTGCCTGGTCAATCAGCCAGTTTGCCCTTCTTAGCCCGAACCCGAGCCATTCAGGTATGAAGACCATCGCATCAACCCCTGCCGCATTAAACATCCTGATTTCCGCCTCGCCCTGGCTCAAGACAGTCAGCGGCTTATTAAGCATAACCCTGCCCGCTGCCAGCCACAACACCGGCTCCTCATTTTGCCTGAATTTGACCAGACTTGCCATCTTTGCCAGATCAGTTGTTGAAATGTCTCCGGAAACAAAGAGCGTTAATTTCTGCCCAGCAGGCTTGATGACCCTGCGGGCACAGGCTGTAAAAATAATTGCGCCTGTTAAAAAGAAGAGTAACCAGCGATTGTGATTAATCACTGTCAGCACCTTGAATTATATTCCCGGTTCATCTGCTGTCAATTGCCACGCTTGACTTCAGGCGGCGTCAGGTTAATCTTTTACCACTTTGGGGGATCGTCTAACGGCAGGACGGCTGGCTCTGGACCAGCTAGTCGGGGTTCGAATCCCTGTCCCCCAGTTTTTTGTTTTTCTAAAAAACTAATCGCCTGCCAGTCCCAGCGCCAGCTGTTCCAGCGTCTGGATAAATACCCGAAGGTTACTGTCCGGAATTCGCCTCATCATTCGTTGCAAGCCCCGGCGGTTCTGCCGTGCCAGGTGCTGGGCGGTCCTTCGCCCCTGTTCGGTCAGTTGAACCAGAACCACCCGCCGGTCCTGCTCAGAACGAAAACGCTCAATCAACCCCTTTCTTACCAGCCGGTCAACCAGTCCGCTGGCATTTGCCTTGGAAAGACCGAGGGTCTGAGCCATTTGATTCATACTGGTCTGGTGCAAGCGCAAAAGCGTTAGCAGTATCATTATCTGGGAAAAGGAAAACTCCTGCCCCAACGCCTCGACCGAACTCAAAAGCCTTAACCCCCGGACCAGAATTGGCCCGAGCCATTCCAGTTTCGTCAGATAAAAATCCTCTTTACCGCCGATAGCCAATTATTGCATAAATTTTATACTTGTCAACAGAAACTCAGCCACCGATTTAAGATTAAAGACTCGGCAACTGGCTTGATGTGAAATGTCGCAAATTCTGTTGACAGCGCATATTGGTGGAGTATAATCCTAATGGAGATAATTTATTGGATTTAAACCGGGGTGAGATATGTCCTACTCAACCCCAAGGGTTACATCAAGGTGCAAAAGCCGTAATTTTAAAAAGGAGGTAAAATGAAAACCTTGGTTTTGGCGCCGGTGCTTTTCGTCACGCTTGGTTTTGCCGACACCCTGCTTGTTCAAACATTTGATTCGGCTTGGACAGCACAATCACCACCAGCTGGCTGGCAGATTATCTATGACACATTAAATCCCCAAAGTTATGCTGACTGGCACCGAGAACCAGCAAACGCTGCCCCCTGGAATAACCATCCCAGTCCCTATGCCGCGATTTTCTGGCAACCAAATCCAAACCAGACACCGGATATTTTCATCTCGCCGTTAATCGACTGCTCCAATTTTAAAAATGTTGTCCTCTACTGCAGCACCTATTTCTCGCATAAACTTCCCAATCCCTACACCGCCCAGATCCGCTATTCCACTGATGGCGGGAATACATTTCCGTATCTGCTGCGGGATTATTATGGCCAGAATGTCGGACCCGGTTTCCTTGAATCGCTCAATCTTACCTATGCGGCACATCAGGACAGCGTGGTGATTGAATGGATTTTCCAGGGGAATCTGTTTGATATTAACTGGTGGTTCTTTGATGATGTCGTGGTGACCGGAGAATCAATCCCGAACTATGACATCCTCTGCTCAAAAATTGAGGAACCAGATTTTTACGAATTGCCCGGAAACTTTGTGCCGCAGGCCCGGTTTTCTAACCTCGGCTTTTACGACCAGTTTAACATCCCGGTGTTCTGTGAACTGTTTGACAGTCTGGGCAACTCGTTATATGTCTGGTCGGACACGATTGACACGCTTCTCTCATTTGCTGGGGAACGGACAACCTTCTTTGATTCAACAACCTATCCGCTGACCGTTGGGCAGTATTCAATCAAATTCTGGTGTGCGGCAGATTCTGATTACAACCGCGCCAACGACACCCTGGAACGCAATTTCGTTGTCACTACCTTGGAAGAATTAACCAACGACGACGACACCGCTGCCCACTACCGCAACTGGCCGGTCGGTCATTACGGTTGGGCTGCAAAGTTTTCGGTTGCTTCACCAGTATATATTGAATCGCTCAAGGTCTATCTTAACTCACCGGTGAATCCCGCCCATTCCCGTTACCAACTGGCGGTTGCCCTGGATGATGGAACCGGCCGCCCCGGTTCATTCATCTTCAAAACTCCGGTCCTCTATGCCCTGTCCGGAAGTTCAGCCTGGAACTCGGTCTTTCTTGCTGACACCGGCGAACAGATTGTTGTCTCTGGAGACTTTTATGTGTTCTACCTGCAGGTGGGCGAGCCGCCAGAATGCCCCAGCCTTGCCTGTGATGCGGTTCTTGATAATCCGAACAACTACTGGGAATTTCACCGGGATGGAACGGTCATACCCATTACCCCGCCCGGTGACCTGATGCTCCGTGTTTTTGTCAATCACCAAGCACTGACTCCGGCAGCCTATGACGCCCGGGTCACCTTCATTGAAAAGCCTTTATACGAGTTTATTCAGCGCCCGTTCAATGCCGATTGTCCAATCACCGCCCATATCCAGAATTTCGGCGCCAATACCCTTTATAATGTCCCGGTTATCTGCACAGTAATTGACCCGGCCCATAATGTGCTCTATCGGAATACCGCGCTCATTGGCCAACTGGACCCGAATCAGGAGATTCCAGTTGACTTCACGGGCTGGGCCCCGTTAATTGGGCAGTCCTGTTCAGTTATTGTCCGGACAGCAGCAATATTTGAGGATGTCCCGCAGAATGATGATAAGCGGTTTGGGGTTGATATAATCAAAGGTGCTTATACTGGCAGACACCCTGGCGGTTATGCCTGGATTGATTCGGATACTACCAACGGACCGGTGTTCTCTTGGATTGACACCACCGGTTTTGGCGTCGCACTTGCCCGGGGTGATGAGGACCGGATTTTTGTTCCAATCGGGTTCAGGTTCCCGTGGTCAGATACCAGTTACGATAACTGCTATGTTTCCACCAACGGCTGGCTTTCGCTTGGTCCAGACCCGCACACGGCAGCGCCCAATCCAAAGCGACTGCCCATTGATAGCCTCCCTAACTCGGCCTTCTACCCCTGGTGGGCTGACTTGATTCTTACCTCTGCCGGAAAGGTTTATTACAAAACCATCGGTGAGATGCCCAACCGTAAATTTGTTGTCATCTGGCACAATGTGAATATCAAAGGGACCGACAGCACCAACCTGATCACATTTGAGGCGATACTTAATGAAAATGGCACCGTAGTTTTTCAGTACCAGGATGTTGAAACAGGCAGCCTGGTTTACGATAATGGTCGCTGTGCCTCAATTGGGATTGAAAATAAGGAAGGCAACGCCGGCGTCAACTACCTCTACTCCCTTCCGCCGATGTCTTCAGCAATCAACGACCCTCAAAACCGGCTCAACTCCGGTCGGGCAATAAAGCTCTATAAGGAGTTCCGGGATGCGGCAGCACTGGACATCATTAAACCCGCAACCTATTCCTTTCCCGAGACCATTAATCCGGTAGTAAAAATCCAGAACTACGGCACGATTGGCGACTCAATTATGGTCTATTTGACCATCTCGCCCGGAGATTATCTTGACTCGCTGCTGGTTACCGGTCTTGCACCTGAGCAGGAGACCACCGTAACCCTTTCTAAACCCTGGTTTGGCCGAGGCAGTTTTACAGCCACCTGTTCCACCGCGATGGCAGGCGATATAAATCCGGCTAATGATGTGGTCAGAAAGTCCTTCATAGCATCGGCCTGGGTTCAGCGTCAGGACATCCCGATCGGTCCGGCAAGACGCAGGGTAAAGGATGCCTCCTTGGTTTACGCATCAACCACCGGCAAACTCTATGCACTAAAAGGCGGCAACTCCGATGAATTCTATGCCTATGACATCGTTACCGGCACTTGGGACTCCTGTGCGCGCATGCCCCTTGGCCCTTCGGGCAAAAAGCCCAGAGACGGCTGTGACCTGACATTTGACCCATTCCATGGCGACAGCGGCGTTATCTGGGCAATCAAGGGTGGCGGAGTGAATGACTTCTATGCCTATGACATTGCCAAGGATTCCTGGGTCGCCAAACCTTCATTACAAGTGAGGGGTTTTTACTTTCGGCCACCCAAACGGGGTGCGGCACTTGCCTATGTGTCAACCCATGGAACTGATGGTGCGGTCTATTGCGCAACCGGTAACAATACCCTGACCTTCATTCGTTTCGACATCGGTCCTTATGCTGATACCTGGGCACACTGCCCGGATGTTCCTTTTAAACCTGAATACCGGAAAGGGTGCCGGTATGGCACTGATATGGTCTACGACGGCGACAGTGTCATCTATCTGCTTAAAGGCTCAAATACACTTGAGGTATGGAAATATCTGCCGGCGATTGACAATTGGCGGACCATCCCCCTTGATGAAATCAGTCTCCTTGGTCGGTTGAACCGTCGGGTCAAAAATGGTGCCGCGATCACCTTTTTGGATAATAACCTCTATCTGCTCAAGGGCGGCAACACACAGGAGTTCTGGAGTTATCAGGTTGGCGGCAGGGACTCCTGGGTTCAGCGCTCAGATATTCCCTTCTCCCTGACCGGTCGACGTAAGAAACCAAAGCGGGGTGCAGCCCTCGCAGCAACATCGTCCGCGATCTTCTGTCTCAAAGGTTCGTATGTCTATGAGTTCTGGGAATACCGGCCAGGAGCCGATTCCCTTCCCCTTTTCGCTTCCCCACCACCGCGCCAGGGGGTAATGGCAGAAAATACAAAGTTACCAACCAGGCCGATGCTGATTGTCTACCCCAATCCCAGCACCCACGCCCACCTGCATATCGCCTATGCCCTGCCGGCTGCAAATCCGGTGCAGTTGAAAGTCTACGATGCCACAGGAACGCTAATAAGAACACTCCTTGATGGAACAATGCCACCGGGCAAACATACCATCACCTGGGACCGTTTGACCAATAAAGGTGCCACTGCCGCACCTGGTATCTACTTCCTCAAACTAAGGACCGGAACGACCGTGCTCACCGAAAAGGTGATACTCCAGCGCTAAGTAAAAGCAAACCAATTCGGGGGTCCGCTCTGGACCCCCGAATTTTTTAAAACCGGTACCAGAGGTAAACTCCGAGGATGAGCAGGAGGACAACAAAACTGGTAATGGCAAATGAAAGCCCGAAGGTAAGGGTGGCAAAGCCAAGGTCCAAAACAAAGGTCGGAACGCCCACCTGAACCGATTTAAAGAAAAAATCACGTACCGGCCCGGAAGGAAAGAGCCCGGCAAGAAAATGGGAAAGGACACTGCCGGCGATACCGGCAATCACTATTGCGACGATTAAGAGTCCAATTGACCGTCCACCGGCACGGATCGTTCTGTTTCTCATACTGTATTGTAAAAACAAATATATCAATCGAGCGGGCTCAATCAACTCTTTTCAATTTGAGCAGGGCAGAAAAATGCTGCCCTGCCCGATATCATAAAACCAGATCTGCCGGTTTGCCACAACGCTGGCATTTACCCTCCCTGACGCCGACCACCCGGCCCTGATAACCGCTGCGTTCAACCAGCACCGCGCCGCACTCAGGGCAGAATGTATCCCGATATCTTGCACCGGCCCAAACATTTCCTAAATAGACATAACTCAGCTTTCTCTTGGCGATCACCGCTGCCCGCTCCAGGGTCGCCATTGGCGTCATCGGCTCATCGGCTTGATGCCTGGGGAAAAATCTTGAGAAGTGTAAAACGGTATTTTTGCCCAGACCGGCAACAAAATCGGTCAACTCCTCAATTTCTTGCTCAGCATCGTTCCGGCCCGGAATTAAAAGAGTGGTCAATTCAATATGGCAATGCCCTCGTGCCGCCTTAATTGTCGCCAGCACGCTCGGTAAATCCCCTTTGATATAACCACGGTAGAAATCCGGTCGGATCGATTTCAGGTCAATATTCATCGCATCGACCAGAGGCAGAAGTTCCTTCAGCGGTTCCGGATTAATCATACCGTTGGTCACCAGCACATTCTTAATCCCTGCCTCGTGCATCAGCCTGCCTGCATCCAAAAGATACTCAAACCAGATTAATGGTTCACTGTAGGTGTAGGCGATAAGTTTCAGTCCGGAGTCCTGAACTGTCTTTACCAGTTCGGCAGGTGAAATATACCGGCTTGGTGCCCGCTGTTGTGAGATCTCCCAGTTCTGACAGAATGGGCATAAGAGGTTGCAACCGTAGGTCGCTACGGAAAAAATCTGGGCGCCGGGATAAAAATGATAAAGGGGTTTCTTCTCAATCGGGTCAACCGCCATTGAAACAACCTCGCCGTAATTCTCCGCAATCAGTTTGCCTCCCAGGTTCCTCCTGCCCAGGCACCGGCCGTATTTTCCCTCGGCAATCAGACAGAAGTTCGGGCACAGAAAACAGCGCACCCTATCGTCTTCAACCCGCCAGTATTTTGCCTCAGGATGAGTTCGGCCCTTATTCATCAAATCCTGCCCTTACTTCCTTAACTGAATCACCGCTCAGATAATAGAAAATCGCACCAATTACTTTATGCCCAGCCAGCCACCGCCGCCCTTCATCCGGACCCATAACAAACAGAGCGGTGGCATAAACATCCGCCTCAATACAACTGGGCGCCTTGACCGTAACCGCCACGCATCGATCGGCCGGATAACCACTTCTCGGGTCAATGATATGGGTGTAGCGTTTACCCTGGACCTCAAAAAACCGCCGATAATCACCGGAGGTTGAAACCGCGCCGTTCCGTAAAATTAGAACTAAACTCAGACTCTCCCCGCGTGGGCTCTGCACCCCGAGCCGCCAGTCCCGCTCACCAAAAACCCGAATATCACCACCGGCATCAATTAATCCCGCCTTTGCCCCAAAGTTCTGAAGAATTTCAACCGCCCGGTCAACCGCAAAACCCACCGCAATCCCGCCCAGGTCAATTTCCATGTTTTTGTCAAGAAATACCGAATCACCAAGCACCCTGACCCGCTCAAAACCGACGCCTTTCAGCACCCTCCTTATCTCCCCGCTATCCGGTACCCGAAAAACTCCACTCTTAAAACCCCATAACCTCATTAAAGGACCGACGGTAATATCAAAGACGCCGCCGGTCTCAATTCCGAAACCCTTTGCCCTTTCAATCAGTTCCCTTGTTACTTGCGAGACCGCAAACTTCCCGTATTTATTCAACTGAGAGACCTCACTTTTTTCGGTAAAGACCGACCAGAGCGAATCAAACCGGTGCAAAGCCGTTAAAACACTATCAATCCCCTGAGCCAACATTTTCCTGTTTTCACCAAGCACCTTTATGCGCACATAACTTCCGAAAACGGTATCACTACGCTCCAACTCACAAGCCCTTCGCAAACAGAAAAGAAACAAACTGAGCATAACACCGCTCATAATAAATCTTTTCATCATTCAATCATAGACCTAACATCACCCGAGTCAATAGATATTGCTCGGGCTCAAATCATAACTTTATTGCCCCGATGATTTTTATCGGTATCATCTTAATTATGCTTGGACGACGCCCTTTGCTCGTTCCCGCCCCGGGTAAAAAGCCACCCAGCAGCACCCCTCTGTTTATGGTCTTTGCTGGCTTGGCTGTCGCTGCCCTCGTCATCATTATTTTCCTGCGCCATCCAAAAAGAAAAACCCGGTTCAGCCCGGAAAAACCGCCACCGGAATTCACCAGAAAAAGTTATAATATCCAGCCCGGTGAAATTCTGCCCTTTCTTTTTAATCGTGCCGGCGTCCCGCCCCCGATTGCCGACAGCACAATTAGCGCCCTCCGTAAGTTCGGGTTCAATTTCCGCCTGCTCCATCCTGGTGACAGCCTCATCCTCTACTACCGTTCTGACACCCTTTTTAAACTGCAATACTGGCGCAATTATGATACCATCTATCAGATTGAGATTGACTCCTCACCTTACCGGCTGTCGCTCTTAACCCAAGATGTTCAACTGATTACGACACTAATTAGGGGGGAAATCAAAACCTCTCTTTATCAGACGCTCCTTGACCTGGGTGAAAAACCCGGGCTGGTTGCCGCCTACACCGAGATATTTGACTGGGAGATTGACTTCTTTTCTGAAACCCAGCCCGGTGATTCCTTCATCATCCTGGTTCCCAAGAAATATGTTGCAGCACAATTTGTCGGCTACGCACCAATCATTGCTGCCCGTTACAAAGGCCTAACTGGCAACTTCTTCGCCTTTCGTTACACCGACCCGGAGGGAAAAACCGACTACTATAACCGCGAAGGGCTCTCAATGCGCAAGACATTTCTCAAATCGCCCCTACGTTTTTCCCGGATCTCCTCATTCTTTGGACGACGCCGCCACCCGATCCGGCGCATTCCAGCCCAACACCAAGGAATTGATTATGCAGCACCAAAAGGCACGCCGGTCTGTTGTGTTGCTGATGGCCGGGTGATTTCGGCTGGCTGGTCAGGTGGCTATGGTCGGCTGATTCGAATTGGCCACCGCGACGGCTATGAAACCCGGTATGGCCATCTCACAGGCTTGGGCAAAGGAATAAAATCGGGCGCCCCGGTCACTCAGGGTCAGATTATTGGCTATGTCGGCTCAACCGGACTTTCGACCGGACCCCATCTCCATTATGAGGTGCGCAAATTCGGCACACCCGTCAACCCCTTGCGTCTGAACCCGCCCCGGGCTGGAGCGATAAAACTTGCCTACCTGCCCATTTTCCAGTCCCTGCGCGATAGCCTCAGCCCTTATCTCTTGGGGCAAAAGCAGCTGCCAGCACCAAACCCATAACATCGCCGGCACCCGCCTTACGCAACTCTGCCCCGGCCTGAGAAATTGTTGCACCGGTGGTCATCACATCATCAATCACAATCAGCCGCTCGCCGTTAAATCTGAACCCGGGGTTAACCTCAAACGCACCCAAAACATTTTTCAATCGGGCAGACTCATCCTTCATCTCGGTCTGACTCCTGGTATTTTTCTTTCTTTTTAATGGCTGAACCAGCGGGATGCCGGTTATGACTGAAACCTCTCTTGCCAAAAGCCACGCCTGATTATATCCCCGCTCCCTCAACCTTGCCGGATGCAGGGGAACCGGACAGATATAATTCGCCTTTTTCAACTCGCTATCCTGAAAAAGCAACAGTGCCAGTGCCGCGCCCAAGAGCGGCACGAGCGCGGTCTTTTCCGAATACTTCAAGGCAAGGATTAGCCCTTGCAAAGGTGGCTGATAAACTCCCACCGCCCGCACCCGGCTGAGACCCAGGGGTAATTCACACCTGCCACACAGCCCCTCATCCGGCAGGCAGGGACGACCACAACGAACGCAGACATCCAGTTCACTGGTAAAAAGGAGCAGCCGGCAGGAATCACAGACCAGTCCATTTTCAATCTCCTCGTCACAACCATAACAGATGGGCGGAAATATAAAATCGGCAATGGCATCGCAGAGAAACCTGACCCGGTTTAAAACCGAGCAGCCCCGTCTCATCCTTTACGCAGGAAAACAATGAGCAGAACAAAACCCGTCAGGCTCAGGCTCAGCGCCACAACCTGATTACCCCAGAAATTTGCCGCATCCTCATAGAACCGGACAAAGTCAATCCCGAACCGGAAAAGGGAATAGAGAATAAGGACGACGGCAAAAAGCACGCCGGGCTTGAGTCTTCTTCTCTCCAGAATTAGCGTTAGCCCAAAAAGCACAAACCCGGCAAACGAGGAATACAACTGGGTGGGATGAATCGGCTGACCCGGAAACTGTGCACCCGCAGCCGAGCCGGGAGGAAAAATTACACCCAAAAATGAACCGGTCGGCTTACCGAAACAGCACCCATTGAGAAAACAGCCGATGCGGGTAAAACCTTCACCCAGAACCAGCGCTGGTGCCACCGCATCCAGCAGTCTGAGCAGTGGCAGCCGGTTTCGCCAGACAAAAATCAGACCGGCAATAAAAGCACCGATGAAACCGCCGTAAAACATCAAACCGGAAAGACCGGGTGGATTGCCCCAGAACCGGATGATACTGATCAAGTCGTATTTAAACTCATCCCAGTGAAAAGCAACGTAAAAAAGCCTGGCACCTAAAACCACCCCCACCAAGACCCACAGAGCCAAATCGGTAATCCTTTTCGGGTCAATTCCGAACCGTCTTGCCCGTTGCTCTACAACCCATATCCCCAAGGCAAATGAGATGAAAAGCATCACCCCGTAGGAATAGAGTTGGAGATTGCCGACCCTTAAAAGTACCGGAAACATTTGCCAATCCTAAACTTTATTCTTCACCTGTCAAGAAAAAGCTGCCGCACTCCGGTGACATCGATAACGACAACCCATTCTTTATTCCGAAATGAGTCCAGCAAATATCTTGACAATTAATTTTTCTTGGCTATGTTGAAGATAAAGCAAGATGAATACAGGATTTGTTGTCTTGTCAATTTTTGCCGGTTTTATCTGCGGCTCAATTCCGTTCGGCTATCTTGCCGGTGTTCTCAACCGGCTTGATGTGCGCCGCCACGGTTCCGGCAACATTGGCTTCACCAATGTTGCGCGAATTCTCGGCTTAGGCTGGGCGCTTCCGGTCTTAATTCTTGATATTGCCAAAGGCATCCTGCCGGTGATTTTCGCCCAGTCGGTCGGGCTATTGCCGGTGCTGGTTGGGCTGGGTGCAGTTTTGGGCCATATCTTCTCCCCCTGGCTAAAATTCAATGGTGGCAAGGGTGTTGCTACCACCATTGGCGTTGCGGCATTGCTCTGCCCCCGCTCCCTGTTTGCAGCATTAGGGTTGTTTTTGTGCATCCTCCTGATCACCGGCTATGTCTCTGTATCATCAATCTCGTTTGCCTTTATCTTGCCGGTGCTGACCCTGATTTTTTATCGGACCAATTCGTCTCTGCTGCTGTTTACGGCAATTTTGACCGTCGTCATTATCTATCGCCATATCCCGAATCTGAAAAGGCTTTTATCCCGCACCGAGCCGAAGTTCGGGCTTTGGCAGAGGGTTTTCAGCAAAAGGGTATGAAGGTCGGGTTTGTCGGTGCCGGCAGATGGGCTCTGGCACTGGGCTTGAAACTTATGGCAAAAGGTTTAACCGTTGCCCTTTACGAACCGGATGACAAACGGCTGCAGAGTTTAATAAAAACCCGGCGCCATCCTGACCTGCCGGAAAACTGTCATATACCGGAAAATATCCATTTGAGTTCGGTTCTCCCTGAGGTTGTTGGTGATGCAGAAATTGTTGTGTTTGCCACGCCCTCTGCCGCCCTTGCTACTGCCGCTCAGAACACCGCTGCCCATCTTAACCGTACCAATAAGATTGTCGTCTCGGCAACCAAAGGTATTGACCCGGATACAAAAAACCGGCTTTCGGTGGTGCTGGGTAAAACTATTAAAGATATTCCGGTTGTGGTTCTTGCCGGTCCGGGTATCCCCTATGATGTTGCCCTCGGTGACCCGACATCGCTGGTTGCCGCATCTGAAGACGAATCGGCAGCGCAGACCGTCCGGGACACATTTACCGCTTTTAATCTCCGGGTCTATTCCCATTCCGATGTTGTCGGTGTGGAAGTCGCTAGTGCCTTCAAAAATGTGATTGCCATTGCTGCTGGCATTGCTGACGGCATCGGCCTGGGCTTGAACGCCAAATCTGCACTGCTGACCCGGGGGCTGGCTGAGATTGCCCGGCTCGGCCTTGCCTTTAACGCCAACCCATTAACCTTTGCCGGGCTTGCCGGTATGGGCGATTTGATTGTTACCGCCTTCTCACCTCATTCCCGCAATCATCAACTGGGTCTTTTAATCGGCAGGGGCAAGGAACCAGCGGTTGCTTTAAAGGAGTTAAACGGCGTTGCGGAAGGTTTTTTTACCGCCCGTGCCGGTTATGAATTGAGCTGCAGGATGCAGGTGGAGATGCCGATAACCGAAGAGGTCTTTTTAATCCTTCATCACCGGGAAAGGCCCGAGAAAAGCATCGAACGGCTTTTGAAAAGGCCGCCCAAAAAGGAGTTCTATCAGTGAGCAGAAAGAAATTCTATTCCATGCGGCAGGTCTGCCAGATGTTAGGGATTGAACCCCACACCCTCCGCTACTGGGAAAGGCAGTTTGATTTCCATTTCAAGCGCAACTCGGCGGGCAGAAGAATCATCTCCCGTGAGCAACTGGAGAAACTGGAACTGATTCAGCATCTACTTTACCGGGAGAAGATGACGGTCAAGGGCGCCAAACGGAAACTTACCGCAATGGTCGCGAAAACCGCTTTCCTGCCCGACCCGAAAAACCCCCGTCAGGTTCTGCTCTGGTTTAAAAAAGAGTTAATCCGGCTGCGTGCCGCACTGACAACCGTTCCTGAGAAACAGGATTAAGACAGACCGCTGATTCTGCCATCATCAGCGATATCAATCTTAAAGGCATTTGGCCGCTTTGCCAGACCGGGCAGAAGTTCCATCTCACCGGCAACCGGCACTAAATAGCCTGCACCGGCACGAATATGCACCGCTGAGATGGTGACCTTAAACCCGCTGCAGGAACCGAGACATTCCGGGTCATCGCTTAAAGAGAGCGGCGTCTTGGCAATACAAACCGGCAGGTGGTCATAACCCAGCCTATAGATCCGCTTTAATTCCCTTTCAGCCCTGGGTGTATAAACCACCTGTGCCGCACCATAGATTTTCCTCGCTATCGCTTCTATCTTTTCCTCGACTCGCCAGTGGTAGTCATAAATCGGCCGGTTTCTGCCCGGCTGCTCCTCTGTCTGTTGTAATACCGCCTGCGCCAGTTCCTCACAACCCTTGCCGCCCGCGCTGTGCGGCGAACAGACAACCGCCTTTGTGCCCAGTTCCTCGCACGACTTGACAACTAACTTCAATTCATCCTGAGAGTCGCCTTCAAACCGGTTCAAAGCCACCACCGGTGCCAAACCCAGTGTCCGGCAGTTCTCAATGTGCCGGCGCAGATTCTCCAGCCCGAGCCAGAGATGGCGCAGCAGACCCTTGCGCGGGTCGGCAGCCCCGCCCTGATGTTTCAATGCCCGCAGGGTGGCAACCAGAACACACCCATCAACCTGAAAACCGGCCAATGGTGCCACCAAGTCAACAAACTTCTCTGCACCTAAATCAGAACCGAAGCCGGCTTCAATAACCGCCCAGTCGCATAACCTGAGTGCGGCGTTGGTGGCGATGATGCTGGCAGTGCCATGGGCGATGTTGGCAAACGGCCCGGTATGAATCAATGCCGGGGTGTTTTCGGTAGTCTGAACCAGATTGGGTTTAATCGCATCCTTCAATAGTGCTGCCATCGCACCGGTCGCACCCAGGTCCCGGGCGGTAACCGGCTTGTCGTCAAAACTGAGCGCCACCAAAATCTTTGCCAGCCGCTGCTTCAAATCCGCCCGGTCCGATGCCAGGCCTAAAATTGCCATCACCTCTGAGGCAGCGGTAATAACACAACTGTCCTCCCGTGCCGGTCCGTTTGCCCTGCCCCCCAGCCCGACGACCATTGACCTCAGTACCCGATCATTCATATCAATCGTCCGGGGAAAGAAAATTTCCCGCTCGTCAATGCCAAGGGGATTGCCAAAATGGATCGAGTTGTCGAGGAGTGCCGAAAGCAGGTTGTGGGCCGATGTCACCGCATGGATATCACCGGTAAAGTGCAAATTGATATCCTCCATCGGCAGCACCTGCGCATAACCACCACCGGCCGCACCGCCCTTGATTCCGAAGACAGGACCGAGCGATGGCTGGCGCAAAACCACGATTGACTTTTTACCCAGCCGGTTAAAAGCCATTGACAACCCGATTGAGACCGTGGTCTTACCCTCACCAAACTTGGTTGGTGTGATTGCCGTGACCAGTATCAGTCTGCCTATCGGCTTGCCTTTGATCTGCTCCAGAAGTCGGACCGAAAGTTTTGCCTTATAGTTGCCATTGGGAAGAATCAGGTCCATATCGGTTATCCCCAAATCCTTTGCAACCTCCCAGATGGGCAGCAGTTTAATGCTCTGGGCAATCTCCATATCCGAAACCATCTCGCCTCCTTAATTAATTGCCGTCAATCGCGGGCAAGCAGGGCAATACTGCCGAACATCGCGGCGGCAATTACCGCGGTAACACTGAAAAAAGTGATTGCCGCGGTCGCCGCATTACGCCGATAAGTGGTCACCACCTCCCTATGCGACAGCCGGACTCTCACCGTGTCGTCCGGATCAACAGTTACCCACATGGTGCCCACCTTCACCGCCTCCCGTTCAAAACTGGACATCAGGCTGTACCGGTCTGCGGGCACACCTTCCGGTGCAACCATCTGCCAGAATTTTTCTGGTGTCTCATCCCGATAAGTAATATAAACAGCCTTGAGATCAAAAAGGCTGAGATAGTGTCTTCCCTGCCCGACCTTAAAAACGACGACCGGGGTACTGACCTGGATTCTCTGCCCGTCAAGAAAGAGTTCGGCGGGCATCGTATCAAGGTCCACGGCAAGATAACCAATACCAGCGCCAGCCTCTTCAGCAAATGCCGGCTGTTCCGGCAGCAAATTCCGGGGGACTCTGGTCGTCTCAGCCGGGAGAACCACCGGGACCTCAATCCGGAACTGTCCGGCCCCCTCATCAATTATCTCGGAACCGCCGGCCGAGACCGGTGGCACCAGCAAACTGCTGGATAAAATCAGCACCAGTATTTGACGAATTGCCATCAGATTACTCCATTGCCATTTTAAGTTGCTCAACAAACCTTTCAATTTCTTCTTCTGTGTTGTAAAAATGGGGCGAAACACGCAGCCAGTTCTCTCGCACCGCAGTCACGAACCCCTTCTGTTCCAAATTTCGCTCCACCTCTGCCATATTCCTTGCCTGCTTTCGGCAGGTAAAAATTCCGGCCTGCCTCTCTTTTCCTGACGGGGTCATCACTTCCAAGCCCATTGCAACCAGCCTTTCTCTAAGCAGACGGGTGAGATTAAAAACTCGCTCTTCGATCTCGCGCAGGCCGAAATCCAAGAGCAGTTTCAGTGCCGCCCGCAGTCCGTAAATGCCAATATAATTCTTTGTCCCTTCTTCAAACCGGCTGGCATTTTTTTTCAACGGCTTTGGTTTCAGGCAGTCGTTAAACTCCTGCCAGTGGGCAGATAACCAGCCCAAGTTAAAGGGTCTGAGCCGGGGAAAATTTCTTGAATTGACATAAAGCAGACCGATGCCCTGTGGTGCCAAAAGCCATTTCCCCCCGCCGGCAACCACAAAATCGGCACCGATCTCACTAAAATCCTCAAAGATTGCACCCAACCCTTGGATGGCATCAACGATGAAATATATCCCCTTCCTTTGGCAAAACCGGGCAATCTCCTTAATCTCAAACCTCGCCCCGGAAAGAAAATGCACCCAGTCCAGCGCCACCGCCCGGGTCTTCGTATCAACCAGCCGGAATACGCACTCAGGGCCTTCAGCAAGTTCGGCCGCAGTAACAAACCGTTTCTCAATATCAGGCAAAAGCAGATGATAGGGATAGGTGTTAGCCGGGAAGGCATCCTTCATCATAATCAGATTATCATCCCGGTCCCAGGGAATTGAGCCGATAGCAATGATAATACCACTGGAGGTGTTTTTCACAAAGGCGACCTCTTCAGGCTTAACCATCATCAATTTCGCCGCCAGATTTCGTGTCTCCTCCACCACCTTTTCTGCCTCTAAATAAGGAACACAACCCTGCTCAGCCGCCTGCCGGCAGAAACTGGCAATCGCCTTAACCGCAGTTAACGGTAATGGACCGGTTCCGGCATTGTTTAAATACACTAACCTTTTGATAACCGGGAAAAGCCGCCGTATTTTTTCTATCGTCATTTTACACACAATTAACAATTTTGCCCGGTTAATTTCAACTGTCAAATTTATGTGTGCTGGTGTTTTTGAAAGGTTAACCTTACATAGTTCAACATTGCTGAAGATATGAAAATCAAATTAAATTTATAAAAGAAGAATACTACTAGGATTAAAAGTGGTTTAGGGTTAGGGCTAAACCTATTCCATTAACAGCAAACCGGTTGAGTCAGAGGCTCGGAATCGGACAAGGGTGTTTAACCGGTTTAAAATGGAAATCTTAATTCTGAACAGGCTTAAGGATATGACCAGGATAGCACTAGGTGAGTGAATCCGAGAGTGACTCAGGGTTTGAATCACCGAGTCAGTCTGAGATTCAATCCGGGACTGACTCACCATTTCACTCACCGAATGACTCTGTGATTCTATCCCTGAGTGAATCCGGGAGTCATACCATCAGTGATTCGGGGTTTGAATCCGGGAGTGATTCACCGGGTGAACCACCGGGTCACCCCCCGGGTCACCCGGGGAGTCACTCAGGGGGTCACCCCCCGGGTCACTCCCCAGTCACTCCCCGAGTGGCTTTCTGAATTGAAATCAGAACGGGTATCAGAGCCATAAATTAATGAGAATCATAAACTTAACCTGAAACTTGCCCTGTTTTTACCGGTTAAAACCGCCGCTTTGTTTATCCCCATGGTAAAAAGTAAGCAATAAACCCTTTTCTCATCTCCATTTCTGCCGGACAGGGGTTGAGGAGAGGTTAAGGGAGAGGAGAGTTTACTGTGGCAATCTCTTTTGTAGGGCAGACCTTCAGGTTTGCTTTCCGGACCGAGATGCAAGGCTAAAGCCTTGCCCTACATTTTTAACATCTGTCGGGCACTCTGCTCTAACAGGTGGGAGGGCAGACCTTCAGGTCGGCAAATCCGAGTCCGGAAATACAAGCCGGGAAATCCAAAAGCCAAAATCTCGCCCAGGGATTGACTTAAACAAAAACTTGACAGAGGGCAAGAATTTTGTATAATAAAAGTGGTGGCTAATCTTTTGACTCCATTACTCTACTCTACTCTACTCTTACAATTTTACTATCTTGAGCAGTTCCTCAACCTATCCGGAGAAATGAGGGCAGGCAGACAATCCTCCGGTGGTATTGATACCGCCGGTGTAGAAACCTTGCAGATAGTCAGTGCGGCAGAGAAATAGTTAAAAGATAGGAGGGAAAATAAATATTCAATTCAGAAGGTGCCATGGCAAACTGGTCATTACCAAATAGCGCCCTGGGCAACCACGAAAGTGTAAGAGCGGGGCTGGGCACGCCCAGCCCCGCCACCAAGCCCAATATGTCTATCCTGAGTGCGGTTATTATTCTTCTTTTTCCTCTGCTTGCCTTTGGGATTATCACATTTGAGCGAACCCTTCCACCGGTACCACCATTAATGAGCACCAAGCCAAGTTCGTTCGTTCAAACTCTTGACAATGGTTATCTTCTTTCCATTGAGGCCAATATCCGCCCACCGATGGAATCATTGCGAAACGGAACCGCTCTGGTCAAACTTGACTCATTGGGCAATGTTGAGCGGCTCCTTCACTTTCACCAGTTCATATTTTTTCGCGGCGCTACGGCGGTCAGTGCTGACAGCCACTACTTTCTATGTGGACACTTTGATGAAAGACTGGGTGCGATTGGGGTGATAGACGCTATTGTAGCAAAGGTAAAAGCCCACAACGGCCAAATTATCTGGCGCCATATCTATAGTGGCCCTGGTCTGGACGATTATGTGTCAGTCGCTCCCACACCGGATGGCGGCTGTTTTGCGACAGGAATGTATACCGGCCATGTCATCGGTGTGGTGAGATTGGATAGAAATGGCACTCCGAGATGGGAGCGAATCTTTCGTCCACCGTTTGATG
>Ga0272448_1001983_pt1 | contig 26593 bp, 17 predicted proteins | sample YNPCB0191_FD_202220 | JGI IMG/M metagenome (GOLD analysis project Ga0272448, IMG submission 202220) | Hot spring sediment microbial communities from Yellowstone National Park, WY, United States - YNP-CB-019-1 | ecosystem: Environmental > Aquatic > Thermal springs > Hot (42-90C) > Sediment... | reverse complement strand
TCCCGGCATCCCACGGCCGAGCCGCCCGCGCCTCGCGCGCTGCGCCTCGGTACCATGCGTCAGATGGGGCAAGCAGTAAAGAAAGCCTTTGGCTTCTGAATAAAGGTCACAAAGTTTGCGTGCACCCATGGCGGTGGATGAAACGGGCATGGGCGTCTTCGAGGACAAAGTAACGAAGAACCTCTTCGGCACCGAGTATATCTACAACGATATCAAAGACCAGAAGACGGTAGGCATCATCGCCGAGGACGACAAGGAAGGCATCGTGGAGATCGCCGACCCGGTGGGCGTCATCGCCGGCATCACCCCGGTGACCAACCCGACCTCGACCACCATGTTCAAATCGCTCATCGCCATCAAAACGCGCAACCCGATCATCTTTGCCTTCCATCCCAAGGCGCAGCAGAGCAGCCAGGCCGCCGCACAGGCGATGCGCGATGCCGCCGTCGCCGCGGGCGCGCCGGAACACTGCATCCAGTGGATCGCCACCCCGTCCGTCGAGGCCACCAATGCGCTGATGAAGCATCCCGGCGTCGCGCTCATCCTCGCCACCGGCGGCAGCGGCATGGTCACCGCCGCCTACAGCTCGGGCAAACCGGCCCTGGGCGTGGGCCCGGGCAACGTGCCGGTCTACATCGAGAAGAGCGCCAACATCAACATGGCGGTGAACGATATCATCCTTTCGAAGACCTTCGACAACGGCACCATCTGCGCCTCGGAGCAGTCGGTGGTGGTGGATGAAGAAATCGCCGACCAGGTGCTACAGCGCTTCGTCACCCAGGGCGCCTACGTGCTGAAGGCCGCCGAGGTGAAGAAGGTGGAGGCCATCGCCATCGATGCGAAGCGCGGGGCGATGTCTGCCGCGGTGGTCGGGCAGCCGGCGATGAAGATCGCCGAACAAGCCGGCATCGAGGTGCCCGCCGGCACCAAGCTGCTCATCGCGCGCCTCAAAGGCGTGGGACCAGAGACGCCGCTGAGCCGCGAGAAGCTCTCGCCCATCCTCGGCTTCTACATCGCGAAGACCACCGAGGAAGCGCTGGATCTCTGCGATCAACTGGTGCACTTCGGCGGCATGGGGCACTCGGCCGGCATATTTTCGAGAAATCCGGAGATCATCCGCGCCTACAGCCGCCGCGTGAAGGCCAGCCGCATCCTGGAGAATGTGCCCACCAGCTTCGGCGCCATCGGCGACATCTATAACCGCATGGACCCGTCGCTCACGTTGGGCTGCGGCGCGTATGGCGGCAATTCGACCTCGGACAACGTCAGCGTGCGCAACCTGCTGAACATCAAGCGGCAGAGCAAGCGGAAGGTGAATATGAAGTGGTTCAAGGTGCCGCCGAAGATCTACTTCGAGAAAGGCAGCCTGGAGTATCTGCGCCACATCAAGGGGCAGCGCGCAGTGATCGTCACCGACCCCACCATGGTGCAACTGGGCTTCGTGCACAAGGTGGAAGACTACCTGCACCAGGCGGGCATGGAGACGGAGATCTTCTCGCAGGTGGAGCCCGACCCGAGCACGGACACCGTTTATCGCGGCGTGGAGATGATGCAGCGTTTCCAGCCGGACGTCATCGTCGCCTTCGGCGGCGGCTCGCCCATCGATGCGGCGAAGGGGATGTGGCTCTTCTATGAGCACCCGGGCACGCGCTTCGAGGACCTGGCCCTGCGCTTCGTGGATATCCGCAAGCGGGCGGTGCGCTTCCCCGAGCTGGGCAAAAAGGCGCTCTTCGTCGCCATCCCGACCACCTCGGGCACCGGGTCGGAAGTGACGGCCTTCGCGGTGATCACGGATAAGGCGACGGGCATCAAGTACCCGCTGGCGGATTACGAGTTGACGCCGGACATCGCCATCCTCGATCCGGAGCTCACCTACACGGTACCGCGCTCGGTGACGGCGGACACCGGCATGGACGTGCTGTCGCACGCGGTAGAGGCCTATGTCTCGGTGCTCGCCAGCGACTATACCGACGCGCTGGCGCTGCAGGCGGTGAAGATCCTCTTCAAGTACCTGCCCATCGCCTACGAGGAGCCAGGGAACGAGAAGGCGCGCGAGAAGATGCACAACGCGAGCACCATGGCGGGCATGGCGTTCACCAACGCCTTCCTGGGCATCAATCACAGCCTGGCGCACAAGATCGGCGGACAGTATCATGTGCCGCATGGCCGCGCCAACGCGGTGCTGCTGCCGCACGTGATCCGCTACAACGCGGCGACCCCGTCGAAGTTCACCGCGTATCCGAAATACGAATACCCGGTGGCGGATCGCAAGTACCAGGAGATCGCCCAGGCCCTCGGCCTGCCCGCGGCGACGCCGCAGGAGGGTGTCGACAGCCTGGTGACGGCCATCGAGGAACTGCGCGCGAAGCTGCACATGCCCGCCACCTTCAAAGAGGCCGGCGTGGAGGAGGCCGACTACCAGCGGCACCTGGACAGCGTCGCGCTCAACGCCTTCGATGACCAGTGCACCGGCGCCAACCCGCGCTACCCGCTGGTGGACGAATTGAAGGAGCTGGCACTGCGGGCGTTTTACGGTGCCTGATATTATGCGAGAAGAGAGCCCACAGGCCGGGGCACGCCGGAAACGGCGTGCCCCGGCCTGTGGGTAAGCCTCTTCACTGATGCTTCACTAACTATTCAGCGAGAATTCACCGGGCCTTAACTGTATTTTGCAAGAATCAGGAAGGTGGAAAGCCACCATAGTGGAGGGGCGGCCCGATGTTGAAACTTGAAAGCGGCATGATTTTTGCCGAGCGCTATTCGTTGCTGCAATGTGTGCATACCGGGGGACAGTCCAGCGTGTGGACCGCCACGGATCATTTGGCGCAGGATGCATTGGTCGCCGTGAAAATCTTCGCCCCTGACACGGGACTGACTGAGGACGACTTGAAGGTGTTCCGCCGGGATACGGTTACCGTGGTTCCCCTGAATCACCCCGCACTGGTGAAACCGCTGCATTTCGATGTCTCCGGCAATCTCCCCTTCATTGTGCTGCCGTATTACGCCCACGGCTCCCTGGCTGATCATTCGGCACGAGAAAAATCACAGCCATTCAGCGAAGCGCAACTGGCACAGCTTATCGAAGAGATCGGTGGGGCGCTCGCCTATCTGCATGGCTTGATGCCCCCCATGCTGCATATCGGTCTATCGCCCGCCGATATACTAATCACCGATGATGGGCATTTCCTGCTGGCAGATTTTTGGCGGAGCCGTGATTTCACAGCGGCTCTTGCCCAGCGCAATAACGCGTATGCCCCGCCCGAAGCTCTAACCGCGACCCCGGAAATATCCTACGCCGGTGATATCTACTCTCTCGGCTTGATGCTCTACGAGTTGGCCACCGGGACGGCGCTCTGCTCGGGGAAAAGTGGTCAATTGCTTTCGCGTGGCGCGGAAATGCCGGATTTGCCCACGCACTTGAGTGCCGGATTCCGCGAACTGATCCATCGCTGCCTGGAGGCAGACCCCGAGTTGCGCCCCAGCGCGCCGGAACTGGTGCGCTGGGCAAAATGGTACCGGCAGGAACATCAGTCCACGCATATCCTGCCGGCGGGAGCTTCACGCAGCCGATTCCCACTGTCACCATCCAATATGCCTATGCAACCCGCGAGGCGCTTCCTGTTGCCGGGTGCGGGGCTGGGGCTATTGCTTGTCGGCCTTTTCCTGGTTATGCATCACCTGCTGCCATCCGGTTCCAATGCGCGGATCAACCTTTCTGCGATCACTGATTCCCAGATCATCTTGCGCTTGCATGGTTCAAACACCATCGGCTCGGAGCTCGCCCCGGCACTGGTTGAAGCCTATTTCCGCAAGCTGGGGGCTTTTGGCATTTTTCGCATCCCACAAAAAGAGGATGAAGTACTCATCCGCGCCATGGTGAAGGGCCAGAGTAAACCGCAGGCGATTGAGATCTGTGCACACGGCTCGACGACGGCCTTCGAAGATCTGGCGAAAGTTGGGAGCGGCAATTGCGATATCGGCATGGCCTCGCGCCGGGTGAAGAAAGAGGAGCAAGCCGCCTTACAGGCACTGGGTGATATGACCGCACCCACCTGCGAGCACGTGCTGGCGCTGGATGGCATTGCGGTGATTGTACAGGCACAGAATCCGGTGACTGCATTGAGTAAAGAGGCGATTGCAAAGATTTTTGCCGGTGAAATTACCGACTGGGCAGCAGTTGGACGGAAGTCCGCACCAATCCATGTCTATGCGCGCGACGATAAATCCGGCACTTTCGACACGTTTAAAAACCTTGTGCTGGGCAGCAAACGCAAGCTGATGGCTAAGGCAGAGCGTTTCGAGAGTAACGAGCAACTCCGTGAAGTCGTTGCGGATGACCCAGATGGTATCGGGTTCGTCAGCATTTCCTTCGTCAAAGGGGTGAAAGCCCTGGCGGTCTCGGACGGTCCAAAAGCGGTCAGTCCGTCTACCTTCACGGTAGCTACGGAGGACTATCCGCTCTCACGACGACTCTATTTCTATACGCCGGCGCAGACCAACAACCAGCGCGTGCAGGAGTTCATTGAATTTGCGTTGTCGAAAGACGGCCAGGATATCGCCAGCCAGATCGGGTTTGTCGGTCAGAACTTGGTGGCCGTGCCGACCGCCAGCGAGCAGCGCTTGAATTTCAACTTCCGCTTCCAGAGCGCCAGCATTCATCTCGACAACAAGGCGCAGAACGATATCGGCCGCCTGGTCAGCCTTCTCCGTGACTCGCGGTTTGCCGGGCGTACCGTACTGCTTTACGGGTATGCGGACAATCGCGGTGACGAGGCAGTGAACCGACTGCTCTCGCAACAACGTGCCCAGGCCGTGGCCAGCGAACTCAAAGCCCGCAATATCGCGCGCATTCTGGTCAAGGGGTTCGGCGCAGCCAATCCCGTCGCTTCGAATGAGACCGCGGATGGACGGGATCGCAACCGGCGTGTCGAAGTGTGGATCAAATAGTGGTCCCCTCTTCCCTGGGTGATGGTTACCTTTCCGGCAATACACAGCGGAAGCCCACATCGGCACGCTTCTCCCGCTCACCAAGGAAGGCGCGCAAAGCGGAGAGAAAGGCATCAGGATCGGACATCCGGTAGGAGCCGCCGCGGATCACGTACTGGCCTTGATGATCGGGAGACTGATCTTCACACCATTCCGCGACATTACCGGCCAGATCATGTACACCAAACGGTCCTACGTCGAGTTCCTGGCTGCCGGCCGGTAACGATTGGTCCGTGGTCGAATGCCATTGCTGCTTCTCCCAGGAATTTCCCCAGGGATACCGGCGGCCGTCACTGCCGCATGCAGCGTATTCCCACTCTGCCTCGGTAGGCAGGCGTCCGCCCGCCCAGTGGCAATAGGCTTCGGCCTCTTGCCAGGAGATATTGGTAACCGGTACGTCATGGGCCCCGACTGGTTCAGGACGTCCGGTCTGCCAGCAAAACTGCCGGTATTGTCCCACCGTGACCTCATACTGGTACATGCGAAAGGCGGCAATATGCACCTTGTGCCTGGATTGCTGCACTGTCAGACGTTCTTTGGGCCAGTCCGAATGTCGTTGGCGTAACCGCTCGAGCTCGGACGGCGACCACCCCAGGTCGATATCCCCCGCCGGGATATGCACCGTCGCCGCCCCATCGCGCACATTGGCCATCATGGAATACCCGGTTACCGCAGCGGGCGGTGATGGGCGTATGAGCAGGATGCACATTACCACCAGCAGTGCCAGCAGCACTGCCCCGCTGAAGAGCAATCGGACGCGGGCGGTCCCTGGCTCCTGATGCTTGCCGGACATCGGGAGATCCTGGCCGGCACCGGCGAGACGTTCGGATTGCAACACCCACTGCTCATCCCGCCATTCAAGGACGGCAGCCTTCACCCACTGATGAAGCGTGCGCTCAATGGCTACATGCAATCCCCCGGTAGCGGTATGCAGCGTGGCCGCCACGGCGGGGTGGGCGATATCCGGCAGGACCTGTGCGAGAAAATCCAGCACTTCCTGCGAGCTCAAAGGGGGGAGTACTTCCACATCCGCATTATGCTTTACCAGATGATGCAACACCGCCAGCGAGTTGCTTTGTTCCACACTGGTGATAATGCGCAACCCATGGTTGTTCATACATTGCATGGCGGAGAGCGCCATGATCGATTCCTGATCGGCATAATGAAGGTCATGGATCACCGCAATATGCGGCAGTTGTCGGATCATCTCCAGCAACAGGGCTTGTAATCCCTGGCTCAAGTGTGGCAAATCATCCGGTGGTGCTGTCACGTGTTCCGCAGTGAAGATGGGAAAGAGGCGGCACAGCCAGGGGAAGTTGCGTATCACCGAGTGGAAGCGCTGATCGAGCGTTTGCCGGGGATAATACACCAGCAATTGCGCGAGCAACGCGGTCATCAGCCAATATGGCACATCCTGGTGGCAGGGGCGGCACCGAATTTCCGCGATCGGATTATGCCGGTCATCAATCAGTTTGGCCAGGCAGGCCAGCAGACGCGTTTTGCCCGCATGCTGGGGGGCAACGATCACCACCGTTTTTGGAGAGAGCGCGGGTAAATCCAATCGAGTGAGCGTCGATTCGACCAGCCCCACCTGGCGGGAAAAACGCATGGTTTCCAGCGATGCTTCCAGTAGTGCCTCCTGCGATTCCAGACCTGTTAAGCGGGGAGAAAAGCGGATGAGCGTCTCATGTGACAGGGTGTGCTCGAGCGTTTCTATGGCATCGTGTGCACGTTGACCACATCGTCCCGGCAATGCGGAGATCATAAAACTCGGATGCATTGCTGCACCGTCGTGAAGCGTGACCGGGGTTGAAAAAATAGCTTCCTGTACCTGGGCACGATACACCTTTGCCTGGGCATCTGAAATGACCGGCAGCCAGGCGATGAATTTGATGCCGCTGCCGCGCAGGAGCGTCGTCGATGGCGGTAATGACTGCGCAATGCGATGGCTGATCTCACTGATGAGGTGATCACCCGCTTCCGGCCCAAAACGTTGATTGATACGAGCGACTTCGGCAACTTTGACGCCAAGCAGATAACCATCGGAGGATAATTGTCCCTCCGGCAGGTGCATCAGCCAGTCACGCTTGAGGGGAATACCTGTGAGCTGATCAATAAACAACGGACTCGATGGAGGCTCAGTACTCTCAATCACGGCACACTCAATCACCATATAGACACGATCTCCGGACGACCTGTCCTCATATTCGAGATAATCATTTCAGCGCATATTATGATTCCGTTAATTTTATGCATGCTGTCTGTTGCAGATACGAAAGGCAGCAGAATTCCCATGCAGGCAATCCATCAGTACCGATCGGTTCATTGAGATCTATACCTCCTCATCTCCGACCTTCTCCCAGCGGAGACGGGAACTGTAAGGAGTAATGAGCAGATCAGGAATGCGGAAAATTGCCGGTCATTGATACGATCCGGCAGGGAATGCACCGCCTGCGGAGAAAATGGCCGGAGAGGGAGGAATCCTTTCGTGGAATGGTTTGATTGTCACGCCGAGATTGGCCGGCGCATGGTGCCCGGGCCGTTGCAGGCGCCGAATGCCGCCGCATTGGCCGCGCTCTATAGTGAGATCGGGATCCCGCGCGCACTGGTGGTACATTCGTCGATGTATGAGATTTACGCGATGACCGGCAATGCCCGCCTGGTCGAAGAGATCGCCGGCTACCCGCAATTCACGCCGGCCTGGGCGATTCTCCCGCCGCAGACCGGAGAACTGGATGTGAGCCGTTTCCTGGATGATATGCGCAAAGCCGGGGTACGCGCGTTGTGGGCCTTCCCCACCGGATATTCCCCCAATGTCACCACCTTCGGCGCGCTCTATGAAGAGATGGTGGCGCGGAGAATCCCGCTCTTTGTAAAAGTGAGTGTATTCGGCTGGCATGAACTGACGCCGTTGCTGCAGGAGATGCCCGGCCTGCGCGTGGTGGCCATCCCGACGCATTGCTGGGGGGAGGACCGCTATTTCCGCCCACTTATCGAGCGATATCCGGGGTTACATATCGCCACCAGCATGTATCTGCCCGAAGGGGGACTGAAAGACTTTTGCGATTGCTACGGGCCATCGCAACTGCTCTTCGGCACCAGCTTCCCGGATTGTCAGCCGGGCGGCAGCCTCTTTTCCCTGTTGCACGCCGGCCTGTGCGATGCCCACCTGGAGGCCATCGCCGGCGGCAACCTGCGTCGCTTACTGGAGGAGGTGCGCTTATGAGCCGCATGACCTCATTAGTGCGTGAGTTTCTCGCCCATGGCCGCGTGCCCGAGTGCCCGGTCATCGATATGCACACCCACCCGGACCGTTTTCACAGCATCTACTTCCCCCACCCCGATCTGGACGGTATCCTCGCCAGCATGGACCGCTGCGGGGAACGTCTCATCGCCATCGCGCCGCATGCCGCGCTCTATGAGCCGGCGTATGGCAACCCGCTGATGGTGAAAATGCTCGAAGCGCACCCTGACCGGTTCCGCGGCTACTGGGTCTTCAACCCCAATTATCCGGAGGAGCTGGAGGAAGCGAAGACTGCCGTGCTGACCACGCCGGGGGTGATCGGCTTCAAGCTGCACCCGGCCAGCCACAACTACTCTCTCACCGGCGACGCCTACCAGCCGCTGTTCTCCTGGGCGAACACACATAAACTCATCGTGCTCTCACACACCTGGGTGGGCGGCGGCATCTGCGATGCGGACGCCTGCCGCTGGGTGGCCGAGCGCTATCCGGAGATGGTCTTCGTGATGGGACATTCCTGCTACCCCGAATTCGACAAGGCCTATGCGCTGGCGCGCGATTTCCCCAATGTTTACCTGGAGCTCACCGCCTGCGAGCGTATGCCGGCCTTTGTCGACCGCGCGGTGCGTGAAGTCGGGGCGCACAAGCTGCTCTTCGGCACCGACCTGCCCTGGTTCGATCCCAATTTCAGTATCGGCTGCGTCCTCTTCGCCGACATCACCGACGACGACCGTCACGCCATCCTGCATGGCAATGCTGAACGTCTCCTCGCCGCGCATGAACAGGCGCGTATCCTGGGACAAGTGTCATGAGTACCCACCGTATTCTGTTGAACGATAAGTCGGTTTGAAGTGTGAGTGATTAGTGATTAGTCGCATTGTCGTATTACTAATCACTTGCCTCCATATGCATGGTGCATGGAGAACTACACAATAGAATTTTGCCGGGATCAACCAATTTTGGCGCTGACGCTGCCCCGATGGAGTTGACGTTTCCGCCGTGGTGTGGTAAGTTTTAGGAGACATCGGGGCGTGGCGCAGCTTGGTAGCGCACCAGTATGGGGTACTGGGGGTCGGAGGTTCAAATCCTCTCGCCCCGACCAATTATTGAAATACACTTCACCGCAAAACTCTCGGGCGACCGGGAGTTTTGTCATTTAAGGGGTACCGATGGCGAAAGACAGCGAGGTCTACGTGCTCAAAGTCGCCCTCGACGGCCGCCGCAGCATCTGGCGGCGTATCGCGATTCGCGGTGATCAGACGTTGAACGACCTTCACTGGACGATTTTCCACGCATTTGACCGGGATGATGACCACCTCTACGCCTATTACATCAGCGCCGACGTGAGTAAAAAGACACGCTCACAGGTGATTCGCAACTCCATCCGTTACATCCACCCCTACGCGCTCGATGCCTATCTGGAGCGCGAAGGCGAGGAGAAGAACGCGGAGACTACGACTATCGCCTCCCTGCATCTCACCAAGGGTCAGGTCTTCTATTACCTCTTCGACTTCGGCGACAATTGGTGGCACGTCATCAAGGTAGAACAAACGGACGCCGAGGCGGACCCCGCACTCCGTTACCCGGCGGTCATCGCCAGCCTTGGCGAGTCACCGGCGCAGTACGAAGAGTATGATGAGGAAGAGTAAGCGCGAGGAAATAGGTCAACGATGAAGCGTATCCACTGGCAGATCGCCGCACTGCTGCTTGCTGCTGCCATCATCCCCTTCCGCGCGCAACTCCGCACGCTGATGCGCGGGGTGCTCTATGGTGACTCCACACGGATGTATACGGTTTCCGAGCGTATGAAGCAATACGGCCCCACGGCCTCTGCGCGGATTCGCCCGCATTTCCAGCGTGCCCAGGTCGCCTATCCGTCGGCGAAGCTGGTGTTTGTCGGGCTCAAGCGGGACAGCGAACTGCAGGTCTACGCCGCCGGACGCAACCAGCCCCTGCGATTTATCCGCTCCTACCCCATCCTCGCCGCCTCGGGCGTGCTGGGCCCCAAGCTGCGCGAAGGCGATGGCCAGGTGCCGGAAGGCGTCTATCGCATCGACGCGTTAAATCCGAACAGTTCCTACCACCTGGCGCTCCACGTCAACTATCCCAATGCCCTCGATCAACAGATGGCGAAACGTGATGGCCGGGACAAGCTGGGCGGCGACATCATGATCCACGGCAGCAATTGCTCCATCGGCTGCCTCGCCATGGGCGACGAAGCCGCCGAAGACCTCTTCGTCATGGCCGCGGACACCGGCATCGCCAATATCGAGGTGATCCTGTCGCCCTTCGACCTCCGCACCGAACCGATGTCGAAGATGGGCGGGTTGCCGGAATGGAGCGATGGGTTGTATGCGCAGATCAAGGAACGATTGGTGCGCCTGCCATCGCCGCCTGCTGACCGGCTGGGTACGATGAAGAAGTCTCAACGAAGGAAGCAGCGGTAAATTAGCAGTTTAAGGTTGATGCCGATGCTCGCACCCCTCACGCTCACATCCGTACTTGAAGAGCGTATCAAATAATGCGCCATCGGTCGTGCTGGACGTGCCCTTCTTCTCTTTCACCACTTGCTGAAGAATCTCCGGGGTGACATGGCGGACCATGCAACGCTCAACATCGCGGTATTCGACAGTTTGCGCCATGTACCAGTATTTGAGCGTTTGCTGCTTGCGATCATAGAGAGCGGTTCCGGTTCCGTGTAGATAGCCGCTATACTCCCATGTCACGCGAAAGAGATTGTTTTTAGGATTCTTTTCCAGAGCGTCGAGTAGCTTCTCCATCGGTTCGGTGCCGTTCTCCCCATTATAGGCCGGGACAACGATTTGCACTTCCTTCTGCGGTGCGGCAGGTTTTTCCAGTTTCGAATCCGTGGTTGCGGACACCAGGTCATAATAGGTAAAGGTGCGATAGGTGGCATGAAGCGGGAGGGACGCCCCTTCGGCGACGCCGGGTTGCGACCAGGATTCGACGCGTTTGGTCCAGTTGCCTTGTGCATCATACTGAACATAGCGGTAAGTGATGATTGTCGATCCTGACTTCGATGGACGTGTTTCCCGGACGAGATCCCCATGATCATTGAAGGCATAAAAGTACTTGCATACGACATTGCCGTGATCATTTATATCATATTCACGCTGTTTGCGCCCCTGCATATCCAGCCAGACGCGCTTGGTGACTTTTCCCTCCCAACGCCCCTGCTGACCGATGTCCTCGATCAGCATGCCATCCGGTTGCGCGTTGTAGCGTTGTTGATGAACTGTTTCCGGACGCCGTTTGCCATCTTTTTCCACCCAACGCATTCGTTCTGCCAGACGCCCATGCGCACCATACCGGTAGGTCGTCTTAAATATCTGCCCATCGAAAATAGGCGATGCGTCCTTAGTGACCACAACGGCTTCTTCGATCAGGCGACCAGTTTCATCACGTGTGAGCGTGTATACGGATTGATGATGCTGAGCGTCATATGTCGAGGTAAACACCTCTACCATTTTACTTGGAAGGCCTTTTGCATCGCATGTCAGTGTACATTGGGTATGCTCTACTATGTCATCCTCTACCTTTGATCCTACGGAATGAGTCGTATACTCCGTGGTATAGCCGGAAGGAGAAAAAATCCAGTCACATTGGTAATCGGGCGGAGTCTCGTGTCCATTACGTATATCGGTATATGCCTGGACATGCTTTTTACCGGACCGCGAAGGAATAATTGCTTGCGGTGCGTATCCCGAAAGTCTAATTGCCCTACGGCCATGCTACAGTCAACAGACAGCGCCACCAGTAATGCCGCCAGGTATCCCAGCCAACTGTGCATATCTATTCCTCCTTGTGCTGCCAGTATTGCATATACTATACTCCACGGTGATAACGCATCAATTACCAGACGGTGAAATGCCTATGAAAATGTGGGGCGCTGCCAACCCAATGGCCGGCAGCGCCCCAACTTTCATACTCACGACTCCATTTACCCGCAAACCATCTCTACCGTCACCACCTTCTTCGGCGGCAATGTCACAGACAGGCTGTTATCCTGTACGGGCAGTGCGTTTTCGCGCTGCTCGTCCAGGGCCAGCGTGTAGGCTTCCTGCAGCGGGAAGAAGGAGCGGACGGTGGTGGTGATTTCGTGATCGGTCGGGTTGGAGAGGCGCATCACCAGGGTGTCGCGCTCGTGGGCTTTTTTCAGCGCGGTGAGGGTGACCTGGCGGGAATCGATGGCAAAGAGACTGGCTTCCATCGGCAGCGTGCCGGTGGGGCGGCCGCTGATGGCGATGCGCAGGGGGATGTTTTCCGCGTAGGCCTGCGGGAGGACATCGCCGGTCTCCCAGGTGCCGGCATGCGGATAGAGCGCATATTGCACCTTGTGCACGCGCAGGCACTGGCCGCCTTTTTCCGTCGGGTGCTCGGGGGCCGCATCGGGGTCAGCGCCGATGAGCGGGAAGCGGTGCGTGCGCACCAGGGTGATGGCCAGCGTGCGACGAAGGTCGTCCACCGCCTCATACTCGGGCAACCCGCGGTTGAGGATGGCCAGGCCGCACTCGCCATCGGACACGTCGCAGAAGTGCAACTGCGGATGCGCCGTGGGAGCCGCTTCCTTCCATGCCGCGTCATCGGGGCGCGGGATGGGGCGGCTGATGACATCGAACTGCGACTCCGCCCAGGAGACGTCGGTCTTCAGATCGGTGGGGAACATCACACGCAGGCGATGGTCGCGCACGGTGTTGTCGAAGGTGGTCTCGATCTCCAACCGGCGAGAGCCGCGGGTGAGGGTAAGGATGGAGACGATCTCCATCTCCACCTCTTCGTCCGAGCGGCGCGTGCCGTTGGGCAGGGCGCACTTGGGCAGCGTGATGGGCACGGCGATGCGGAACTTCGCCGACAACGGGCCGTCCTCGATGCAGGAGATCTTCGCCGGGGCGCCGATGGAGGTGGCGATGCGCTCCTGCTGCACGGCCTTGCAGCTCCACGGGTCGCCGATGTCTGAATTGTCCTGGAAGTAATGCAGATCGGTGAACGTCTTGCCCGTCGTGATGTCGAAGAGCGTGAACGTGCCGTCCGGATTGATCTCCACCTCAAGGTATTCATTAGCCATCGACCGCGGGCCGGTGCACAGGCTGCCCACGTTGCGCTTCTTCCCTTCCTCATGTTTCACCACGAAGGTCTTGTAGCCCAGGCCGGGCACGGTGCCGGTGGCAAAGCGAATGTGGAAGCGGCGCACCGCATACGGCAGCGGGAATTCGCGCGGGATCTTCACCAGCGAGCCGTAGCTCTCTTCGGACAGCAATTGCAGCGGCACTTCATTGTCCTGGCTGTCGAAGAGGCGAATGGAGCCGGGCTTCCACGCTGACGGCACATCCACCGCGGCGTAGCAGACTTCCTCGCGGGCGTACGGCAGCGCGTTGTAGGCGGTGAGCAGGATGGACTCTTCCGGCAGATGGCTGGCGTCGATCTTCTTCACCAGGTTGCCCAGCGACATCATCGCCTGGGTATCGGCAATTTCGCGGATCTGCCGCGTGCGGTACTCGCAATCTTCGTGCACCTTGTCGATGGCGCAGCCGGCAATGCTGTCGTGCGCCTGGTTCTGCAGCAGTTGCTTCCAGGCGATGTTGAGCAGGCCGCTGGGATACTCTTCTCCCAGCATCCAGGCAGTGGCGGCCAGCGGCTCGCACAGGCCATGCAAGGCGTTCTCCGCTTCACAGTTATTCTGCTTGAGGTAGAGGCGGCTGGCCAGCACGCCGTAGTAGAGGTTCAGCCAGAGGCCGTCGATGTTGGTGTAGCGGAACTCGCCGCGCATCACCTTCAGGTCCTTCACCTCGGCCTTCACCGCTTCCACGTAGTCCGCCAGCGAGCTATGCATGTACTGGTCGTGTTCCGCAAGCTGGTTGGCATCGGCGACGATTTGCGCCACGCGCGGGTGCGGCTCACTCTGGTCATGGCCGTCCAGGTAGAGGAGATGGCGGGTGGTGGCATCACGCAGCGCTTGCTCTTTGATCGTCTCCAACGCCTTCGGCAGGTTCTCCGGGAAGTAGTTGACGACATCCTGGTTTTCCAGCAGGTAGTAGTCATAGCGCGCGTAGGAGTCGCTGTCGCACTGGTGATAGGGCAACTGCCGCTCATCCCAGGAGTAGGTCCAGAAATACGGCCACTTGTTGAGCACGGCGGGGCGGTAGACGTTCACCCAGAAGTTCGCGCGGCCAAACAACTCGGCGATGCGGAAGCCCAGCAGTTGCGAGCCATCCGGGCCTTCCCAGATGAATTCGGACTTTGTCTGGTACTTGTTATTGCCGCGGTAGAACATGATGTTGTCGATGCCGAACCCGCGATAGATCTGCGGCATCTGCGACACCTGCCCGAAGCCGAAGGGGCTATAGCCGGTGATGCCGGTGCCGCCCACCGCTTTCGTATCCGCCATGCCGATAAGCAGATTGCGCACCAGCGACTCGCCGCTGACCGGGGATGGATCGGGCAGCACATACCAGGGGCCGACAATGATGCGTCCGGTGCGGATGAACTCCTCGACCTCCGCGCGCTTCTCCGGCTTCACTTCGTAATAATCGTCCAGCACGATGGTCTGGGCGTCGAGGTGGAAGTGGTTATAATCCGGGTGCTCGCGCAAGGTCTCCAGCAGGTGGTCCATCATGTCGACCAGCATCATACGGAACTGCTGGAACGAGTAACGCCACTCACGATCCCAGTGGGTGTGGGAGATTACATGCATGTAATGCTGTTTGCCTTCAACAAGGGTGCCCATTTGTTAATTGCTCCTTCGAAGAAAGTTCCAAGTTCGCAACATTGTACCACGGATTTCCGGGTTTTAGGGTTTTAGGTGATTAGGGTTTTAAGGTTTTCAGGGATTCGGTTATAATGATGCGAAGGCTGAACCGATTGTGAGCCAGGGGTCAAGAGTGTAAGCCCCTATAACCCTAAAACCCTAAGGACCTACAACCCTAACCATGGCCGTAATCTTCGATATGGATGGCGTCTTATTCGACTCCGAACCGCTCCACATTCGCGCCTGGCAGGCGGGGATGGGGCCGTTGGGATTCTCCGTGGAGCCGCAATGGTATCTGCGCTGGGTTGGCATCCCGGATTGGGAATTGGCGAAATATCTGCATAATGAGCACGGGCTGGGCGCCTCGGATGCCGAGTTACTGGCATTGAAGCGCGAGCACTACCTGCGCATCACCGCCGCGGACCTCCGCCCCTTCGCCGGCGTCGAGGAAGGATTACAGCAACTCGTGGCACGCGGCACGCCCGTCGCGGTGGCCACCTCCAGCAACGGCGAGTTCTGTCGCCACACGCTCACCTGCACCGGCCTGCTGGGCTACTTTCCGGTGCGCGTCGCCGCTGAAGATGTCACCGCCCACAAACCTGCCCCCGATCCTTTCCTACGTGCCGCCGCCCTCCTCGGTACGCCGCCCAACGCGTGCACCGTCATTGAAGACTCCCCCACCGGTATCCGTGCCGCCCGCGCCGCCGGCTGCCGCGTGCTGGCGGTAACCAGCTCCTACCCCGCGGAAACGCTTGGCGAGGCGGACGAGATCTTTGCGACGACAGCGTTGGCGATACAGCGGGTATTGGAAACACGTTGAGGACACTGCTTAGGATTTCACTCGCACTCAATCCGCAATCCCTCATCGGCAATCGTCCACTCATGTGGTTCGCCAGGATCCGGCAGTGCGCGTAACACCTCGCGCATGCGCTGGGCATCCTCGGGGCTTTTCGCGAGCAGCAGCAGGAAACCCCCGCCGCCGGCGCCGGCCAGTTTGGCCCCGGCGAGATAGGGGCGCGCCGCGGAGAGCATGGCGGTGATGGGGGCGTTCGTCGTATGCTCATCGAGCACCTGGTTGAGCTGCCAGTGGCTGTCAAGCAACTGGCCAAGGTAGTCCCACGCACCTTCATTCATCGCGTAGGCCATTTCGCCGGCCAGCGTTTTTATGCTGTGCAGCACTTGCACGGTGGCCACCTCGCGCGCCAGGTAGCGGCCCACAATGTTGGCCAGCAGATCCTTGGCGACGCGCCGGATGCCGGTGTAATGCAGCACCAGTCGCTCCGCAAACTCCGCCCGGCATTCAGGCGACCAGCTTAACGGCTGCACGCGCAGGCGCTGATGGCTACCTGGACCGGAACTGATGAGCTTGGCGCCTGGGAAGATGCCGCCGGCCTGGTCCTGCCACCCCCCGCCGGTGGTCAACAACTGCTCGAGCCGCATCACCTGATCGCTCAGATCGGCTTCCGAGAGTCGGATGCCGCGCATGATGGCCAGCGCCTGCAGCATCGTTGCCGCCAGGATGCTGCTGGTGCCGAGACCCGATCCCATCGGCAGGTTGACGCACGTGCGGATCTCAATCCCCCCGCCGAAGGCGCGCAACTGCGCGGTGAGTGCTTCTCCCGGCTGCACGATCTGCGCCATCTGCAGCGCGGCGCGGGGAATGGCAAACGAGCAGCCAGGGGCTGGAGGCACGCGCAAGGCATCGGTGGTATGATATTCCTCGATTTCACCGCTGTCCCCCGAGATACAGCGAATGCATGGCTCTTCCAGCCGGCGGATCGAGGTCGTAATCGGATAGTCGCCGTTGATCGTCAGCGCGATATTCAGCACGGTGCCGCCCCAGTCGAGGCAGAACGGCGGCGTATCCGACCAGCCGCCGCCGAGGTCGATGCGCGCGGGGGCAGAAACCGTCACCGCGCGCTGATGCCAGTGACGATCGGCCACCGATAGCGCGTCGGCATAGACGCCGGCGTCAACTGCGCGGCAGACACAGGCATAGGCGGAAGCAAAATGTTGCTCCGCCTCATGCGCTAACCCGCCGTGCACAAGGAATTGATAGGCGTGGAAATACTGGCTCGCCGCTTCGGTGAGCGCAGTCGTTTCCAGGGAAGCAGCACCGGTCGCCAGCGTACGCCCGACTGCCGCCAGTGCGGTGACGCCGGGAGCATACGCGAGCAGCGGGCGAATATCCGTGCCTGATTTTGCCAGCGACACGGCCACTGCCTGCCATTGGTGCTGCATGCGGTGGGAGCGGGCGTCGGCCAGGGCGTGCATATCCGCCCATTGCGCGCTGTTGGCCAGGGAAAAGCGCTGTGTTGTCGCCCATTGCACCGCTGAATAGGCGTCGGCAACGCCCAGCATCCACTGCGCGCAACGCCAGGCTTCCTCGACGCTTCCCAGCGGGAACAACTGCGCATTCCATAACGAGCGCGTTTCTGCCGGAATCCCTGCCCAGACGCACTCGGGATCGAGGCCAAGGGCGTTGAGCATCTCGAGGATGGGGCGCCCAAACCAGGTGGCGTTTCCTCCGGTAATGCCGGCCTTGGGATCATCGGTCACGCCATACACCCGGATCACGGTACCGCGTTGCCCGTCGGGGAGCAACAGGGGAATCTGATGCACGACCGAGTCTTCCGGCACCACCACTGCGGTCGGCAAGTCGGTCAAGCCATGCAGGATCGCGCCGCGCGACGCATGCACCGGCACCGCGAGATCGCACTCGATGGCGATTGCCGCCGACCCGAGTTCCCCGCCGATGAGCACGCTGTCCACGATCACGCCGGCTGAGCGCATCCCCGGCGGCACGACCATGCCCAGCCGCTGTTGTGCCGCATACAAGGCGGAGAAGTTCGTCTCCTCCGTCATCAACTGCCGGAAGAGCTTGGTGGTGCCAATATGGGTAAAATCGCCGTCGACGAGATCGCACCATAACGGCACATCGCACAGTGCGGCGTACAACTGCCGCCAGGCCGGGTCATCGCTCGCCGTAGGCACCCATTCGCCTGTGAGCGCCATCGTGAAGTGTGCATAGAGATCGATGCATGGCAGCTTGCCATTGGTACGCGTCAAAATGCCCGCGCTGATCTCCCAGCGGTCACCGATGCGCGTCACACCTGCCAGTTCAGTCAGGCGCGCCGAAATCGTCGCGTCGAAACGCTGCACGCCGGTGTCCAGTGCGGCAGTGTCATCGGCCAGCATGCCGCCTGCCGCGCGTACCTGTGCCGCTGTGGGCTTTTGCAGAAACGAGTAGACTCGCCCATCGCCGCCCAGCACATAGACGCCATGCTTGCCGGCGATCTCCATTGGCTGCCGCATCGCCACGCCGGATACGCCCGGTCGCTCCCAATGCAAAGCATCGGCAGCAAAGGTTGGCAGTACATCGCCGGACACCACTACCAGCCCAGCGGCGAGTTGCGCTGCCCAGGGGCTGGAGAGGGCCAGCAATTCATCAAACACTGAACTCGTCTCGCCCCAGGGAGTTTTGATGGGAAGTACGCTGAAGAGCTTGCCGGAGAGCGAATATTGCGGTAATCGACGCGCGTCACCCCCGGAATGGATCATCAACACTCGCTGTCCGCGCCACCAGTCTTCCAGCGTCTCGACCGTACATCCCGGCAACTCAAGCTCCGCCAGCTTGCGCAAGGCGTTGATAGTGGCGCCGCCGCTGCCGATCCGCTCGTCATCGAGGTCGGGGACAACGAGATAGCGTACATCCGCGGGGATTTTGCCTTGCTCACGCCGCCAGCGGATCTCGTCAGCATACCGCTCTGCCTGTCGCATAGAACTGGCGGTCACGATCACAGCCGTCCACCACCGGGTGCACTTCCCTACCCCGGCCACCCGCTCCGCATACTGCACCCGCGCGTCACGGGCGATCCGGCTCAAGGACGAGGTTGTTTGTGCTTGTTCGTCTATTATCACGGTCATAGTGGCTGAATGTCCTTCGGGCGTTCGCAATCGCAGAGTACAGGATAATGGTTAATTGGTCAACGGGCGCGCGCATGATGTGAGACGGATTACCGGTCGCACAGGAACCTGCCACTAGGAAGATCGCTGTGTGTTCCCTGCCAACATTCTCGTCGTTCACCTGCACAGAGATGGTCTGCGTTGTTACCTAATACGCCAAACGACTTGGCAACCCTGTCGGATGGGAGCGAAATGAACACACCCTCCTGTTGATTCACGCTACCCTGAAGAGAGATACCGAGCGAAAAGTTCACCGCAGTGCGGCTGTGAAGGTAACGGCATGGTTTCTGTGCAATCGTATAAACCCATACTGAACTTCGTCAAATGGCAGCGCATGACCCCATTTAAGCTGTACCTGGCGAACAAGATCGAATTCATCGCCGGGATGATGATTATCATCGGCGTCTGCTGGCCGTTCCTCCTGTCCAGCGTTTGGAATATCCCCTGGTGGGCTTTCCCGCCGTTTGCCATCATCGCGGGACTGCTCCGCTGGAAGTCATATCCGCGACCGACCAGCACATTACTCCCCCTCTGGGGGTTCTTTCTGGTGCTGGTGATCTTTGCCATTTATGCTGGTGTTGTTGAACCGATGACCCCCTATGGCGAAGACAAGTTGAATCACTTCGCAATACTGGCAATCGGCGCCTACCTCGGAGCATTTCGCCAAAAGCCGGTCACCGAGCAATTGGTGCGCGGCATGCGCTTGATGCTTTTTCTCACCCTGATCGTTGCAACGCTGGTCGCTTTCAAGAACCGCGAGATGTTCCTGTACGCCGAATCCTGGGGCATTTCCGCGTTACGCTCCGCCTTCGCCATTACCGCGTTTCCACTGGTCATTGCTATGGCGGTCACCTGCGTGATTCCGCGCAAACTCAATCCGCTCTGGCTGTTGATTTCCGGGGGGGTGGTACTGGTCGGCGCCATATTGGAGGTGTTTGTTCGCGGTCGCTTCGATGCGATGCTGCTCTGCATATTGACTGCAATGGTCGTACTCGGCCCACCGATGAAGCATATGTTCATTCGCGTGCTACTGGCGGTAATGCTGTTGATGTTGGCGGTCGCCGTCTATATCAACGTGCTGCCGCAACTCGGTGATTCATTCCTCTACCTGACCTGGATGAATCCGGAAAACATCGGCGGACGCTCGGAACTCTACAGAGAAGCCATCGATGGATTTTTAAAATTCCCCTTCGGGCAAGGCATCGGCTCCTTCTCGCAGATCGAACCATTGATGAGCTATCCGCATAACTTCCTGCTCGAGGCCGCGTATGAGCTGGGCATTGCCGGTTTCCTCTGCGTTTTGCTGATCTACTTCAACGTTGCGCGCCGCGTCTGGCAATTCTGGCTGTCGCCGCCGCACCGCATTCTGGGCGCTTTGCTCATCGTCCTCTTCTCGCACATGTTAAAAGCCGGCGACATCGCCATGCTGGCGTTCCAGTGGATCTATCTCTATCTGCTGTTCATCGCGACGCCGCTGGCCCCATCATGGCAATTGCAGCGGGGAAAAGAGATCGAGTGAAGTTACTTTCGGCCGATTGCCTCCGGCAAGTCGACTGATAAAATACTGCTCGCCCACATTGCCTTGCCACGCCTGGTCTATTCTCAAATCGCCCTATCAAGGGGTATATTATCTATTGATTCACCGGCAGTCACATGGGAAGGCCTGATCCTATCCCTCGGGATGATGCAAAGAACAGAGGTGGTAGAACGATGCACACGGCATGTACGCAGCCATACACACCGGCATTCCATCTGGACGAGACGGAAGCGTGTACCTGGATATGCGACGGGGATCAACGCATCGCGCTCTATGACCCGCGTTGGCGTCAACTGGATTTTTGGACCTATCTTCCCGGACAGCCATTGGTGCAGCACCCTGAGTTTCCACGCTGCTACGACCAGGGAACGATATTCGGCTGCCGAGCAGCACTCATGTGGGCTACGAAATCTGGTAATCTCATCCCTGATCGCGAAGAGCACACTTGGGATGTACAACCAGACCGGATACGCTTGACCGTGACCGGATCTTACCATCGAGGTGGGCAGACCACGCATGTGCTGGAGATCGGCTACGATGCTGCGGCACAACAATACCGCTATCTCCTCTCTGCCGACTTCCAGGTACCGTGGCAACTGGATGTTGAAGTGTTCAATATCTATCCGGCACGTATGCTCCATAGCCACCCGGAGCAACGGCGTTTCACCCATACGGTCTGGCAAGGCAGAGATGGCCGGTGGAAGAGCTTCCCCCATGCAGTAGGCTTGTTCATTACCCATGTGGTTGGACAGTACAAATTTATCCCCGCGGAAGGGGGGACACTCGCCTGGGTGACCGATCCTGTCTGGAATCCATACTTCACCGTGTTAGCCTCATGCCGTCCGCTCCAACTTGGTACCTGTGACATGTGGTGGGATGAGCATGTGATTGTGCCGATGCCCGGGATGGAGGAACGTACGCCGGATGGCCTGTATCAATATGCCGTTGCGCTGGAATGCGGCTCCTTCTCCGCCGAGAAAGCCGCCGCTATCCTGGCGGAAGCGGGCCCGGTACCGCTGCATGCGCACGATCAACAGCGTACTCCTGTACCCGCCTTCCGGTTAAATGAAGTCTGCGATTTTACGCAAACAGCCAGTATCACGGACCCATTGGATACCAACATGGTCTGGGTACCGAATGCATACGTCACCTGGATCAGCGATCCCCAGCGCGTACACAGTGGGCAGCGCGCCCTGGCACTTAGCAGCACCGGTCCTGCACAATCGACCTGCCCCGCTGGGGCTGTGGTGCAGATTGGTCAACAGCGCCGTGCCCGCATGTCGGCCTGGATCAACACCGAGAGGCTACACGGCGAAGCCTGGATCGAGTTGCGTTCTTTCCGCTTTTACTATGATTCCATTGATCGTACGGTCACTTCTGCGCGGGTGCCGGCTGGCAAAGACTGGGTGTGCGTGGAAGTGGAAGGCTCAACCGGGGATTCTCCTTATTTGCATCCCTTCCTCTGGGTTGAAGGAAGCGGAGAAGCGGTATTTGATGACGTGTTATATGAGACGTTATAATAAAGCAGATCATCGCCATGCGTTGCACGGGTACCTGGCATGGCAGTTCAGCCAAGCGCAATAGCACGACAGTCTCATTTACCTGCAGGTAGCCCCGTGCCTACGGCTGCATGATCTTCAGTTTCAATCACTTCTGGGCCGCTGACATCCGCTCACGCTGCTTCAAATACCAATTCCCTCCCAGGGTTTTAAGGATGCCTTTGGCATTCCAGGTTAACCATTGTTGCGCACAAGCGGCGAACTGGCCGGCAGCATATTGTGCGGCGGTGGTCGGCGCCATCCCGCGCCACACGGTGTAGCGCCCGAAGACTGCACACCCATTAACCATGTGTATCCTGGTGGTCGGGTAAGAGGTAAACAGCACCTTGATGCCCGCCATGGCTGCCGCTTTTGCGACATTGGGAGAATAATACCCGCCGGGCAATGAGGCTATATTCACCTGTTCGCCCAAGATCTCTGACAGAATGTTGGTGCTGACCTGCCACTCTCTGACCAGTTCTTCCAGCGTCAACTGCGACATCGGGTCGGGGTGGGAGCAGGAATGGCTCCCGATGACATGCCCGCGCTTGTGCAACTCACGAATCTGCTCACTCGTCACGAACGTCTCGGTGCCGATATAATTGGCGGTCACAAAGAAGTGCCCGCGCCACCCGTACGATTCAAGCAGGTCGGCAATGGTCGTATATGCGCTCGATCCGCCATCATCGAACGTCAACAAGAGATGTGGCGATGCGGAAGCGCTGTTGAGCAACGTGAAGATGCTGCTCGGGACCCGCCGGGTCTCCTGGGCGATGGCACGCAGATGCCGGGAAAATTCCTCGACGTCCAATTTGTAGCGTGCGGACCCGGGATTATTGAAGCCACTGGCTGTTGATTGCCCGGGCAGCACGACATCATGGTACAGGAGCGTGATGGCCTTCATGGCACCTCCTTTTCGCACATCGCTTCCAATGTAGATAGCTCGTCAGCCATGGCTGGCCCCACTCTTTCGATTGCCGGCCGGTGATATCGATCGCCATAGCGTTCCCCGCTGCGATCTCTAACAGCTTCTGTTGAATGGCCTCAAGATTATCCAGCACAACCCGGTGTTGAATCACAATATGCGACTCGCGCACCTCATCAAACCGATAGGAGTAGTAGCCGAATATCGGTCCGGTATCGACGCCTCTGTCGATGCGCAGCAGCGTCATGCCAACCCGCGAGAGATCGTTATTCGCCAGCGCCCAGAAGCACCCGTGTGCATTGCGATATTCCGGGCAAATGCCGGGATGCATTACGAAAGTGCCGATACGCGGGAGCGTGAAGATCCGCTCGCTCAACAGTGTTTTACAGCGGGCGATGAGCATATCGGGGGCGAGCTGTTTCACAAATGCTTCGGCTTCGGGAGAATTGGGGCTCTCGGTATGCAACACCGGCAAATCAGCCGGAAGATCAGCAAATTTCTCGATATACTGCCGGATGATGATGTCCTGCCATTGATGATCAGCTTCCGCCAGGAAGACACGATAATACAGGCGAAATGCCGCCATATCGAAAAAGCGCAGTATTCCGATGCGCTTTAACTCGCGCTTCACTCGCTTCCAGCCCCGCAGCCTGGTCTCATGCAGGACGATAATTCCCGCCAATTGAGAAAATGACGCGAGCCATCGTGCAATCACCTCCCGGTTGATCGCCGCATCCTCGTGGCAGATTAACAGCGTTTTCATACGTGAGCATCCTTCTCGTTGGGTATTCGTCGATGTTGCGCGATGACAGGTTCGTTCTGTAATTCCGACCGGCTAGGCTGTCCGACCGGTCGGACAAGTCAGACCGGTCGAACAACGCAGACTGCTATTCCTATCCATCCCGAAATTCCCCTATCCGATCGCTGTTAGCCAATGCGACGTCGGCTCTTCCGACGAATGGTTATTCACGATCCCGATGATCGGGACGCCGCTGTAGTTGAGAACGCGTGTGGCCTCGTAGAGATGCGATTGCCGGGTGCGCTCGAATGAGACGACGAGGACAGCGCCTTGGGCCAGTGAGGCGAGCAACACACCGTCACTGAGATTCAGTAACGGTGGGCTATCAAGCAGAACACAATCGAATCGTTCTTTCATTTCATTCAACAGCAATGCCATCTCCGGCGAAGCGAGCAACTCGGGGGAATTCCCAGGAATCGGTCCGGCGGTCAGCACGTGTAAATTCTCGCCATGAACCTGTTGAATGCACTTGTCGATATCCTCTTTCTCCAGCAGCACGGAGGTGAGACCAACACGGTTTTCGATGCCGTAATACAGGTGCACTGAGGGGTGGCGCAGGTCGCAATCGATCACCAGTACACGCTTGCCGCTGGTGGCGATCATCGCCGCCAGGTTGACGACGGTGGTCGATTTACCTTCTCCGGCGTGCGCGCTGGTCACGGTAATCACACGCGTCATCGGATCGCGTAAGGCCAGCATCACATTCGCCCGGAGAATGCGGAAACTCTCTAACAGCGTCGGTGGACAGTCGGCACTCGTCACCAGGCCGCGGAATCCGTTGCGCACATGGGGGAGACTCGCCAGCAGGCGCTGTCCGGAGAGTTCTTCCAGCATATCGCCGGAGTGTAACCGGTCATCAAATTGCGCACGCAGCATTGCCAGGCCTATTGCCGCGGTGAAGGCCACCACGGCCAGCAGCAGGAGGCTGGTTTTATAGCGTGGGCTCACTGGTTTTAAATCCGGTTTGGCGCGCATCGTCGGCGCCACGCCGGGCAGTTCGGTATAGGTATTCATATTTAGCGAGCGTTTTTGCCCGGCCAGATCATACAGCTTGGCGCGCAGTTCTTCGACATGGCTCGATAAGAATGCCATTTGCCGTTCGGTATCCGGTAGATTCGATATGTTTCTGCGCATGGTATCGAGTTGTGTTCGCGTCACCGTCAGGCGGCGGATGGCATCTTGCTCGGCGATCATAGCATTGACATGTGACTGATTGAGATTGTCATACAGCGGGTTCCGGTTTTTCGAGACGGTATCCTGGTGGCCGGTGATCGCCTCTGCTCTTCGCCGGCGAGCCGCTGCGAGTTGTTCATCGACCGCGCGGATCTCCGGGGTATTCTCCTGATATTCCTGCAATAGGCTGGCACGTTGCTGCTGCAGGCGCTCGACCTCCGCATCGATGGTCATCACTAATGCGTTCTGATTATCTACCTTATTGACAATCTCCGACGGAATACCCTTGAGCTGGCGCTCCAGCAACTCCCGCAATGACTTCTGCCGGGCCACTTCACGCTCTTCATCGTTGATCTGCAGTTGTAAATTGACCAGTCCTTGCGCATTGGAGGTGACTTGCGTCTGAATATCGGTGATGCCGGCCTGGTGTTTATACTGCGCCACTTCCGCCAGCGCCGTCTTCAAATCTTTCGCGCACTGTGCGATCTCGACATCAAGCGGCTGCGAGGTTTGTGTCACCAGGGTATCGACACGCATGGCATGTTTCTCAAGGTCGGTCATGACAATCTCGTTGGCGAATGCCGCCGCGGCAAAGGGGTCGTGCGCAGTCACCTCCACGCTCACGATATCGGTATCCTTGGGCACCGTTACAGTATACGGATATTTAGCCAGTACCGTTCCCCGTGTGCCGAACCCTTTCCAACGCACATCCTCGGGCAAGCGCGCAAAGGCTTCGTGCACCAGATCGACATCCAGTAGCAACCTTGCTTCAGTGGCGACCGAACGTGTACACAGCAACTCGGCGGTTGAGCCGTACAACCGGGGGCGGGTGAATATCCAGAGCAATCCCGGCAGCAAAACGAGCAAAAAGGTAAGCACCAACGTCCAGCGCTGTCGACTGAGTAATAGGAGATATGATCGGGCAACAGCGGAATTCGTCTGCGTCCGACCATAATAGTAATCACCGGTGCTTTGCTCTGCGATTGTCGTATGGGGCGTATATTCAACGGGTAAACGGGAAGACTCGCGTGGAGTGCTACTTTCCGGCCATTTTGAATTCACCAAACCGCTCCTCCTTGAGAGTGTACCCCAGTTTGTGCTCGCGGCAGCCTGTGCACGGACTGTATGATATTGCCGTACAGTTCAACGCTCTCACCCGCGATTTGAATGCGACTGTACCCACAACATGGGGTCTGCTCGTGCTCCTATTGTTACGGATGCGAAGAGAAGATGTGCACAGCAAGTTCAACATCTTTGGTAGCATGTTGGTGAGGAGTACAGTAAGAGGACGATATTTTCTTCCATTCCAAGCGATGACGAGGAACTGATGAGTATGCGGTTTGTCCCAGGGATGGCTGAATAGCCGTGAGAAGACACCAAAAGAGCATCGAGGGGGAATGATAAACAACGCAGCTCTCCGAGAATCGATATTTGTCTGGACTTTCGCGCGGAGCCACCTACCCCCCAGCCCTCTCGATTCTATCGGGAGGGTGCAGTTGAGCTGAAAATGCAACCGGCATACACAAATTCACCAGTTTCTCCCTGAAGTTTAGCTATTTTCAGACGCAGTAGTGCCCTGGTCTGACGGTGATTTCGCCTCGTCACCGTCTCTTTAGGCCCGCGTGGCCATCACCAGCGCTTCGGGGGTGATCCGCACCCCGT
>Ga0272448_1001981_pt1 | contig 26610 bp, 20 predicted proteins | sample YNPCB0191_FD_202220 | JGI IMG/M metagenome (GOLD analysis project Ga0272448, IMG submission 202220) | Hot spring sediment microbial communities from Yellowstone National Park, WY, United States - YNP-CB-019-1 | ecosystem: Environmental > Aquatic > Thermal springs > Hot (42-90C) > Sediment... | reverse complement strand
ATGGGTACAGAGACCTGGAGTGGGAAAAGAAGGTTCTCAGGATTGCCAGAGAAACAGGTTTAGGAGCACAGTTTGGCGGAGTAGCTCTGGCGGTTGAAGCCAGAGTCATAAGATTACCCAGGCATGGTGGCTCTTTACCGGTAGGCATTGGCGTTAGCTGCAACGCTGATAGAAATATCCGGGCCAAGATCACGAAAAGCGGTTTGTTTGCGGAAAAGCTGGACCGGAACCCGGCCCGACTTCTGCTCAGAGAATGGATAATTATGTGGAAGATTTCATGAAAGCCGGCGCTTCCAGGGTTATGCTGGCTAAAGGTAATCGTTCAGATAAAGTAGTGGAGGCCTGCCGCAAGTACCGGGGTTTTTATTTAGGTACCATCGGTGGTGCTGCCGCCCTGGTGGCCAAAGAGCATATTGTCTCCAGCGAGCTTCTTGATTTGGCTGACCTGGGCATGGAGGCGATAAGGAAAATTGTGGTTAAAAACCTGCCGGCTTTTATAATCTTTGATGACAAGGGTAACCGGTTGTATTAGTTGAACCCGTCAGGTGACAGCTTGGTTATTTAAAGGTAAGCGAACCTCTTCATCATCAGCCAGCTTAATATCTATCTATTCTCTATTAATATCAAGCTCCACCGTATTCGCTCTTCAGGGCCGTTAAATATCCAATTCAATATCCAAAATCTGCCGATAGAATTCTTTAACTTCCGTAATTTTGTTCCTTTCGGATCATTTTTATCAGATCTACCTGTTTACCTGCCCTTTAAAATGTCGGAAGAGCCGTAATTTAATTTTCCTTGATTTTTTCTTTGCTCCAGAACTCTAAGCATGTCGGCTGTCATCTTAGGCAGGTCATAATCTGGCTGCCAGTCCCATTCTTTTCGAGCAGCAGAATCATCAATCGATTCTGGCCAGGAATCAGCAATAGCCTGCCTGAAATCAGGTTGATAATTAATTTCAAAGTCAGGAAGGTGTTTTTTGATTTCTGCAGCCAGTTCAGCCGCTGAAAAAGACATCGCAGTCACGTTAAAGTTGGAATGATGCTTTAGTCGGGAAAAATCAGCCTGCATTAAACTAATTATGGATTTCAAACAGTCGGGCATATACATCATTGGGAGCCTGGTTTCAGGCTTCAAAAAGCAGGTATATTTTTTATAAAGAACCGCTTCATAAAAAATAGCCACCGCGTAGTCTGTAGTTCCTCCGCCCGGCAGAGTTTCATAACTGATGATACCTGGAAAACGGCAACCACGGACATCCAGTCCATACTTATGAACATAATAATCGGCCAGATGTTCCCCCGCCACCTTGGTTACACCATACATAGTTGTGGGAGATAGAATTGTATCCTGCGGGGTCATAACTCTTGGGGTAGAAGGTCCAAATACGGCAATGGAGCTGGGGCAGAAAACTTTTTTTACGTCCAGTTCTCTGGCAGCTTCAAGAATATTATAAAAGCCGTTGATATTTACTTCCCAGGCTTTTTGCGGATTTTTCTCTCCAGTAGCAGAGAGAATAGCGGCCAGATGATAAATAATATTAATGCCGTATTTTTTAATGATTCGAGTTAGTTCTGGTCGATTGGTTACATCCAGCTTTTCGAACGGCCCTGACTCTGCCAGCTTCTCGCCAGGCTGGACTATATCCGAAGCTATTACTTTTTCCTGACCAAAGATTTTTCTTAAGGCAGGAACAAGTTCTGAACCAATCTGACCAGCTGCTCCAGTTACCAGAATGGTATCTGTCTCTGAAGTCATTTTCGCTCCTTTTTAAAGAAGAGAATTATTAGGAAATTTTTATACCTTTACTGCTGGATATTGTCAATCAGCTTATAAAAATTATTTTCAGACTTGTTTTTATCCCTGAGTTCTTATAAATTTTATATCTGAGTAAAATTGTTGTCAGGGAGGAAATAATGAGCATTGTGGTTGACGGACATTTGACCATTGAACAGGTGGTAAAAGTTGCCCGGGAAAATGAACCGGTTGAACTTCACCCAGAAGCGATAGCTCGAATCAACCGCTGCCGGGCATTGCTGGAAGAGAAGATTAGAAAGAATGAAATTATGTATGGAGTGAATACGGGAATCGGGGAACTGGCTAATGTAGTTTTGACTCAAGAGCAGGTTGAGAAATTTCAAAGGTATATTATTTACAGTCATGCCGCCGGCTACGGCCAGCCATTGCCGGAGGAAGTAGTGAGAGCTGCCATTCTTTCCCGGATCAGCTGTCATTGTCATGGTCACTCTGGGTTGCGCCTGGAAGTAGTGGAAAAGCTAAAAGAACTGCTTAATAAAGGAGTTACCCCCGTTGTTTGCCAGAAAGGTTCGGTTGGAGCCTGTGGTGACTTATCTCCGATGTCCCAGATTGCCCTGGTGCTGATGGGTGAGGGGGAGGCATTTTATCGAGGTCAGCGTCTTCCTGCCAGAGAAGCCCTGGAAAAAGCAGGGATAAAACCCATAGTTTTTCAGGCACGAGATGGCTTGGCAACAATTAATGGTTCCAATGTTATCACCGGTATGGGAGCCCTTGAAGTGTTTGATGCCCATCGCTGGATAAAAAATTCCGAAATTGTTGCCGCTATGACTCTGGAAGCCCTGAATGCAAATATGAAGGCTTATGACGAAAGAGTTCATAAAGTCAGGGGTTATCCTGGAGCCATTACTTCCGCTGAAAATATCCGCCGCCTCATTGAGGGCAGTGAATTATTAAAACAAACTGGCAAAAAGGTCCAGGATGCGTATTCTTTAAGAAGCACACCTCAGGTGGTGGGAGCAGTTAGAGATGCCTGGCAATGGGCCAGATATATGATTGAAATAGAGCTGAATGGCGCGGCTGATAATCCAGTTTTTTTCCCCGAAGAAGATTTGGTTCTGACCGGAGCCAATTTCCAGGGTGTTCCTCAAGCCTTTGCCCTCGAACTCTTAGGAACGGCCATTACCACGGTCTGCGTGCTCTCCGAAAGAAGACTCAATCGTCTAATGAATCCTCATTTAAGTGTGGGGCTTCCTGCTTTTTTAACCAAAGGAGCTGGAATGTTTTCTGGTCTCATGCTTAGCCAGTATACTGCTGGCGCTTTAGTTTGCGAAAATCGGGTTCTATCGACACCAGCAGCAACCGGCTCCATACCTGCAGCTGCTGATCAGGAAGATTTTGTTAGCATGGGAATGACTACAGCCCTTAAAACACGCCAGATTCTGGACAATGCTCAGGCAGTGTTGGCTATAGAATTTATTGCTGCTGCTCAGGCTTTGGATTTTCGCAGACCGCTGAAACCGGGTCCGGCTGTTCGAGCTGCTTATGAAGTAATTAGAAAATATGTAGATTTTTTGGAAGAAGATAGACCGCTTTACCCTGATATCAATCGGATGAAGGAAGTCGTCCAGTCAGGGGAAATTCTAACTGCTGTGGAAAAAGTAACTGGGCCGCTTAAGTGAATTTTTTAAAATTTAAAAACTGAAAAAATATTGGACTGGATAAAAAATTTAATGGAAAAGCGGGCTGTTTTACTTACCGGAGCAACGGGGCATCTGGGAAGAGCAGTAGCCAGTAGACTCAGCGCGGATTTTTACCTGATTGGTCTGCAGTATTTTAAAAACAAAGAAGGGGCCATAAAGCTACAGCAGGAAATAGCAGCTTTGGGGAAAAAGGTCAGTATTTTCCAGGCTGATTTAACCTCAGAATCGGGGGCAGAAAAACTTATAAATGATTTTTATCAGGAGTTCGGCCGACTGGATGTTCTGGTGAATATGCCAGGAGCCATAAGAACCTTGCCCTGGGATGATTTGTCTGCCGCCGATTGGGAGGATATTTTCCGATCCAACTTAGAAAGTTCTTATTTTTGCCTTAAGCATGCTCTTAAAATAATGAGAGAACAGAAGTGGGGGCGGATCATAAACATCGGCTTCCATCTGGTAGAACATCTTGGATCCTTTCCTGGAGTTACTCCTTATGCCGTAGCCAAGACGGGATTATTGATTTTAACCAGAACGGCGGCGGTAGCCGAAATTAGTAATAATATTACTGTTAATATGGTTTCGCCTGGGTTAATTGAAGGGGGTCAATTACCAATTGGCCTCAAGCTGAAAGAAGGCCAGACTGGAAAACCTGAAGATGTGGCTGAAGCTGTAGCTTTCCTGGTATCAGAAAAAGCAGCCCATATTACTGGAACCAATCTGATAATAGCCGGAAGCTGGAAAATGTAACAAATAAAATGGTCTTCTTTAAGAAAAATTTTTTTTAGTCTGAGAGGGGAAAAAATGAAATTTCTAACTTTTAAAAAAAATAACAAGAGCGCACTACTTTTATCAATTGGATTTCTTTTACTGAATTTTTTGTTAATACTTTCCTGCCAGACGCCCGGATCAATCACCTCAGGTAGAATTAAATCTCTGGAAAAAGGGCTATTAAGAGCTGTGTATATTAAGGGTCAGAGACCGGAAAAGCTGAGGCTCATAGATCGGATGACTTTTTATAAAGTACCAGGATTAAGCCTGGCGGTCATGGACAAGTTCCAGATAGAATGGATAAAAACCTACGGTTATAAAGATATTATTAAATATCAAAAATTAACACCTGAAACAGCTTTTGAGGTAGGTGAGCTAAGTCAGCCAGTTAGTGCTGCCCTGATTATGCGCCTGGTTGAAAACCAAACATTAAAATTGGATGAGGATCTGGGCCCATTCTACGAAGAAATAGTTTTTCCAGGCCGGAAGATTAAACCGGCAGAAAAAATTTCTATGAGCATAGCCAGCTTACTCAGTCATCAAGCTGGCTTTTATCCCTGGATTTCATCTGGCTATCCCCTAAATTCAGCTGCTCCTGACCTGACTCAGGTTCTGCGAGGTGAACCGCCAGCTGATAATTTTTTTAGTTTTCGGGGTTTTGATCAGGAGGCGGGAGTTAGATTTTCAGACTTTAACTATGTTTTATTACAGAAGTACCTGGAAACCAGAAGCGGTCAGAAGCTGGAACAATTAGCAAAAAAAGAAATTTTTGATAGCTTGGGGTTAAAAAATACTTTTTTCGGATTACCTCTTAGCAATGAAGTTGCTTTAGGTCATCTAAGAGAGGGTGAAGCAGTTGAAGATGGTTTTTACAAATATCCGGAGGAAGCAGCCCGGGGGCTGTGGTCAAATCCTTCCGAATATTTAAAATTTGTGATTAACCTTTTGGATAGTGCAAGAAGTGGGAAAATGGGTCTTATTTCTGCCAGTCTGGCAAGAAAAATGCTTTCACCCCAGGGAAGCGGTGTAGGCTACGGATTCAGATTAGAAGGCGAGCACGAGCATTTTAAAATATACATAAGAGGGAAAACCAGAGGATATCGTTCGGTTCTTTTAGTTTATCCGGCGCTTGGCCAGGGAGTGGCGATTATGACCAACAGTGATAATGGCTGGGTTCTAATAGATGAGGTATTGCGCGGGTTATCGGCTATCTATGACTGGCCAGACTTTAAGCCAGAAGAAAAGCCGCTTTTTCGTCTTCCTTCATCTATTTATCAGCAATATTGCGGTCGTTATGAAGTTAATAACAATTATTTTCTGGATGTAAGCTATAATGATTATTACCTAATAGTCCATCCTACCGGCCAGACTCCAACAAAATTTTATGTGGAAACTCAAACAATTTTCTTCTCCGTAGATCCTTTTATCCGCATTAAATTTAATTTGGATGAAAAAGGCCAGGTAACAGGGCTAATTCTCTGGCAGGAGGATTATGAGGTAAGAGCAAGAAAAATCAGCTAAGGCTCAGTCTTCCTTGACCAGAGTAAGTTCAACTTTTCTTGTTTTATTGTCCCTTTCCACAGTGAGGGTTACCTTATCTCCAATGTTATAATTGTCAAGAAGATTATACAAATCATCATAGGAATGAACCTTTTTCCCGTTGATTTCTTTAATAATATCCCGAATAACCAGGCGGCCAAAACGGTTCCTGGTTAATCCCCGCAGCCCTTTCTGATAAGCCTCGGAATCGACCGGGACTTCAACAACTGCCACACCATCGATACCTAATTGCTGGCCATAGCGGTCAGAAAGCAAGCTTATGCCCAGCCCTGGCCTTATTACCCGGCCATATTTAATTATCTGAGGTACTATTTTTTTGATGATATCAACCGGAATGGCAAAACCGACTCCAGAAGAAGCTCCGGAAGGTGAAATAATCATAGTGTTCATGCCGATGAGCTCACCGGAGGAGTTGAGCAAGGGTCCTCCCGAATTCCCTGGATTAATTGAAGCATCAGTCTGAATCATATCACGTATAGTAACTCCACCCGCACCGGGCATACTGCGACCTAAAGCACTAACTATCCCGGTGGTAACGGTATGGTCAAAACCAAAAGGATTACCTATAGCAATAACTTTTTGGCCCACCTGCAGGTTGCTGGATGTACCTATCTTTATCGGATAAAGTCCCTTGAGATTGCCTTCAATTTTTAGCACGGCAATATCTTTATTCGGGTCTTTGCCTACCAATTTGGCCTGATGCTCTTCCTGGTTGGGCAGAGTTACATTAAACAGATCACCATCTTCAATCACATGGTAATTGGTAATGATATGCCCCTGATCATCCCAGACAAAACCGGACCCGCTTCCCCGCGGGACAGCTTCTTCTGCCCAGGAAAAGAAATCGCGGACCAATTGGATATTAGTAATAAAAACCACTGAGTTCTGAGTTTTCTTAACCACTTCGATGGTATTTTTTTCATCTTCAGTTAGCTGAGCTTTCAAGCTGGAATTACTTAACATTATCAGAAGTCCAAATGTAATTGCCCAGATTATTAAGGAAAACCGAAAACATTTTTCTTTGTTTTTCTTTGCCTTCATAAATTTTTCCTTTCCGCCTTTTTCTTTATTATTTTAGATTTTAATGAGGATAATTTCAAACTGACCTGAAAAAAACAGAATAAGCTAATTATACGGGGATATCTTCTCCTGGAATTACAATGATTTTTTTAAGTTTCCTGGCGCCAAAATAGCTATTATCTTTGGGAAGATAGAAGAGAAATATAACAAGTGAGAGAATCCCAGCCAAAATAAAGGGAAATCTGATGCTTAAATAATCTGATAAAAAGCCAGCGGCCAGAGTAATTATAGCTCCTGAAATCAACTGGATATTAGATACCCAGCTGAAAGCCAGGGTCTGTTCATCATCAAGTACAGTGGAGCCAACAAAAGTATGCAGTGAGGGGTAGGTCATAAGCATAAAACCTCCGAACAACAAAAGAGCTATTAAGGAGATAGTTTTATTTAAGGAAAACCCGATAATCAAAAGACAGATGGTAGCGCCAGCTAAACTGGTTAAGAAAATATTTTTACGACCGAAGCGCCGGCTCCACACTCCATAAAGATAACCCGTTATAGTTCCGAGTCCAATCCATAAAGCTAAGTAGCCTCCGGTTGCTCCCATGGGAATATTAAAATTGTTGTGCAGAAGAGAGGGGGCGTAGTAAATTGTTACCGACCAGCCCATGCCGCCAAAAAAGAAGCCGGGCAGGAGGTGGCTTATTTTTTTAAGAACTCGTAGCCAGTTTCTGGCTGAAAGGTCTGTTTTTATTTTTTGCTTAGAAGAAACATTTTTGATAACTAAAACTCCAATGGCGGTAATAATAAAACCTAAGACGGCCCAGACATAAAGAGGGGTTTTCCAGCTGTAATGCTGGGCCAGGTACCCAGTAGAAATAAAGGCTATGAGCACCCCAAGATTTCCCGAGCCGCTCTGGATACCCATGGCATCATCCAGTTCCTGGCCCGAACCCGCTCTTGAACGGGAAATCCAGGCTACTACCACCGGATGATAAAAGCTGGTGAAGGCTCGGAGAAGAACGAACATCAGGAGAAGTACAAAAAAAGATGGAGATAGAGGCACTAAAAAATTGGCCAAGACGATGCCTAAGCCGCTTATCAGCATCAGCCAGCGGTATTCATGTTTGAACGATAAGGTTACCACCCAGAACTGAAGAAGAAGCGTGGTAATAAGGCCGACGTTGGAAAGAAGGCCAATCTGAGAATATTTTTTAATTAAAAATCCCTGACTGTAAAGAATTGGAAATATGGTCGGAGTGACGATGGTAGCTGCATCAGTCAGAGCATGAAAAAGTGAGGCCGAAAGAAGTATTCTTTTTTTCATAGCTTTTAAATTAAAGCAATAATTTATCATCAGAAAGCCAGTCTGGCAAGATGACAAATTGCCTAATTTAAAATTTATAGAAAAATGATTCATTGCCTCAGGAGAAAATCTAAACAAAGTAATCTTGGTTTTGTCTTCCGAAAAAAGAAAATAGATGAATTTCTGCTTGCTGTTTTATATAATTTTCAATCATAGGAGGCAGCCATGAAAAAGATAAAATATGCAGCCCTGATTTTAATTCTGTCTTTCATTATTCTTATCAGTTTTTCTGTCCTTAGCTTTTCCTACACTACTCCTCAGCAAAGAATGGCTTCATGGGAGCTTCATAAGAAAATGGCTCAGGAATCATGGTTCAGAATGTTTGAATGGAAAAATCTTGGACCGTATTTTATGGGTGGAAGAATTTGTGATATAGAAGGTTATGCTTCTAACCCTCTTAGAGTAATTGTCGCTGCGGCCAGCGGCGGACTGTGGCTAACTGAAAACAACGGCACCACCTTCAGGCCGCTTTTTGACAGTGAGTCCTGGATTGGCTTTGGCAGCGTGGCCATCTCTGAGAAGGATCCTAATCTTATCTGGGCCGGGACAGGTGAAGAAAATTCTTCCCGTTCTTCTTATGCTGGGACAGGCGTTTTTAAAACAACTGATGGTGGAAAAACCTGGCAGCATATGGGACTGACTGATACGCAGCACATAGCTGAAATAATCATTCATCCAGATAATCCGGATATCGTCTATGTAGCCGCTATCGGCCACCTTTATACTGAAAATGAGGAAAGAGGTGTGTTCAAGACTGAGGACGGTGGAAAAAGCTGGAAAAAAATTTTATATATATCCCCAAAAACTGGAGTTATCAGCCTGGCTATGGACCCGAGTAACCCTGACATACTCTATGCGGCTGCCTGGGAGAGAATCCGTAAGGCCTGGAATATGCAGGAAGCAGGGAAAGAAAGTGCTATTTACAAGACTGAAGATGGGGGCAAAACCTGGAGGAAAATCGTCAACGGTTTTCCCCAAAATGAATATGTTGGAAGAATTGGTCTGGCAGTAAGCCGCTCCAACCCTAAGGTGGTTTATGCTTTTCTTGATAATCAGGAGCCCAGAAATCCTATCAAAAAACCGGAAGCAGCTAAAAATGCTCTGACTGTAGAAACTATTAAAAAAATGACAGTTAAAGAATTTCTTAAAATTGAAGATGGGAAACTCGAGTCTTTATTGCGGCAGAATCATGCCCCGGTAGTGTTCACTGCCAGGGCGGTGAAGGAAGCTGTTCAGAATGGTAAACTCACCCTAACTGAGCTGGCCGATATTTTAATAGGTGGAGCTAATGCCGCTCTTTTTAACACTCAGGTTAAAGGGGCTGAAGTTTATCGCAGTGATGATGGTGGTGAGCACTGGTACAAAACTCATGAAGGATTTTTGCCTACGTCGATAGTCAGCACCTACGGCTATTACTTTGGCCGGATTTATGTTTCTCCGGAAAATGAAAACGTCATTTACCTCCTGGGAGTTCCATTGATGAAATCAACTGACGGAGGAAAAACTTTTAAGGAAATACCAGAAACTGGTGGCTCTTATGGTTACGGATATTCTGATGTCCATCCGGACCAGCACGCTGTCTGGATTAATCCTAAAGACCCCCGGATTTTGTGGCTGGGGAATGACGGTGGGCTTAATGTTTCCTATGATGCCGGAAAAACCTTCCAGAGAATTGCCAACCTGCCTTTAGCTCAGTGCTATACGATAAGTTATGATCTGGAAACTCCTTACAACATCTACACTGGTCTTCAAGATAACGGAGTTAATATGGGTCCACGAGATTTTGTTTTTGGCCGCCGTGATAAAGACTGGAAGATGATTCTTGGTGGTGATGGAGCTTTTGTTGAACCAAGCCTTTATGAAAAGGGCATCGTGTATGCTGAGTTTCAATTTGGGAGTATATTTCGGTTAAATTTGAATAATCCTAAAGAAAATAAAATGATCAAGCCCCAGCTGAAAGCAGTGGAGGCGCCCTATCGCTTCAACTGGCTAACACCTTTTTTGATTTCCAAACACAATCCCTTCACTTTAATTCTTGGGGCCAATGTAGTGCTGAAGTCTGTTGATAGAGGAGATAGCTGGATAGAAATTTCGCCTGACCTGACTGATAAAAAGAATATTGATGGTGATGTGCCTTATGCCACCATTACTGCCTTAGACGAATCACCATTTACTCCAGAAGTGATTTATGCCGGAACTGATGACGGCAACGTCTGGGTGACAAAAAATGGAGGCTGCTCCTGGGAAAAAATCACCGCCGGTCTGCCCAAAAAATGGGTGACCAGAATTGAGGCCAGCCGGCATAAACCCGGTCGGGTTTATCTGACCATGATCGGCTATCGTGAAGATGATTTCAGCACCTATGTTTTTGCATCGGAAGATTACGGGAAAACTTGGATTTCAATTAAAGGTAACCTGCCGGAAGAAGGCTGTAATGTCATAAGAGAAGACCCGGTGAATGAGAATATTATTTATCTGGGTACAGACCTGACGGCCTACGTCAGCCTGGACCGGGGACAGACCTGGCATTCGCTCCAGGCTAACCTGCCAACCCAGCCGGTTTATGACATGAAAGTTCATCCCAGAGACAGGGAACTTATCATCGGCACTCACGGCCGGGGAGTATTTGTTCTGCCAGTGAAGAAAATAGAAGAAATGACAGCGCAGGTCCTATCCCAGGAACTTTATCTTTTTGAGGTTGATGAAATCAATTTGCCTGTCGGCAGGCAAGAAGTAGCAGCTGGAATCGAGCCCCAGGCTAAATTTCTGATTTATGCAAAGAGTGGCGGCTCAGGCAGGCTGGTAATAAAAGATATCTCTGGTAAAGCTTTAAAAGAAGTAGCTGTGGAGATAAAAGCCGGTCTTAACGAATTTAGCTGGGATTTAAAGCCCGAAGGTCAGAAAAATAGAGTTAAGGCTGGAGAATATCAGGTCGAAGTTACTTTAGGAAAAGAAGTAGTTGCCAAAAAATTTAAAGTGGCTATGGCTCAGATGAACTTTATGGAGTTTGAAGGCGATGATTGAAGAAATTATCAACTACAAAGGATGTTTTGTCTGTGGAGAAAAGAATCCATTTGGTCTAAGGCTAAATTTCTATTTTGATAAAGAGCGTCAGAAAGCCTGGACAGAATTTATCCCTGAGCCTCATTTTGAGGGCTACCGGCAGATCCTTCATGGTGGAATCATTTCAGCCGTTCTGGATGAAGTAATGATCAAGGCCATTCTTTTTGAGAATATCTTGGCAGTCACTTCTAAACTGATTATTGAGTTCAAACAGCCAGCAGCCATTGGAGAAAAGCTTCTAATTGAAGGCTGGATAACTGGTCGTAGAGGAAAAGTTTTTTTTACGGAAGGACAGCTTTTGGGAAATGAGCGACGGCTGATAGCTTCAGGCAGCGGGATTTATATCCGGGCAGAAGGCGAACTGGCAGAACGGCTTAAAATGAGTCAGCTAAAATAAATCAATAAAAGTTTTAATCGAGCTGATAAAATAAAATTCGACAAAAAAAACGCGTTTTATCCTGCTAATTTTTTTTAAACCTGCTTCTGCCTGATTATCTATGAAAATGATCTATGAAAATTGGCAAAAGGCTTTATTCTGATTTTTCTTTTTCTCTTATTCAGCTATGCTGTTAATTAATTAACATTTCTCCAGGGCCTGTTCCAGGTCGGCTTTGAGGTCTTCATAAGCTTCGCAGCCCACGGATAGCCGAATCAGGTCATCAGTTATCCCGGACTCTTCCCGGGTTTTTTTCGGCACCGAGGAATGGGTCATGCTGGCCGGATGCTGGATTAAGGTTTCAATGCCGCCCAGAGAAACCGCCAGGGTGCAGAGCTTAACGTTGTTAATCAGCTTCATTCCGGCCTCATAACCGCCTTTGAGACCAAAGGAAATCATCGAACCTGGTCCTCTCATCTGCTTTTTCATCAGCTCGTACTGTGGATGACTGGGAAGCCCTGGATAGTTGACCCAGGCTACTTTGGGGTGAGTTGATAACCATTGCGCCAGTTTCTGAGCGTTTTCCTGGGCTTTTTCTACCCGAAGCTTTAAGGTCCGCAGACCGCGGAGCACCAGCCAGGCCTGGTGCGGGTCCATGGTGCCGCCCAGCAGCCGCAGGACTTTTTGCAGGCGAAGATATAAATCCTGAGTTTTACTGATGATGATGCCGCCAACCACATCGGTGTGGCCGTTGATAAACTTGGTCACGCTATGCAAAACTACGTCAGCTCCCAGCTCCAGCGGGTTCTGAAGGATAGGAGAAGCAAAGGTGTTGTCCACCACCAGCAACAGGCCATGCTCGTGAGCCAGTTGCGCACAGGCCGCGATGTCAGCCATGGCCATGGTCGGGTTTGCCGGGCTTTCAATGTACAGCAACTTGGTGTTCTTTTTGATTCTTTTTTTAATTTCATTTAGGTTAGAAGTGTCAATAAAATCAGAACTGACCCCGTAGCGAGCCAGCTCAGTTTCCACGATAGTTCTGGATGGCCCATAAAGAGCCGCTGTGCCAATCATATGAGCATCTTTTTCTAAAAAAGCCAGGTAAACAGTAGACACAGCGGCCATGCCGGAAGAAGTAGCCAGAGCCGCATAGCCTTTTTCTAAGGTGGCGACTGCTTCTTCCAGGGCTTCAATGGTCGGGTTTCCCAGGCGGGTGTAGATGAAGCCTTTTTCCTGTCCGGTAAACAGGGCCGCCCCGTGCTCTGCGCTCTCAAAAGCAAAAGTAGAGGTTTGATAAATCGGGGGAGAGACGCTGTGAGCTACCGGGTCTGGATGGTAGCCGGAATGAATAACCTCGGTTTCCAGATTCATTTTCTTTTTTTCTTCCATAACTTCACCTCTTATTTCCTAAAATATATCATAATCTTAAGCTTTTATTTTGGATAAAATTTTAAACTGATTATAAAATTAAATTGATTTTAATAATAATCCTTTAAATTAAAGCCGAAGATTATTTTCCTTGAGCCAAGTCGATCATCAGTTTGACTTCCTGGACCATTTTTTCGGTGCTACCCTCAAAGCCAACTACTTTAAATCTAATTTTTCCTGCAGGGTCAATAATGAATTTCGTAGGAATTCCTGAAACATTATATTGGGCCACAACCTTATTTTCGCTGTCCATTAAAACGTAAAATGGATATTGGTTTTTATCCAGAAAATCTTTAACTACTTGGTCTTTATTAGCTTCTTCTTGCCAGGTGTTCACAAAGACGAAAGCTACTTTTGGATCTTTTTGATATTCTTCAACCAGTTGTTTCATACCGGGGAAAGAACTCAAGCACGGACCACACCAGGTTGCCCAGAAATCCAGGACCACGACCTTCCCTGAGTAATCAGCCAGCTTTACTGACTTTCCCTGCAGGTCCTTAAGCTCGAAAGCTGGAGCGGGCAAATTTATCATCTGTTTCATTAATCCAGTTTTTAGAAAATCAATAGCTGTTTTTTCGATTTCTTTCTGATATTTATCCCAGCCTTCCTCGGAGCCCTGGACCCCAGTATAAGCCTGTTTTAAAAGGTCCATAACCTGCTGTCCGATATAGCCTTTTTTTGCGGTTGTTTCCAGGACAGCCTTGGCAGTCGAGTAATTTTTACTCTGAAGAAGTGCCTGGCTGTAAGCTACGGTAATAGCTGGTTGTTCGCCTTTACTGGCCTCATAGGCTTGTTTCAGCGGTTCTATTGCCTCTGCTGTTTTTCCAGTTTTCATCAGGATGCTACCTTTTAAACTCAAGAACATGGGCATAAGATTGCCTTCCATTTCATCTTGCCATTCTTCAGTTGTAAAATAAGCAGGCTTGAATTTGGCCGGATTTTTAAGCTGATCATTTAGGAGTGAAAGTCCGCTGTCAATCGCTTTGAGAGCCAGCTCGACCTGACCTTCATTCTGATTGGCCTGGGAAGCTATGACGTAAAAATAGTAGGGTTGGACGTTGTTCCTGTTTTCTTCCAGAAAATTTACCGCTTCTTCCCATTTCTTTTCCTGGAACAATCCCTGAATGATCATTCCTATCATTGATTCTGTATATTTTGAATCGGGGAATTCAGCTTTAAATTTATTTAAGAGGTCGATGCGCTGTTTGGAGTCCTGAATTGATTGAAGCTGCATAACCGCTTGAATCTGGAAAAAATCTCCTTTTGGATTTTTCTGGGCTTGCTGCAGAATAGCCATGGCTTTTTCTTGGTTACCCATCTGAGCATAAAAACGATAGAGAGTCGTTAAGGTGGAATCATCTAAATCAGGTTGAGTGGAAATTTCATCAAGAAAAGCCTGAATTTTTTTGTCCCAGCCCTCTGGCTTGACATTTTGAAGAAGACGGAGATAGCTATTCACGAATTGCTTTTTTATCTGGGGATTAGTCTGAAAATCTTCTTCTGTTAACTTGAGAGCTTCGTTTAAATCCTGGTTTATTCCAACTAATTGCCCCCAGGAGGTATAAGCTAAAGCCAGCCCGGCCTTATATCCGGGAATGACTTTGCCCTCAGGAGTGTAAAGGGCAAAAATGTAGCCTTTCCCCTCGTTGTTATCTTCGTTTTCTTTATCGAGTTTGATTTTGGCAACTAAACCATAAGCATTTTTGTCAATGGGATATGTTCCAACCCATTTTTTCCCGCTCTTCTTGAGTTCAACCGATTTTACCTCTGGAAGTTCTTTGGAGTAGGAATAAACATAAAGATTGAATTTGTCCCGAGAAGACAGGTATTTTTCTGCAGGCACATAGGAAAAAGTTATAGTTTCTCCTGGCCTGGCTTTTTCAGGGGAGATGGTCAGTTCAGAGGAGGAGCTTTTCTTGGAACAGACTACAAGAGAGAATGCTACCCATACGAGTACCATAATCAGTGAAAATGATTTTTTCATGGAAAATCCTTTCAAATATTTTTTAACATTATCTCAAAAATTTTAAGTTTTTACAATAAGACTTTTCCTGAAGCCCCAGCTGGATGATATTGGTCGCGAAAAGTCAAAAATTAACCAATCTGAGGCAATTAAGATTTTTGAGGCAGAGGGCTTTAGCTTTGGAATTTAAATCACCTTTGAATTTAATTTTTAAAGAACAAATACTCTTCTTTCAGAAATAAATTAGTCCAGTGAACTAATTAGTAGCAACGGTTATATTTACTTTGAAGGGAATCGTTTCGGGGCGGAAACAGGCATAATCGTTACAGGCTTGATAATGGACTTTCCCCTCGAGGGGTAAATTTTTGGCCTTGTAATTTTTATCCAGGGTAATTTTGATTTTTACTTTTATCTGGCCTTCGTAGACAGAAAGAGGTTTTTCTGAAAACATAAATTTTTTCTTTTTAGCTTCAGGGTAAGTAATTTCCTTAATTTCAAAGCTTCTGTCTGGTTTAAATTCAATTACTGTGGGAACCAACATCTCGTCTTCTGGTTTGTGGGAATTTATGTGAAAGCCAGGGGCGATGATCAGTTCCAGGTCGAAGATAAAAGAATCTCCTGGAACCACAGGCTTGTCTGAGGTAATGGGTTTTATCGTAACCAAAGGCTCGGTAAAATTTTGCTGAAAAAGCTCTTCGGGAGTGCTGGCTTTTAGAAGGTTCCAGTTTCCGATAAATAAGGATATAAAAATCACGACGGCTAACTTTTCTTTTATTATTTTCATCATTCTTTCATTATACAGATGAAACTATAATTCTTTAATTTATCCTTAAGTTCTTCCTGCGGGCAGAACCTATTTAATAAATTTCTTTTTAAAAAGCCAACACTTAATTATATAATTATTGTAACTAAATTGCTAATCAGGGAGGATGAGACAATGAAGCTAAAATATATGATTATCATATTTATGACAATACTTATTATTTTTTCAGCAAAAAATTTAGCCTTCGCCACTAACTGGCAATATGTAGGAACATTAAGTCTGTCTTCTGGCGAGGTTAGAAAAGATTACCTTGATATTGATACTATTGTCAGCGATAAAGAAAACCAGACTATCACCTATTGGGTTCTGAGCGAAGTAACCGATGCCCATATGACCATTAAAACTACGAAAAAATACCTGACCAAGTTGGATGCTTTAAGGAGTTCAAAAGTACTTGAATGGCATGGCTATGATAATGAAAATCAGGAAATACTTTACAGTAAAACACCATCAGATTCCTGGGAGTATCCAGAGGATGTTTCTCTGCTATCCCGGGCAATTGATATGGCCATAGATCATATAAAATGAGATAGGAGAGATTAAAAAAGCTCTAATAAAGACTCCTGTAAGAAAATAAAAACCATTAACAGAGGATAAATAAAAGAGTTTTTTAAAGAGGCTTAGAATGAAAAATCATTTTAATCAGGCGATTGTTTTTAGCTTTGTGATATTAATTATTGCTGGATTCTCGGGTTCAAAATTTTATAAAGGTGAAATGTTGAAAAGGAGCGGCAATAATTCAGTCTTGAGTTTAAGCCAGGAAAAGAAATTAGAGTCCGAGCCGGACATAAACAGTGTTGTCAATTCCAGCAACCAGTTTGCCTTTGATCTTTATTCCAACCTTAAAGGCAAAGAGGGAAATATCTTTTTCTCACCCTACAGCCTCTCCACGGCCATGGCTATGACCTACGAAGGAGCCAGAGGGCAGACCGCTGAAGAAATAAGGCAGGTCTTCCACTATTCCGAAGACATAGAAATCTTGAGACGGGGATATGCCGAGACCATCAACCAGATTAATAAACAAGACAAGAAATATGAGCTACACACAGCTAATGCTCTCTGGGCCCAGAAAAGTTATCCTTTTTTGCCCGAATATTTTAAGACCGTAGAAAAGTACTACGGCGGGAAAGTGACCAACATAGATTTTGTCAGGGATACGGAAAATTCCCGGCTGACTATCAATAAATGGGTTGAAGAGCAGACCAGAAACCGGATTAAAGATTTGATTCCTCAGGGAGTTATCACTTCTCTGACTCGCCTGGTTCTGACTAATGCCATTTATTTTAAGGGCAACTGGGAAACTCAGTTTCCAAAGGGCAACACTAAGGAAGCTGATTTCAAGGTAAGTGCTGATAAGAAGGTCAGAGTGCCGATGATGTTTATTGGGGGGAGAAAGTTCAATTATACAGAAAATGAGGCTCTGCAGCTTCTTGAACTTCCTTATGCAGGCAATGAGCTCTCTATGCTGGTTTTGCTGCCAAGAAATGAATTATCTGAAGTTGAACCTTATCTCAAGCCTGATAAAATCCAAGATTTGATGAAGGACATGCGCCAGGAAGAAGTGGATGTCTATCTGCCCAGGTTCAAGTTTGAGACCAAGTATCTGATGGGAGGAGAGAAAGGGATTTTAGGCAGAATGGGGATGCCGACCGCTTTCTCAGAAATGCGGGCAGATTTTTCCGGGATGACCGGTAAGCCTGACCTCTATATTACCGAAGTGGTACATCAAGCTTTTGTGGAGGTCAATGAAGAGGGGACAGAGGCGGCCGCCGCCACGGGCATAATCATGGGAGCTAAGGCAGTATTGATGAAAAAAGTCTTCCGGGCTGACCACCCGTTTATTTTCTTAATTCAGGAAAATCGGACAGGAGCAATACTTTTCTTTGGGCGCGTAATGGAACCGGCGAAATAATTGGCTTAAGGATTGATATTTTCATCTTGAAACCAGATTGATCCTGCCAGTTAGGCAAAGACCTGGAGAAAGTTAAAAAAGAAAATATTCTTACTTCATCTGAGAAGCCATAAAAAGTATTTTCATTGTCTTACATAAAACTCTGGGCTAACAGTGATAAAGGCTGCTGTCTATTCATAGTTTTCTTGGAGCTACTGTATTGAGCCTGTGAGGTTTGCCTTGAAGGTCCTTTTTAATTTTTCGGCTCAACACTGGTGATTCTAAGACTCTTCTGAATAGTGTTTTAAGGAGGCCAAAATTTTTTGTTGTCTTGCGGCCGATGCCCTGCTTTTTTAAGCTTCATCATTATCTTATTTTCAGAGAGGTCAAAATTTTGGGTAGATTTTCTTGTAAGGCAATGATTCATTTTCCAACTAATCATTTTTTTATATTTTTAACGAGGCAATTCGGACTATTGATTTTAATATTTTGCCTTCTTAAAATAAAAAAGAAGCGAGAAACAAATGCCCCTAAGGCCAGCCTCTTTGCTTTTCGAAGAACTGGGGGAAACCTCGTTTTGCTCTAATATTGGCTAATTCATACCCTAATTATGGGCAAAATTTAGGGTAATAAAACATTAGGATAAATTTTTTCCTTTAGGTAGGAAGAGGAGGTTATTTGTGAAAAAACTTGGGCTTTCTCTTATACTTATCTTTTTGCTCTTTTTAGGTGCAGCAGGTTAAGATAGAGATCTAGTAATTCCTCCATGGCTTTATAAGATAATCCATGATGTGGAAATGCCAACGGATACTAAAATTACAGCTACATTTAATCCCTTTACCAAGGTTTATATAGTGGATTATACTGGAATGGATGAAAATGGTTCCTATGCAGAATACATTGTGGTAAATAGCGAAAGCACAGAATTAATTAATGTAGTTAGACCAAGTTTTTTCAAATGGATTAATAATTTGCTGGCCCAGGGTAAATATGATGAAGCTATCTCTATTTTGAACAGGAATACTTTCTCTCACAATAGTGAGGCCCTTGTCTTGTTAGGCAAAGCTTATCTTGGGAAGAAACAATACAATGCTGCCCTCTTGTGTTATAAAAAGGCAATAGAAATTGTTCCAAATGTTGTTGATGGATACATTAGTTTAGCCGATCTTTATAACGAAATAGGAAACTATGACGAAGCGATAAATACCCTCAATAAGGCCTTGGAAATAGAACCCAATGATGCGAGGCTTCATAGTGAACTTACAAACGCCTACATGGGTGCTGGTAAATTTGACGAGGCCATTAAAGTGATAGATAAGGCAGTGGAAGATGTTTATGTTGTAAGGGGAATTGGGGTACGCTCTGAAATTGAAGAAAAATATCCAGTAGTAGTATCTGTTGAACCATCTGGGCCGGCAAAAAAGTCAGGGATAGAGGTTGGGGACAGGATTATAAAAATTAATGGGCAATCAACAAAGGGATGGGATATAAATAAAACCACTGAGAACTTAAAAGGCCCGGAGGGCACCCAGGTTACAATAACCATAGAAAAGAAAGGTCTGGGCAAACCTTTTGAAAAGACAATTACGAGGGAAAAGATCATTCCAGGTTGGGCTGTAAATTGGTATGCCTCATCTCTTGGTATGAGAAGCCTCATCAATGCCATAAAAGGCAATTTGGCAGAAGCCCGCCAGGATGCAGAGAGGGCCTATGCACTTAATCCAAACGAGGTATGGGCAAAAAGTGCCATGAGTTTTACCTATATCATAGATAGCCCTCCCCTGGCTAAGGAGGGGAAAATTAATGAAGCCATAAAAATTCTGTCCAGCATTCAGGAGACTCCTTTTGGCAGATTACTTGAGGCATTGGCTTATTCTAAGATGGGGGATTTAAAAAAGTCCTTTGATATCTATACCTTAATTCCTGAGGATTATTTGCAGACAAAGAGTGTCTTCTGCCAGCAATTTATAGATGCAGCCTTGGAGTCATTAAAGCCCTATATTGACAATAAAAAAGAGGCAGCTAAATCGTTTCAAGCCAAGGGTCAATACAGTGAGGCCCTTAAAGAATATGCAGAGTTATTGAAGATTGCGGATGAGAAAGAGGCCAGGGAGATAAGGAGTCAGGTGGCCATGATGATAAAAGCCAGACCTGATGTTGCCCAGCTTCCGGAGGAAGCCAGAAGATATGTGATGAGAGCCGAAATGGCCAAAAAAGAGAACAGATTTGATGATGCTCTTAAAGAGTATAAGGAAGCGGCAAAAATAGCCCCATTCTACCCGGCAATTTACAAGGATATTGCCTTAACTTGTGAAGCATTAAAGGATTACAGGCAGGCAATAAAGAATATGAACATTTACCTTGATCTTTTTCCTGAGGCACCCGATGCTCGGGAGGCAAAGGATATGATTTACAAATGGGAATATATGCTGGAGAAAGGAGGGAAATAGATTATGATTAGGACAATAAGAACTCTTTTGATATTGTCGGTATTGTCATACACGGCGATTGCCTTTTCCTATGATGAGCCTCAATATAGCAAGAATTTTCTGCTTTCTGTCTATTTCAAGGCGGTGGAGCTTAGAGACAAGGCAATTATGGAGATAAATAAGGTTGATACGGAGATTAAGAAGAATGAAGAGGCCATCCAAAAGGCGGAGAAAATAATCAGCCTTGCCCAGCAGAAAGGGAACGCGAAAGCGGAGATGATTGCCAGGGAGGCCTTGATGAAGGCTCAGGAGGCAAAGCGTGAGAATGAGGAAACCAGAAAGCAGTTGGAACTTCAGAAAATAAGGGCTGACAGGTCTTATGCCACCATTCAAAATATGCTTTCCCAAAAATATGATTCCCCACAGCAGATTAGGGGGTTTGTAACAAATTATACCGGGAATATCTACATCATTAAAGCAAATGGGGAGAGAGTGACTCCAGAAAATGGTTTTCTTGAGCCGGGCGATAAGGTCTGGACAGGCGACGGCACGGCCGAGATGCAGATGCTGGATGGCAGAGCTGCTGGCAAAATTGGACCTTATTCAGAGTTTGAGATGAAAAAGGACACTCCGGAAGAACAGGCTGTAGAACTGCTCAAAGGCAAGGTTTATATGGCTGTAGACAAGATAGATGAGTATGCGAAAAAGATGAAGGAAAAGATTGAAGAATACCAAGGAGACCTTCAGACAATAAAAGATATAAACGAGGAAGATATTCAATATTTGCGTCATCAATTCACTATCTTTATGAAACTTATATCACAAGAAGGTTGTCGCAATAATAGGTGTCCGACAGCAATATGCGGAATACGAGGTACAAAACTCACCAGCGAGATTAAAGAAGACAAGGCTATGGAAATAACTGTTCTCGAAGGGGAGGTAGAGGTAAATATTCCAGAACTGAATCAAACCATTTCATTAACAGAAGGTAACAGGGCAATCATCACTAAGGACGGAGTTGTTAAACAAGAAAAGATAGAAAATCCTGAAAGATGGTGGGAAAAATGAATAGCCAACCCAAAATTATTAATGCCGGGGTTTCAGCTTTTAGTGATTTTATTAATTCAAAATCAGGCCAAAGGCTTATCAAAGTGGAATTGGCAAGATTTAAATAAGGAGGATTCAAGCAATGAGAAAGAAAAGGCTATTAATTCTGTGGATAGGGATAATATTCCTTGTATCTCTTGAGTCCTCAATCCTTGGGGAAGATAGACCGAAAATTTTTGTTGATGGAGGCCTCCCATTTTTCTCCAATCATTTGGATATTTCCTCTAATGGAAAATTAGCAATGGCCGGAACGGAAAGCGAGGTTAAATTCTGGGAGATAAAAGAAGCAAGATTGCTCCAAAGAATTAGCATAGGTTCAAACGATATAGCCGGCGCCTTCATATTACCGGATAGTGAAAATTGCCTTACTCTCGGGAGAAAGGGAGACATTGCCATCTGGGAGATAAGAAGTGGGAAGCAGATAAAGTCCTGGAAAACATCCAGTCATTTCTTTCGCGAGCCAGAGAATCCTCATGTGTATTTGACCGGTTATCACTATTTAATAATAGATGATGGCCAGTTCGACAAGCTAATTCTTGATACAAAATCATTGGTTCTGATGTCTGTCCACCTTGAAATTGAGACCGGTAAAAAAAAGCGAATCATTTTAGCTGATCTGGACACTTATCAGGTTCTGAATGAAAACGACATAACTGAATTAATATATGACCCTTATTTAGGAGTGGGTATTCGCTCTTTGAAAGATCCTGACCAGTCTCCTCTTTTGTATTTGGTAGACGGCTCGGCCATCTACTATTCTGATGAGGAGGGCACATTGGTATTGCTCGGTCATCTTTCAGGTGCTGCCTCGGGTAATTGGGGATATGGGGTGATAAATCTCAAGGAAAAGAAAAAAGGCTATGTAAATCCTGGTGTTGGACCATTATTAAGATACCTGCCAGATAAACCCTGGATGTTAGTAACAAACCTTCTGCCGGGTGATTACCATGAGCTGGTTGAATTACGGGATAAAACTTTTGGATTGAGAATGATACAAAGAAATCATGAACTCATAAGAAAAAACGTAAGCTTCAGCTTTGATGGAAGGTTTATTTTCACGATTGATGACGATAGGATTAATATATTTTCGTCAGACTCCTTGGAAAAGATAGGACAGGTTGCTCTTGCCCCACACGAATCCGTTCATCCAAGCCTTAGTTTTAATGGTCAGTATCTCATTTATGCCGGCAGAAACGGAGTGACAATTATGGATGTTCAAACGGGGAAAGTAGTGGGCGGATTCAATGCCAGGCAGACATATGCCAACAAAATATTCAACGACCGGTTATTAACCCTAAACAATTCGGGAAATCGAATTTTTATCTGGGATATGGTTAACGGTTCTCTTAAATGGGCAGCAGAAAAAGCAGACTTATTGACCGCCTGCAAAGAGTGGGAAGTTCCGAAGGAATCTTATGATAGCGAAGGCAAACTAATCATCACTGGTGAAGCCGGGTCGGTTGATGGGAGGCTGACGGCGCAGATGACCGAAGAAGGTGAGGTCAAGATTATAGATAGCAAAACAAATAAAGAGTTAGCCCGGCTTATTGTCTTTGAGGATGGAGAATGGCTTGCCTTGACTCCAGAGGGTTTTTATAACTGCTCTGCCAATGGAGATAAATACCTTTATGTGGATACGGGAAATGGTATTGCCCGGGCCAGGGAGTATTATGGGCTGCGTAATTTCCGGAAGCGCTTTTTCCGCCCCGACCTGGTGAGGATTTCCCTGTCTGGAAAAAGCATTTCAGATGAGGTAGAAGCAGCCTATAGGGATTTAAAGCCTGCGCCGGTAAGAGAGATTGGTGAAGATAAAATCAAACCCGAGTACAAAGGGTTATTTCACTACGCTTTGGGGCTGGTAACTACAGCCAGGTCTCGCCAGCAGTTAAAAGAGGCAGTCAAGGAATTTCAGGAATTATCAATGTTAGCTCCGGATTGGCCGGAGGTATTTTACAATGCAGGACTGGTTTGCGAGATGCTTGACTGGTATGACCAGGCAGCCATGTTTTTAAAGAGGTATCTTGATCTTTCCCCAGATGCTCTTGATGCTGAAGAAGTAAGGGCAAGGATAAATAGCAACGTTCAAAACCAGAATAAATTAGAAGAGGCAAAAAAACGGATGACAAACTTGCGTTCCTGGCAACTGGTCGGACTCGTTCCACCGGTTCCTTTCAGTTCGGACTCAGCGATAAATACCGTCTTTGCTATAAGAGAGGGAAAGATGTGGGCGAAAAATCCGTTAATGAAATATTCCCCAATTGTAAAATCCAGAATGCGTGAATGGGTCCAGGTTGAATTTGATGGAAGATTCTTTAGATATTTTTATGAATCTGCAGCTAAGACAATTAACGGAGAAGTACTGATCATCCCAGAGTCAGTCAGCGGTGAAATTGTATTTGCTGATGGGGGCATAATGATTAAGCAGCAGCTTCGCACTGCTATTTTTCGCCCGGCCGAAGCCGAATGGAATAGTTGGGAAAAGAAGTTTTCTTCTGAAGAGCTTGATGACCTTTTTTACCCCAGTTTTGAGGCGTCTTATGTCCTTAGATAAATTAGGCGAAGGAGGGAACTATAATGACAAAACAATCGTGTTATAAAATTTTGGTTTTCTTCTTTTTCGTGCTTTTCTTTATAGCTTCCGGATACTCTCAAAATATCCCGGAACCTCGTTATGGAGAATGTGAGGGGACACAAGTAAAGACAGACGATGGACTTGTTTATGTGAAAAAGGGGGAGCGGAAGACTGTTAAAATAGCCGGCAAATGGTATATTTGCGTTGGTTGTGAAGGCTGTGTTGAAGTTGAAACTGATGGCCTGTCTTCTTTACAGGCAGACAGTGGTGGTATGGGGGGAAGAAGCCAGAAGGAAACGGTTGATGAATATGATTTATGGGCACAGAAATATGGCTTTGCTAATTTTCAAGATTATTTTAATAAGAAGAAGCAAGTGGCCCAGCAATATCAGCTGGAGTCATTAATTGCCGAGGGAAATAACCGGAGAATAATTGAAGTCCAGGCCCGGGAGCTATATACAAGGTTGAAGAAATTATCTTCTCAAATAGAAACAGCCGAAGCTTTTACCGAGGCGATTTCAGCTGCCGACTGGGGAATAAGGGCAGTCAGGGCTTCAGACTTAGAGACGGCCAGGAAATGGGCGGGATATTTTTTTGATACCGCAGGAGCAGCCACCAAGATGAGTAATTATTCATTTTCAGACCAGGAAGATTTAACGCAAGCTTTAAAAGAACTTAAGGAAATAGTTCCGGCCTGTTTGCAAATTCAGGAAAAATTAGCGGCGGCCAGGGAAAAGAAAGAAACGCTGCAGCAAAAGTCATCGGATATCAAACTTAAAAAGGACAAAATAAAAGATGAAGTAGCGAAATTGAAAGATGAAAACAAAAAGGAAGAATTGAAACAAGAAATTACAAAGTTGGAGAGTGAGGAATCAGACTTATTGAAAGAAGCCCAACAGCTTGATCAGGAGACTTCTGAAATGATCAAAAAGGCCGGGGATTATGCTGATAAAGCGGATAAGATAGAAAAATTGCTGAACTCCCAAGGCCAAAAATAGTAAATACCTGATTCATATTATTAATTAATCTGTGAAGCAAAGGATATGGTTTACCAATGTCAGGAAAAAGTGGATGCCTATCTGCCGAGGTTTAGGTTTGATACCAATTATCTGATGGGCTGACATTCCATTTATTTTCTTCATTCAGGAAAAGCGGACAGGAGCAATACTTTTCTTTGGGCGCGTAATTTACCCCACCAAATAATTAGCTCCGGGATTTATGGAGTGGTTTATTTAGAAAGCGGGCTGTTTATACCAGGCTATCCACGCTTTGGTATTTTAACGGGGCGTGAAGGAAGGAATTAAATCTATATTACCGGGCGGGTGCCCATTTAAATTTTGTCAGATTTCTTATTCCCAGGTCAGCTATTTTTAGGTATTGATTGTTTTCCAGGTTAAACAGCCAGAGAGAGCCATTTTTGAATAAGGCCAGAGATTGACCGTCAGGAGAGAGATAAGTAGACAATTCCAACGGCTCCGAAAGTTCCAGTTTTATTATTCTTTCTTTTAGCTGGCCAAGTTCCACAATTATGATATCGGGTGACCAGAAATTTCTGTTGTAAATGAAAAGTTTGCCGTCGGAAGAAAACCTGGCTCTCCGGCCGAGAATTGCTCCACGGTAAATGTCTGTGGGGGTGGGCTCAAAATCGCCGGACCATATTATTTCTTTTTTCCCCAGGTCAAAAATCATGGCTTCTTTAACATCAGACGAGAGCAGAGCCAGGTATCTGGCATCAGGAGAAAAGATGGCTGGATAGCCGGGAAGAGCTACCTTTTCTTTTGTTTCCAAATTAAAGATGTCTTCATCGCAGACAACCCACCTGGAATCAGGGCTAAAAAAGAAAGATTCATATCCTTCCTCAGTTTCAAGCTTCCAGGAATGACGATTTTCCAATTCTCTTATCTCAATAGAAAAAGTGCTTAAAATATCGTTGGTCTTTTTGATTCTGCCCAGAGCAATCTTTTTCTCGTCGCGGCTGAAACGAATGAAGATGATGTCAGAAAACTCATCAACCGGGGTCAGGTCGTCGGCCTTAAATAATTGAACTTTTTGAGAATTATAGCGAGAATTAGATCCGGTGGTGTAATAGTAGAAATAGCTTCCCTGAGGAGACCAATCGGCAAAGTCAGTTCCCTTTATCTCCAGCAAATCTTTGCCTTCAAGGTCCTTGATTAATACGCGATAAGATGGAGTTTCAAAGCGATTATCTTTTCTGGTTTCTATACTTAGAGAAATTTGCCTGGCTGATGGATGCCAGGCCAGATAAGCTAAGTATTCTTTTTCCGATTCTAAATGAAGGATTTGATTGGCCTTCTTGCTCTCCACATCAATAATCCAGAGATTTTTATCATCTCCAGCAGCCAGCCAGCGGCTTTTTTTCTGTCCCTCTTCCAGGGCAAATGACCATGTCTGCACAATAAAAATTAGAATTAAAAAACCAAAGATTTTTCTTTTCCCTTTCCTCATTGCCAACCTGCCTTTTGCCTATTTTACTTTAGTTCGTTTTATTTTTCCAGGGTTATTCTGACGATTCATTTTAAAAAATTTAATGGCCAGAGCCAAGTGTTTGGGAATGGAAGAAGAGGATTATAGAACAGCCCGTTAATGAGATATGAGACTTAGCGCCAAAGCTTTTTGGGAAAAAACCTCTTGACAAAGCCCCACCCCGGAATTATCTTATAAATGGTGAACAAAATGGTTAACAGGATAAAAAGGGCTTTAACCGGAAGGCAGAAGGAAATTCTGGAAAAAATTCAGGATTTTATCCTGGAGCACGGCTATGCCCCGACCGT
>Ga0272448_1001980_pt1 | contig 26618 bp, 18 predicted proteins | sample YNPCB0191_FD_202220 | JGI IMG/M metagenome (GOLD analysis project Ga0272448, IMG submission 202220) | Hot spring sediment microbial communities from Yellowstone National Park, WY, United States - YNP-CB-019-1 | ecosystem: Environmental > Aquatic > Thermal springs > Hot (42-90C) > Sediment... | reverse complement strand
AGCAGATGGATGCCATCATCGGCGTCGGGTGCCTCGACTCCCTGGAAAAAGCGTTCGACAGGGTTCGTCAGGTCGGCATTCCCTCCATCGCAGTACCGTTGAACATCTCCGGCTGCAAGGACACGCATGTGGATGCGGAGCTTATGTTCTGGTTCCTCGAGGGCAAGGGGGCCGCTGTCGCCGAACGGACCCGGAACTACCTCCCGCTGTTGCGGGCTGCAAACGACCTGTTCCGGCGCCCGAAGCTCGCCGTGCTTCTCTCGGATGTTCCGGGGAGCGAGGGAGAGGCGGCCCGGATCGCCCAAGAATGGCTTGTCCGCGGCGGCAAGAGGCTCCGGCCCTTCGTAGCCCTCGCAGCTTACAGAGCCTTCGTCCCCGACGGCGAACTCCCGCCCGCCGTCCAGAAGGTCGCCCTGGCGATCGAAGCGTTCCACAAAGCATCGCTCGTGCACGACGACATCGAGGACGACGAAGAGCTCAGGTACGGGGAGAGGACGGTCCACCGGCAGTACGGGATTCCCATCGCCATCAACGTCGGCGATTACCTCCTCGGCCTGGGGTACCACCTCGTGGGTACGGCAGCGGAAGAGCTCGGCACGGAGGAGGCCCAGCTCCTGCTGCACCTTTTCAGCGGGGCCCACCTGGAACTCGCCGCTGGGCAGGGAGCGGAACTCTCCTGGGCAAGCGGCCAGGTAGGACTGCTGACCCTCGAGTCGGTCCTGAAGCGCTATATGCACAAGACCTCGCCCGCGTTCGAGGCGGCTCTCGCGAGCGGCCTCGCCATGGCCGGTGTGTACGACCGGTACCGGCGGAGCGTCCGGCTTTTCTGCAAGCATATCGGAGCCGCCTTCCAGATCGAGAATGACACCCATGGCTGGGAGGGTGACGCTTGCCGGGTCCGTCCGACAGTCCTCCTCGCACTCGCCCTGGAGCGCTGCACGGAGCAAGAGAGAGCCCACCTGCTCGGCCCTGCGGACGCCAGCGTGATAGGCGCGATCTACGATCGGTACGATGTCCTCGCTCGTGCCAGGCTCTTGGTCGAGCGCTTCCGCAAGCACGCCACCGAAATCGCCGAGAGGGAAACACCGGCGACGTTCGCCGATCTCCTCCGATTCCTCGTGGAAACTATCCCCAGATGACCGTGCCTCGCTCCTACTTTCGCATGCTCGCTCTAAGTATGAGGGCCGGTCTGGAGTGTGTTTCGCAAGCGTTCCGCAGCCGCCATGCCGGCAGCGTGATGAGCTTCCTCGCTCCTGATGGCGGCTTCTCCGGGCGGAGGGGCGGTGCCGACTTGTACTACACGGGCTTCGCCACGAGAGCACTCTTCGCACTCGACCGACTCGATCCGCCGACCGCCGCGACGGTAGCCTCATACCTCAACTGCCAAGTACCTACAAACATCATTGACGCGGCGAGCCTCGTAGCAGCCCGCATTCATTGCGGCAATGAGCCGGCGAACGCCGAGAAGATACTGTCCGTCGTAGAGCGCTTCCGAACTGCGGACGGTGGCTACGGAAAGACGCCCGACGCCGGGTCCGGAAGTACCTACCACTCACTCCTCGCCCTTTTGTGCTACGATGCTTTTGGCCGCCAAACCGCGGCGCCCGACCGGCTCATCCGATTCGTGGAATCTCGTCGGCGGACCGACGGCGGATTCTGCGAGGTCGCCTCCAGCGAGCACAGCGGAACCAACGCGACCGCGGCCGGCCTTTGCGTAATGGTCCTACTCCACGCTGCCGACCCCAGTCTCGTCGAGCCGGCAGCCGACCACCTATGCGGCCTTCAACACTACTCGGGCGGCTGGCCCGCGGCAAGAAACGTGCTCCTCCCGGATCTCCTGAGCACCTACACAGCCCTTGCGACACTGGAGCTGGTGGGGAGACTCAATCGCGACGTTCTCGACAAGGCGCTGGCGTTCGCGCTCACGTGCGAGCGCGAAGGCGGCGGCTTCGGCGCAGGTCCATGGGACAGAGGAGTGGACGCGGAGTATACTTGCTATGGTTTGGGCATCGTCGCGTTGGCGAGACTGAACGGACTGGCTATCGAGTCCTAAGGGGGTACGATGTCGGCCAAGTTTCTTACTGCTGACCGCCTCGTGAAGGAGTATCCCGGTCCCGAGGAGCCCCTCCGCGTCCTCGCCGGTGTCTCCTTCGAACTGGGTTCAGCCGGGACGCTGACCATCGTGGGCCCCAGCGGATCGGGCAAGAGCACGCTACTCAACATCGTGGGAACTCTCGACCGCCCCACATCGGGTGCAGTGTTCTTCGAGGGCCGAGACGTCCATCAGCTCAGTCCCGACAGTGCGGCGACGTTCCGGAACAAGGAGATCGGCTTCATCTTCCAGGACCATCACCTCCTACCGCAGTGCACGGCTCTCGAGAACGTACTCGTCCCCTGCCTGGCGTCCGGATCCGTGCCACGGGAGCGGCTCTGGACAGCGGAGGCACTGCTCGGACGGGTGGGCCTTCTGCAGAAACGCAGCCACTTCCCGGCCGAACTGTCAGGCGGCGAAAGGCAGCGGGTCGCTATCGCGCGAGCATTGATCAACGCCCCGCGCCTGCTCCTCTGCGACGAACCGACAGGGAACCTCGACGCGGAGAATTCGCTCGCAGTAGGGAGGCTGCTCCTCGACCTCCGCGACCAGGACGGAGTCGCCCTGCTCGTCGTTACCCACAACGTCGCACTCGCGCAACTGCTCGGCAATGTCCGTACGCTCAGGAACGGAACCCTCCATGAGTAGCCTGAGATTGGTCTGGAGGACGCTCTGGTACTTCAGGCTCTCCAATCTGGCTGTCCTGGCGGGGATCGCGGTAGGCACTGCAGTGCTTTCGGGTTCGCTACTCGTCGGCGACAGCGTCCGCTGCAGCCTTCGCCGGATCGTCGAGAAACGGCTCGGCGACGTCGATTACGTACTCCTCGGAGAGCGACCGTTCACAGATTCGCTTGCCCACCGTCTTTCAGCCAACGCCCGATTCCGGGAACGGTTCGACAGCGTAGAGGCCCTATTGACCGTTACCGGGAACGCCGCCGGGCAAGGGGGCAGCACCATCGCAACAGGTGTTCAGGTCTTCGGGCGTGCAGGGATCGCTCCCGGTAGCTGCGTCGTCGGGCACACGCTCGCCCACCACTTACAAGCCGGACCGGGCGAGACGATCGTCCTCCGGATGGGAACATTTGCGAGCGTCTTGCCGGCGGATAGCAAGAGAGGCGAAGTTGCACTGCTGCGAGTCAGGATCTCCCGGGTAGCCGAGCCAATGAGCATGGAGGACGCGTTCTCTATTCAGCCCACGCAGAGACCTGTTCGAAACGTTTGGGTCTCCCTCTCGGACCTCCAGGAGTCTCTCGACCTGCGCGGTAAGGCGAATCTACTCTTCGCTTCGACATCCGGGAAGGCGCGCTCCCTCGGATATCTCGATGATCCCTATGAAGTCCTGAGACCTTGCCTCACCGTCGAGGACTATGGCATGCGTCTGGTCGAGAGCCCTGCGGGCGCGATCTCGGTAGAATTCGACGAGCTGCTCCTGCACGGGGCTGCGATGAGGAGCTTTTTCGAGGGCCGCGGGCAGGGGGTCTTCGCGTACCTTGTGAACAGCATTGAGGACATTGACTCCGGGCGAGAAGCGCCGTACTCCATGGTAGCCGGCATCGACGGGATTTTCTACGGGGAGCCGCCGAAGGAGATACCCTCCGGCGGGATACTGGTCAACCGATGGGCGGCCGACGACCTCGTGGCAAGAGTCGGCCACACGATGCGCCTCAGATACTATGTTCGGGGTCGCGACGGGCTGCTGCATGAGGAATCAGAGGATTTCAAGTTGGCTGGGATCGTCCCGATGAGCGACCTCTGGGCGGACCGATTCCTCGTCCCCCAGTTCAAGGGGTTGACAGATGCCCGGTCCATGTCAACCTGGAACCCACCCCGCGACCTCCAGTTCCAGGCCAACCGCATTCGCCCGATTGACGAGGATTACTGGAAGAGATACGGGCCGGCCCCAAAGGCTTTTGTCCGGTTACAGGACGCCTGGGCCATGTGGGCGCCTGATTCCTACACCCTGACGGCCTTTCGGATTCACGGGCGCAGCAAAGCCCAAGTTGCCGAGGACATTCGCAGGAATCTGGAGCCGCCTTCGCGCGGCCTGGTGTGGCGGGCAATCCGGGCGGAGCAGTTGCACGCAGCGACCGGAAGCACGGATTTCGCCGGCCTCTTCGTCGGCTTCAGTTTCTTCCTGATCATTGCCTCGGCGCTCCTCGTCGTATTGTTCCTGCGGCTCTCGGTAGAGCAGCGCTCCCGCCACGTCGCGGTGATGCTCGCGACGGGCTTCACAGCGTCCCGCCTGAGGCAGCTTTTCCTCGCCGAAGCCGCAATCCCGCTCGCCCTCGGCTGCCTTGTCGGACTCCTGGGTTCGGTCGGCTACGCCTGGCTCATGATCGTCGGTCTGAAGACACTCTGGAACGAGGCAATCGGTACCCGCGTACTCGCTCTCGACGTCCGCTGGCAGAGCCTCGCCATCAGTCTCGCCGCAGCACTCGCCCTCGGAACGGCCTCGATCTGGCTCGGACTCAGGCGGCTCCGCTCGACGAGCGTCGCTGGTCTACTCTCAGGGAACCGTACGGAGCCCATAGACCCGTATGCTCCTGCTCCCACGCAGCCCCCCACCATCCACTCGGGAGCGAAGGGACCGGCATTCGACGGAACCCGTGCCCGCAAGCCGGCCCTGTGGCACTGGGCATTCCTTGCCACCGTGCTCCTATTGATGACTCTCGAGCTATTCGCGGAATCTGTCAGCCGAGAGGTCGCGTTCTTCGGTGCAGGCGTGATATCGCTCATCATGTGTCTTGTCTTCTTGCACCGACGGTTCCTACGTCCGGTCGGGAGGCGAGACCAGAGACGGGGCCGGTTCAGTCTCTTCGCCCTCGGCGTCAGAAACGCGGCGCGCAACCCAACACGGAGCGCTCTTACGCTAAGCCTCGTTGCCTCCGCAGCTTTCGTCCTCGTGACGGTCGGCTCTATGAAAGGACGGTCTTTCACAAAGGAGCTCGATAAAGCTGGTGCGACAGGCGGGTTCGCGCTCATTGCCGAGTTCGACGTCCCCATCCCGTACGACCTGAACACACCCGAGGGCCGGAGACTGCTCGCTCTGAAGGGAGAGGAGAGCCTGTGGCGTCGCGTGCGTTTTTTTTCGCTGCGACGGAGCACGGGCGGAGACATCAGTTGCCGGAATCTATATGTGCCTACCGAGCCGCGTATCATGGCCATTCCCGACGACTTCATCGCTGACAGCCCATTCTCCTTCGCGGCCTCCCTGCGGAAGCAAGAGGCCGCCTGGAGGCTCTTGTGCGACCGGAGCCCCGACGGGATCGGTGTGATCGCCGACGCCGATACCGCTCGGTGGATCCTCCATGCGAAGCTCGGCGATCACATCCGTATCCGAAACGGCAGCGGGCAGGAAGAAACAGTTCGGCTCGCGGCACTTCTCAGGAAAAGCATCTTCCAAGGTGAGCTGCTGATGGGCGAACGCGATTTTCGCCGGCTTTTCCCGGGCGAAACCGGCTTCCGACAGGTGCTCGTCCGTGCCTCCCCGGCGGATGCGACGCGAGCGGCTGAACTCCTCCGGCAGAGTCTGAGCGACTACGGCGTCAACGTCGAGACGACGACCGAGCGACTGGCTTACTTCTCCCGAATCGAGGACTCGTACCTCTCCGCGTTCGAGGCACTCGGCGGGCTCGGAATGCTCCTGGGATCGCTCGGACTTGCGGTCGTCCTCGTCCGAGGCGTAATCGAGCGCCGAGCAGAGCTGGCGCTGCTTACTGCTCTCGGTTTCAGGAAGCGATCGCTGCTCTGCGTCGTGGTATCCGAGAACGCCGCCCTTTTCCTCCTGGGGCTACTCGCAGGCACGATCCCCGCTCTCGTCGCCGTGATGCCCGAACTGCTGGAAGCGTCTGCTTGGCCATCCCTTTTTGCGTTTGCGCTCGGCCTGTTGCCCGCGACGGGCGTGCTCGTCCTCATCGTCCTCGTCGGCGTAAGCTCGTTCCTCCTGCGGCGCCTGTCGCCGGCCGCCCTGCGATTAGAATAAGCACCCGTTTTGTGGGAAAATAAAGTGATTCATGCGAAGCCCGGAGCATAAACAAGCAGGCGCTCGGGGGCGGAGCGCTTCCCACGGAGCTGTCATCCGTGAACAAGACAGATGTCTGCAGCACGGTCGCCGTAGTCGGCATCCTGGGGTTGGCATACTGGTTCGCGACACCGCAAGCCCCAAGGCTGTCGGCTCGTGTGCCAATCCCCGATAATAACCCTACCACGGCCGCCGTCCGTGCTTCGGAGAACACCAACCAGGGCACGCTGATTCGCGGTACGGGCAAGGCTTCGCGGGAACCGGGCAACTGGCCCCAGTTCCGCGGTGCGAACCGCGACGGCGTCGCGGAAGGGGTCATCGCGTCCTCCTGGCCCCCGGAGGGGCCGAAGCTCGTCTGGAGGGTCCAGCTCGGCGACGGCCATGCGGGGGCCGCAGTTCGGAATGGCCGCGTCTACGTGACTGACTATGACGAGGAGAAGAAAGAGGATGCGATCCGTTGTCTCTCCTTCGACACCGGGGAGGAGATTTGGCGCTATACGTACTATGTCAAGGTGAAACGCTACCACGGCATGTCGCGTACGGTGCCTGCGGTGACGGAGAACCGTGTCGTCAGTCTCGGCCCGCTCTGCCACGTTCGCTGCCTCGATGCAGAAAGCGGCGAGCTTGTCTGGAAGAAGGACCTCGTCGCCGACTACCAGGCAAACGTCCCCGAGTGGTATGCCGGCCAGTGCCCTCTGGTTGACGGCGGCCGCGTGATCCTCGCACCCGGCGGCTCCTGCATGATGACTGCGCTCGACCCCCTCACTGGCAAGACGATTTGGGAGACGCCGAACCCGGAGTCCTGGCAGATGACCCACTCGTCAATCCTCCCGATATCGTTCGAGGGGAAAAGGCAGTATGTCTGGTGTTCGACCCGCGGAGCGGTCGGAGTGGACGCCGAGACAGGGAGCGTGCTCTGGAAACTTCCCGAATGGCAGGTCAGGATCGCCACAGTGCCGAGTCCCGTTGACGCAGGCGAGGGGCGCATATTCTTCGCCGGCGGCTACAACTCGGGCAGCATGATGATCCAACTCGCTCGTCAGGGCGACCGGATCGTGCCCAAGGAAGTCTTCCGAACCAAGCCGGACGTCTTCGGGTCGGATCAGCAGACGCCGATCTTCTACAACGGCTTCATCTACGGCGTCGTTCCCGGCGGGCGGCTGGCCTGCCTCTCGTTGGAGGGAAAGCGGCTCTGGCTCAGCAGCGAGGTCAACTTCGGGCTCGGCCCGTATCTGATGATCGGCGGAAAGATGCTCCTCCTCCGCGACAACCCGTGCGAATTGTACCTGTTCGAGGTCGGGCCGAACGGTGCAAGGAAGTTGGCGAGCCGGAGGGTCCTGGACGGCCACGATGCCTGGGCGCCGATGGCGTTCGTCAATGGCCGGGTGCTGCTCCGCGATGCCACTACCATGCTCTGCCTCGACCTGAGATAGCCATGACGCAGGAATCCATCTCCAAGCCGTCCCGCCAGACTTTGTGGCCTGGCATGGCTTTGGCGTGCATATTGATCGCAGCTGGAGCCGCTTCGGGTTACTATCTTTTCCGCCGGGAGGAGAGGCCAGCGAGCAAAACTCGCGCGATCCGTTCGGAACTGGAAGGGATCACCAGCGTGGCGGTGGGGGCCGACGGTACTGTATACGCAGGCGGCAGTTTCGGCGTCAAGCTCTTCGACACCGGCTGGCAGCTCAGCGGCGGGTGGGCCACGCCCAAGACCGTCAACGCCCTCGCCGTGGGCAGGGACGGCACGGTGTACGTGGCCTATGAGAACCAGGTCGAAAAGTTCAGTAAGGATGGCAGGAGCCTGCTTGTCTGGGGCAAGGGCGGTTGCGACAGAGATGACTTCGCTCTCCTAAGCGGGATCGCAGTGTCGGACGCGGACGTGTTCGTAGCCGATTCCGGGGCGAGGATGGTCTACAGGTTCACGGAGGACGGCCAACTTCTCAACGAAATCGGCCGCAGAGATGCGGGGCCGGAGGGCAAGGGCCTCCTCGTCCCGGGGTCTTGTCTCGACTGCGCGGTATGGGGTGGAGTTGTTTATGTGAACAATCCCGGCTGCTGGCGTGTGGAGAAGTACGATTTGACCGGCCGTTTGCTCGGCGCCTGGGGGAAGGGCGGTTGGAAGGACGACGAGTTCCCCGGCTGCTGCAACCCGACGAATCTAACGGTCTTGCCTGGCGGTGAGATCGCAGTCGCTCAAAAAGGCGTCCCCCGAATCAAGGTGTTCGGTCAGGCCGGCAAGCTCGTTGCCGTGTTGGGAAAGGGCGTTTTTGCCCCGGAATCCCGCGGCATTGACCTGGCCACCGATTCGCAGGGACGCATCTACGCAGTTGATCGGGTTGCACGATGTGTGAGAGTATTTGAGGAGTACTGATGGACAAGAAAGCGGACGAGCGCCGGATGACCCGGCGCGACTTCGTAGGTCTCGTGTCAAAAGGAGCCGGTTTGTTCCTCTTCGGAGGACTCATCGGGAGGCTGCTTCACCGCTCGCGGGGAAAAGGCCTCGTCTGGCAGATAGACCCGTCGAAGTGTATCCAGTGCGGTCGGTGTGCCACCGCTTGCGTGCTCCAGCCGTCTGCGGTTAAGTGCATGAACGACTTCTCGCTCTGCGGGTACTGCCGCATCTGCTTCGGCTTCAACACCACGGACGCCGCGGCAATTGACGAGGCAGCAGAGAACCAGATTTGCCCTGTCGGGGCGATCCGGCGCAAGTTCGTCGAGGGACCGTACTACGAGTACACGATCGATCGCGCCCTCTGCATCGGGTGCGCGCGCTGCGTGAGGCTGTGCAAATCGTTCGGCAACGGCTCCTTCTATCTCCAGATCCAGCGAGATCTATGCGTCAATTGCAACGAGTGCGCCATAGCCAGTGGGTGCCCGGCGAAGGCCATCACCCGCATCCCGGTCGAGCAGGCGTACTATCGAATCTCCTAAAGGCTGACGAATGGCACGAGTGTCCCTTGCAATCCTGCTGGCAGTGCTGATGCTGCCGCAAGCAGTGGCCGAGTCGCGGGTGCCACCCCCGGACTTCGAGACCGGCTACGAACGGCCAGTACTCACCTTCCAGACAAGACAAATCTTCGCGCGCGAGATTGCCGACGCCGTCGTTCTCATGGCAGCACTCGGACTTTCCGCGTCGTTCCTCCTACGGAAGCGGAGCCGCGCTTCCGTGTTCGTGCTCGGGCTCTCCTGCCTCCTCTACCTCGGTGTTTACAAGAAGGGCTGCATCTGCCCGGTCGGTGCGATCCAGAACGTCACGTGTGCCCTCTGCAGGGCGGACTACGCAGTCCCGATCGTCGTGATCGCGGTGTTCATTCTACCGCTGATTGCGGCTTTGATGTGGGGGCGAGTTTTCTGCGGCAGCGTTTGCCCGCTCGGAGCGATTCAAGACCTGTTTCTCTTCCGGCCCATCCGCGTGCCTCGCTGGCTCGAGGCGAGTCTCGGGCTGTTGCGCTACTTCTTCCTGGGCCTGGCCGTGTTCTTTGTTGCGGATCGGTCAGTCTTTATCATCTGTCAGTACGACCCGTTCGTAGGATTCTTTCGCTTCGCTGGCCCTGCGTGGAAATACGCTCTCGGCGCCGGCTTGTTGGGGCTTGGCATGTTCATCGGGCGGCCTTATTGCCGGTTCCTATGTCCCTACGGGGCGATCCTCTCGCTCTTGGCGCGCTGGACGACTTCGGGCGTAAGCATCACCCCGGACGAGTGCATCCGGTGCAAGCTCTGCGATGACGCCTGTCCGTTCGGAGCGATCCTGCGCCCCGCGGTGGAGCAGCGCACCTCGACCAGATCGAAGATTCTGCTCGCGTCTCTTGCGCTCCTGACACTGATTGCCCTCGCGATCGGCGGCTACTTTGCCGGCGGCAAAAGTGTGGCAGGCGCGATCCTCGGACTGTGGTTCGGACTGGTCATCGCCCTGAAGCTGATATCCCTCATGCACCGTAGGGAGCGTAAGGCCTACGAAGTTGATCACGCGGCTTGTCTCTCCTGCGGTCGCTGCTACCAATGGTGCCCACGTGAGCGAAAGAGACTCGCTGCGGCAGAGGCAAGGAATGGCTGAAAAAGACAGCCTGAGCGCGTTCGACCGCGACACTGCACTTGCGCTCGCAATCATAAGCGGCGGGTTCTCGCTGGCGGTGATCGTCGCCCTCTGCTGGTACGGACTTGCCTACGCCTATCCTCGGTATTTGGATGATCCGGGGATGATCTCTTTGCGCAAGCTCGTCCTGGAACATCCCGACAACGCGACTCTGAAGGAACTCTATCGCAAGACAGACCTCCTGCGCCGGCAGGCCTACTTCGAGGCGCAGTCGCGACTCCGGTCCGGCGGGTACCTGCTCTTCGGCAGCCTCGTAGTCTTCGCGCTCTCCATGCGACGATTGGCGAAACTCTCCGAGAAAGCACCAGTGCCACCGGTCCTCACGGACGACTCGCAGAGAGAACGGCGGCTGGCCGCGGGAGGGATCTGCGCAGTCTCAGCACTGGCTGTTGCAGCAGCAGCGCTCATTTTGATCTGGACGCGGCCGCCAGCGCCACAGACGACGCCAACCGAGGGGCTGCCCGTGCCGCCCCTGGTTCTCGTGGACGGCGGGGAGAAGCCGGTTCCGGAAGCCTTGCGCTGGCCGCAGCTTCGCGGCACCAACCGACTCGGCATCGTCGAGGCCATGGACCTCCCCCTCTCCTGGAATGCGGCCAACGGCAAGAACATCCTCTGGAAGGCGAAACTACCGCTTCCGGGTAACAGCTCGCCCGTCATCTGGGGCGATAGAGTCTTTCTTACCGGCGCCGACCATGAAGTGCGTCAGGTCTTCTGCCTCAATCGGAAGGACGGCGCACTGCTCTGGAACACCTCCATCAAGACCGCCGCCGTATTGCCACCGGACTTTCAGATCTGGGAAGACACGGGGCTCGCCGCACCCACGCCCGTAACCGACGGCAAACGAATCTTCGCCTTCTTCGGGACAAACGAGCTCGCCGCCCTCGATCTCACCGGGAGGCAGCTCTGGGCCCGTTGGTTCGGAAAACCCGAAAGTATGTACGGCACCGCATCGTCTCCCCTCTTATATGAGAACAAGCTCATCCTTCAGCTCGACCAGGGCGGCCCGGAGGAAGGGAAGTCCTTCCTATACGCACTGGACCCCGCAAGCGGAAAGGAATTATGGAAGGCCCCGAGGGACGTTCCGAGCTCCTGGAGCAGTCCCATCATCGCAGAGACACCGAACGGGCCGGAACTGATCACCTGCGGGAACCCCTGGGTGATCTCCTACGACCCGAAGACGGGCTACGAGCTTTGGCGCGCACGGGTACTCCCGGGGGATGCCGCTCCCCTCCCCACCTACGCGAACGGCCTCGTCTACACGCTGACCGGCTACACGCCGCTCACCGCTATCAAGACCGGAGGGGTGGGAGACGTCACAGACAAGAACGTCGTCTGGACTTACTCCGAGGACATATCGGATGTGTCGAGCCCCGTCACTGACGGAACCTTTTTCCTCTTTGCATCGAGCACCGGCAGCTTGACCTGCCTCGATGCCAAAACTGGCAAGCTCCTCTGGAGGGAACAGTTCGAAGCCTCGTTTTGGTCCTCACCGACACTCGTGGGACGCCTCGTTTACTTGACCGATAGGGAGGGCAAGACCTATATCTTCGAGCTCGCCGGTCGCTACAAGCTCCTCGGCACGGGCGAGCTTGGCGAGCTGGTCGTCGCCACGCCAGCTTTCGTGGACTCGAAGATATACATTCGGGGCCGAGATCATCTGTACTGTATTGGCCAGAAGGATGTCCAGGGAACAGACAAACACTGACCCGCGGATCTGCCTCGCCGAGGCGGAGGAGATCGTCCGCGTAGCCGGCAGCAGCCGGGACCGCGTGATCCGAATCCTCCAGTTGATCCAACAACGCTACAGATACCTGCCCGAGCCCGTGCTTCGCCGCGTCTGCGAACTGAGCGAGGCGACTCCCGCGCAGATCACCGGCGTAGCATCCTTCTACTCCCAGTTCCGACATCGCCCAGTCGGAAAACATATTATCAGGGTTTGTCACGGTACGGCCTGCCATGTGAAGGGTTCTGTCCTGATCCACGATGCCCTCTACCGGTGTCTCGCCATCCCCGAGGGGAACGACACCGACCCCGAGGGGCTGTTCACCGTCGAGAAGGTCGCCTGTCTAGGCTGCTGCACGCTCGCCCCGGTCATGCAGATCGGCGACATCGTCTACGGCCACCTGACCCCCGACAGAGTGCCACACGTACTGAGGGACTTCCTGGAGCAGGACAAGCAGCGTCCGACGGCACGGAGGAGGCGCCCCGTCCTGGAGAGGCGCGATGGCGTCGCCGAGATTCGCATCGGCCTCGGCTCATGCTGTGTCTCGAAGGGGAGCGCGCTCGTGAAGGAAGCCCTCGAAGATGCGATTACCCGCTCCGGGGCTCAGGCTGTCGTGAAGCGCGTCGGCTGCGTCGGTATGTGCCACCAGACTCCGCTCGTCGAGGTCGTCATCCCCGGAGAGCGTCCGATCCTCTATGCGCGAGTCCAGCCGCGGGACGCTAAGGCCATCGTGGCACGACACTTCCCCGCCGCAGGCGTCATCCGGAAGCTCGACCGGGCCGTGTCGAACCTCCTCGATCGGCTGGTCACCGACGAAGCCTGGAAACCGGTGACGCGCTACTCGATCGACTTCCGCGACGCCCCCGTCGCCTCGTTCCTCGGAGGACAGGTACGACTCGCCACCGAGCACTGCGGCTACCTCGATCCTGAAGACCTTGACGAGTACATCCGGCACGACGGCTTCAAGGCACTATCCCTCTGCCTGGACAGATTAACGCCCGAGGCGGTGATCGAACAGGTCAGACAGAGCGGCCTCCGGGGCCGGGGTGGTGCCGGCTTCCCGACCGGCGCGAAGTGGGCCACGGTGCTCTCCGCGTCGAGCGACGTGAAGTACGTGATCTGCAACGGCGACGAGGGCGATCCAGGTGCTTTCATGGACCGCATGATCCTCGAATCCTTTCCGTATCGTGTGATCGAAGGCATGGCGATCGCCGCCTTCGCGGTCGGCGCCGAGGAAGGCATACTGTATATCCGGGCCGAGTACCCGCTCGCCGTTCAGCGAGTGCAGGAAGCCCTTGAGCATTGCGAGGAACGCGGCTTCCTCGGCGAGAATGTCCTGGGCAAGGGCAGGCGGCTGCGCTTCCGCATCTTCGAGGGCGCAGGGGCGTTCGTCTGTGGCGAGGAGACAGCGATGCTTGCCTCGATCGAGGGCAAACGTGGTATGCCCCGAAGTCGCCCCCCCTTCCCCGCAGAAAACGGCCTGCGGGGCAAGCCGACTTTGATCAACAACGTGGAAACCTACGCGCTGGTTCCCTGGATCATAAGGAACGGAGCAGCAGCGTTTGCATCCCAAGGGACGGAACGCAGCAAGGGCACGAAAGTCTTTGCACTCGCCGGGAAGGTTGCCCGGGGCGGCCTGGTCGAGGTCCCAATGGGCATCACGCTCCGCCAGATCGTCGAGGGTGTCGGCGGCGGCATCGCAGGCGCCGGGAAGTTCAAAGCCGTGCTCGTCGGCGGCCCCTCCGGCGGTTGTGTGCCCGCCGAGCTCGGCGAGACTCCCGTGGACTACGAGGCACTTACCTCAGTCGGAGCTATGATGGGATCGGGCGGCCTCGTTGTTCTGGACGATTCGGACTGCGCCGTTGACATCGCCCGCTACTTCCTCCAGTTCACGCAGAGCGAGTCCTGCGGCAAATGCACATTCTGCAGGATCGGCACTCGAAGGATGCTCGACATCCTCGACGCTCTCTGCGAGGGCAAGGCTGGGGAGGATGCTCTCGAGGAACTCCAGAACCTGGCGCGGACCGTCAAGGAAGCAAGCCTCTGCGGCCTCGGCAAGACGGCCCCCAACCCCGTCCTCACCACGCTCCGCTACTTCCGAGCCGAGTACGAGGCCCACCTCCAGGGCCGCTGCCCGGCAGGCCGCTGCAAGGCTCTCATCGCCTACGAGGTCACGGACGACTGCATTGGCTGCACGCTCTGCGCACAGAACTGTCCCTCGGGAGCGGTCCAGGCGAAGCCCTACGAGAAGCACCTAATCGACGTCGAGAAGTGCGTGCGCTGCGGAATGTGCAGGATCACCTGCCCGGAGAAAGCGATCCGGATCGGCAATGCTCCCCTGAAGGATGCCCGCACCGGCCCGAAACGTAAACCCGCAACCATCTATCGGATCAGCGACGATTGCATCGGCTGCACACTGTGCGCCCAGAAGTGCCCCGCCCGAGCGATCAAGCCGCGGCCGTGCGAGAAGCACGAGATTGACCAGGAGCGTTGCATACGCTGTGGTCTCTGCAAGAAAATCTGCCCGCACGGAGCTGTCGAGGCAAAATGAGAGTCACCATAGACGGGATCGCAACGGACGCTGACCCGCAGGAGACCGTACTCTGCGTCGCACGGCGCCTCGGTATCGCTATACCGACAATGTGCTATCTCGAAGGGATGAAACCTCTGGAGTCCTGCGGTATCTGCGTCGTCGAGGTCGAAGGAAGATCCAATCTGCTCTACGCCTGCGCGACCCGCGTCGCAGACGGCATGAACGTCCACACCAACACCCCGCGGGTCCGCGAGGCTCGCAAACTCGCGCTCGAACTTCTGCTCTCCGATCATCGTGGAGACTGCCTCGCGCCGTGCGAACTCGCCTGTCCCGCTCACATTGACATCCCGGAGTTCATCGACCGGATCGCCGCGGGTCAGCATCGCGACGCACTTGCAATCATCAAGGAGGTGGTCGCCTTCCCGGGTGTACTCGGCCGCATTTGCCCACGATTCTGCGAACTCGCCTGCCGTCGAGGCCAGGTGGATGAAGCGGTTTCGATCTGCGCCCTCAAGCGGTTCCCGGCTGACCACGACCTCCAGGAGGCCGTACCCTATCTGCCCGCGAAGCAGCCGCCGAGCGGCAAGCGCGTCGCCATCGTTGGCGCCGGCATCACCGGCCTTACCGCGGCTTACCACCTCCTCCGGGAGGGTCACGACTGCACGATCTACGACTCGGCCGCTCGCCCCGGCGGAGCCATGCGAAACATCATCGGCGAGTACCGTCTGCCGCGGCCCGCTCTCGAAGCGGAAATCGAGATCGTCCGGCTGCTCGGCGCCCGATTTCAGATGCGTCAGACGCTCGGCCGCGACTTGCTCTTGCACGATCTCCTGCGTGAGCACGGTGCCGTCCTGCTCGCTATCGGTGCAACGCGGGAGAAGCAGGCCGAGTTCCCCGGCGTGGAGCACGCCAGGCCGGCCCTCGATTTTCTGCGGGCTGTGTCCGACGGAGAACGGCCCGTGACTGGACGGGACGTCGTAGTCCTCGGCTCCGGTCTTGCGGCGTTCGACACAGCACGGACCCTGTTACGGCTCGGCGCCGCGAAGGTGACGCTCCTCATGGACAGCGGGACATCGAGTACCACGTTCTTCATCCAGAAGGACGATGCCGTCTCGGAAGGCGTCAAGATCCAGACGTCGTGCGAGCCGATCCGCATGGAACAAGGATGGGATGGTACGCTCCGCCTCGTGATACGACAAGGCGGCAAGGAGATCATCTGCGAGGCTGACATGGTCTTTCACGCTGCGCAACTCGAACCCGACTTCGAGTTGATCTGGTCGTTAGGCCTCGATGCAACCGATCGCGGGATCAGGGTGAATCCGAAGACTTTCGAGACGAGTGTGCCGGGCGTCTTTGCGGCGGGCAGCGCCGTGAAGGCCGGAGCTCCTGCCGTGCAATGCTCTGCCTCTGCAAGCTTGGCAGCACGCGCCATCTCCCGGTTTCTGCGGGGGGCGCGTATCACCGAGCCGAGACCGCCGGAAGTCCGAGTGCAGAATACCGGCAGGGACGTCGAAGAACTTCTTCGAGGGGTCGCATCAGCGCCGCGCCTCCAGACTCGCCGGCGGCGCCCCGACGACGCGAGAGCGGGGTTCGAGGAGGCCGACGAGGGATTCTCGGAAGAACAGGCAATTGCCGAAGCCAGTCGCTGCCTCCAGTGCGCCTGCGCGAAGAAGCGGAACTGCCGCCTTCAGGCCCTTGCCACCGAGTACCAGGCAGACGCGACCAGATTCGCGGGAGTCCGTCGGCCATTCGAACGAGACGACACTCACCCGGATATCGTCTATGAACCCGCGAAATGCATCCGCTGCGGGCGATGTCTTGTAATCGCCGAGGAGGCCGGCGAGCCGCTCGGGCTAACCTACATCGGCCGGGGCTTCCAGGTAAAGGTGGCCGTCCCCTTCAACGAGCCGCTCAGGGAAGGACTTCGCCGGGCGGCGATCCACTGCGCCGATGCCTGCCCGACGGGCGCTCTCGCCCGCAAGAGGAGAAGATGAACGTCGAATGTCAGTAGGAGATCGCACCTCAACCAGCCCGCGGCATTCGGTCCGCAGGGCTCTACTGCCCCTCGGGGGACAACAGGACGTATGAGTAGGAAGTTGCATGCTCTCCTGTTCCTGCTGGTATGCGGCGCCGCAGGTTTCCTCCTCTTCCGCCCGTCACCCAGGGAGGAGAAGCCACCCGTTCCCTCGGCCCCCCTGCCGGAGAAGCCGATGCAAGGCTCCTGGTGGCCGGCCTTCCACGGCGGAGGGCGACTGCTCGGGGAAGCGGAACCGCTCCCCCTCGAGAGGATGAAGCTCCGCTGGGAATGCAAGATCGGCGGGGGCACTGAATCCTCGCCAGCCATAGCGGACGGCGTCGTGTACGTCGGCGGCGCCGATGGGGGCCTTTACGCTCTGGACTTCGAGTCCGGCAAGCAGAAGTGGAAGTTCGAGGCAGAGGCCCCCTTTTCAGCATCGCCGCTCGTCCGAGACGATAGGATATTCATCGGCGATGACCGAGGCACGTTCTACGCGCTGTCCGCCAAGACCGGCGTGAAACTGTGGACCTTCGACGCGGGAACGCAGATCCACTCCTCTGCCAACTACTCCGGCCAGAACATCCTCTTTGGCTGCTACGACAACCGTCTCTACTGCCTGGATCCGGATGGGAAGCGCCTCTGGAACTTCCAGGCTGACGCCCAGCTCCATGCAACCCCATGTGTGGACGACCGCTTGATCTTCTTCGGCGGCTGCGACCGGGCACTGCACGCCGTGGACCCGAAGACCGGAACCGAGGTCTGGAAGTATCCGGCAGGAGCCGTCATCCCGACCCCCTGTGGCGCATTCGACCGCCGCGTTGTCTTCGGCACGATGCAGGGAGAAGTCGTCTGCCTCGAGGCACAGAACGGCACGGAGGTCTGGCGGCAGAAGATTGACGGCGACACCTTCTATGGAGCGCCCGCCGTTTCGAGGGGATTGATCGTCATCGCGGGGCGGGGAGCCGGCGTGTACGCCCTGGACGCCAGAAGCGGAACGCTGAGGTGGACCTTCCCTAACCGAGCCGGGTTCGATGCCTCGCCGCTCGTGAGCGGTGACGGTGTCTACATTGGCGGTAAGGACGGCCAACTCCATGTGCTCGACGTCGATACGGGAAGGGAAGCGTGGACCTTCCTCGCCGGCGGTAGCATCCTCTCCTCGCCCGCCATCGCCTTTCGGCGTCTCGTTTTCGCCGACACTCCCGGCACCGTGTACTGCCTCGAAGCGGGACGGTAGCTCCTCCGGCCCCACAGGACACTTTCGGCTGTCCAACCGGACTGACGACACGCTCCATCATGGCCGGCGTGGTCGTCGTCGCCAATGTCGCGTCCGACGTGCAGAAATGCGGTCCCCTGCCCTACGGGAGCGCCGGGGGCCTGCTTCTGGTACAATCCTCAGTACAAGGAGAGCGACATGCCGACCATCGGCGGGAAGGTACGCAAGCTGCGAGTCCCAGGTCTGTGGGTCGCCCCCGCTGAACGCCGTCGGGGGGAACGTCATCGGGCCACACGAATACACCCGCGACGACTCTCCCCTCACGGTCGAGAGCAGGATGCTCACGGGCTCCGAGGGCGTCCCGCGGACGCACGGCCGAGCATGAAGACGAAACTCGCCGCTCCCGCCGGCGCCGGATCGCGAGCCCGAATCTTCCGGCTGCGGCTTGCTGTCTTCGTTTCCTGTGGCCGCCAACCGCGTGTCGCCGATCCCCCTGGGAGGAGGTGTGGTAATGAAGGAAGAACATGACCCTGGGCTGCCTCGGGATATCAGCGGCGTGGTGCCGAGCTTGTGCCTCAAGGCCGGGCTGGGCCCGCCGCGATCGGAATGCGGTGTCGGTGCCCTCATGTCCTGGGCAGACCGTCTGTGGGCGGTCAGCTACGTCTCGAGCTCCGGCAAGTCCGGCGTGGATACCGGCCTCTACGAGATTGACGAGAACCTCCGGGTCACGAAACGCCCCGAAAGCCGAACGGGCACCTACACCAATCGCTTCGTCCACTACCCTTCCAATCAACTCATCATCGGCCCGCACGTGATCGACGCCGCCCGGAACGTGCGTACAATCGAGAGCCTCGTGCCCGTTCGATTGTGTGCAACGATGACACACCTGGCCCGCCCCGAGACCCACGTGTATATGCTCGGCATGGAGGGCGAGTTCTTCGAGATGGACGTCCGGTCCCTGGAGACGCGGCAGCTTTTCGATCTCGTCAAGGAGCTGAGTTTGCCCTATGTCCATTTCAAAGCGGGCTACACCGGATTCGGGCGCGTCGTCGTTGCGGACAACAGTTACGACAATCAGGAGTTCCTCGGACGCCGGAGGGCAGGCTGCCTGGCTGAGTGGAACGGCAGTGAATGGCGAGTCATCGAGCGTTCCCCGTTCGTCGAGGTGACGGGACGCGGCTCATTCATGAACACCATCTTCGCAACAGGGTGGGACCGTGCCTCCGCAATCCTGAAGGTCTTCACCGTCGAGGACAAACGCTGGAGGACATACCGGCTTCCCAAGGCCAGCCACACGTTCGACCACATGTGGCAGACCGAGTGGCCTCGCATCCGCGAGACCGAACATGAACGCTTCCTGATGGACTGCCACGGGATGTTCTACGAACTTCAGCCCTGGGCGTACGGCGGCCGGATCTGGGGTATCCGACCGATCTCCACGCATCTGTGGGTGCTCGGCGACTTCTGCACTTTCCGCGGGATGCTCGTCCTCGGCGCCGACAACGCCAGCCCCGCTGACCTCCACAATCCGTTCTGCGGGGAGCCACAGTCCGGACTCTGGTTCGGCAAGACCGACGACCTCTGGCACTTCGGCAAGCCGCGCGGCTGGGGAGGGCCGTGGTGGGAGACTACCGTGAAGGCCGGCGAACCGTCCGATCCGTACCTGATGACAGGCTTTGACAAGAAATGCCTCCATCTTGCCCACGACCACGATTCGCCGGTCACCTTCACCGTCGAGGTGGATTTCCTCGGCAACGGCTCCTGGAGAGCTTACGACTCTCTCTCCGTACCGGCGAAAGGCTACATCCATCACGAGTTCCCCCATGCCTTCAGCGCCCACTGGGTGCGGGTGACGAGCGACTCCGACTGCAAGGCAACCGCTTACTTCACGTACACGTGACCCAGTTTACCGCCTTCTCCATAGGGGCCGGGCGACGGTCGGACAGAAGAAACGCAGTCGGAACGCGGTTTCCTGCAGGGGCGGACACGCGGCGAGGGACAGCCATCCGGCCCCACGCATTGGGCCGCAGGTCTTGGATTAGCTCTCTATTGGCGAGAGCGTCCCCCATCGCCGAGGATCTCCCGGACAAACGCCGCGTTCTCAGCCACCTGATTCCGGTACTTCTGGAACATGCCGATGTCCACGAGGTCGGTCGGCTTGATACGCTCGAACGCACGACGCAGGGTCTCCCGAACCTGCTCGGGGCTGCCACAGTTTCGGCTCGCCGCCATGACCTTGAACCCGATGCACGGTTTCGGCACCTGACGCATGACGGCCGTCATCGCCTCTGGGTCACCCGCTGGATAGCGATCCCGCGCATAGGCGTCCTGATCCGTTGCAGGCGCGGACTTGTACCCGCGGGCGAGGTTGTAGAAACAGCACATGTAGAAATCCGTCTCCCAGCCTTGGTCCTCGGCATACTCGACGACTTCGGGGATGTGCGTACCGAGGCCGGCGGGCAGCCCGTTGTCCTTGATGCATTTGAGTAGGTCCGCCACGGCGTCCATCTTGCCCGTGTGCCAGCAGTTGTCCGTGTGAGTGCCGTGATTGTAGATGGCAATCGGCTGGTAGCGCGAGATTTCCCGGATGTTGCCCGGGATGCTGGCGAACTCCGACGCCGTCTGGGCGATCCATTGCATCTTGCCGCCATTCTCCCGGTGCTCCAGGTACATCCGCATCTGGTGCCGGTCGCCTCGCGACTGGAACGTGTTGATCCCGTGCTTCCAGCACTCGTCGAGGCATTCGAGCAAGCGCGGCATCGTATAGTAGCGCACCATCTCCCAGTCCAGTTCCGCACTCACATGAGAGAACCCGCTGAACGGGTTCCCACCGCATATCAACCTTGTCACGTCGGCCCTCCCGATCTTGACCGTAGGCAGCATTCTGCAGACCTCCTCCTTCGCTTTGTCATTCTACCGTTCCTTGGCCACCCTTTCACCGCTTTGGCTCATGCCGTGCCACCATCTATCGGCGCCAGCCCGCCCGTCGACTGGCCACCGAGGCAACGAGCCCGAGACCGACAAAATTGACCAACAGCGACGAGCCGCCATAGCTCACGAAGGGAAGCGTGATGCCGACTACAGGAAGCTGCCCCGACGTCATCCCGGTATTGACAATGATGTGCGTCGCCAGGGTTGCCATGATCCCGACGACTACGTATGCCCCCTGCGGTTCCGGGCTCCTGCCCGCGATGACCGTACATAGGAGCAGCAGAACGAAGTACAACCCAAACAGAACGAGCGCCCCGGCGAACCCCCATTCCTCGCAGATGACCGGAAATGGGAAATCGGTCTCGCGGTTCGGCAGGAATCCGAGCGTATTCTGAGTACCTTTCCCAAGCCCCTTGCCCAAAAGGCCGCCGGAACCGATAGCGATCTTGCTCTGCATCAGTTGGTAGAGGATCGTCTCCTTCTGGCGGTCGGTGGGCGCATCCTGACTGAGAAATGCGATAACCCGCTCCTTCTGGTAGGAGGCCATGTATCGCCAAAGCAGCGGGAGCGCCGCTGCAAAGAGTAGAGCCACAAGGAGAAATGTCCGCGCTCGTACTCCGCCGACATAGAGCATCGCTCCGAGAACCGGTAGGAGGACGGACGCCGTCCCCAAGTCCGGCTGCCGGAGTATCAACATCATCGGGATCAACCCGATCACAAAAGGCACCCAAATCCACCTCAACCGGCGGAAGCTCTCCGTCAAACTCAAGTACTTAGCCAGGATCAAGACGACGGCAAGCTTGGCAAACTCGGATGGCTGTACGCTCACCGGACCCAATGCGAGCCAGCGCCGTGCACCACCCGCCGACCGCCCGGCGACGAGCACAAGTACGAGCAGCCCCAACACAACAACGTAGATCACATCCGCCACCTTTAGGACTGCCCGGTAGTCTATCGCTCTCACGACGAAAAACAACACAATCCCGACGAGCGACCAGATTGCTTGCTTCTTCACGTGATCCGGCATCCCGTACGCTCCGCCGATACTCCAGAGGAAAACCAAGCCAATCACCGTGATGCACACAGCTGTCAGCAAACACAGCAGACCGAGGAACCGGCCTCTCCTGTCGAACGCCTTCATCTTGTAGATAGACTCCCGATCTCAGCTCGTGCGCCGGCCGATCCACCCCGCGATCTGCAGCCGTCAAGACTTCCGTCCTCGAATCCGCCGCCCATCTACTCCACCAGTTCCTCCGGCACTCCTTCCAGCATGCGTCGGCCGACCGGGGCAGCAAAGTGCCCGGCTGTCTCGCCCTCCGCAAGGTGCTCGATCACGACAGCAAATGCGATTCCCGGCCGATCGTACGGCGCGAAGCCCGCGAACCAGCCGATGTTCTCACGCTTCCCTCTCAGGACCCGTTCGGCGGTGCCGGTCTTGGCGGCCACCTGCCACCTACGCGGCCAGTCCCTGAACGCCTCGTAAGCCGTGCCGCCCGGCTCGTTCACCGCCCGCTCCATGCCGCTCACGACCAACCCAACGGCCGTCTTCGAGAGCTCGAGGTTCTTGTCAATGACCGGCAGTTTCTGCCTGTAGAGCACAGTCCCGTTCCGCTCGCACGAGACCACGAGAGCGGGTCGGATCACCTTCCCGTGGTTGGCAAGAATAGCCATGGCGCGGGCGACTTGGAGAGGAGTAGCGAGGAGCGGTCCCTGGCCGATGGCGAGGTTCAGGCTGTCCCCCGGATACCAGCGCTCGTGAAGTACCCGTCTCTTCCATTCCGGCGACGGCAGCACGCCCGCAGCCTCCGCCGGAAGCCAGATGCCTGTAGGCTTCCCGAAGCCGAATGCCTCGCCCCATTTGACCATGGCCGAAATGCCGAGGTACTTGGGCCCCGCCACCTCATAGAAGAAGATGTTGCACGACTTCTTGATCGCATCAACCATGTCAATATCGCCGTGGCCAGTCTTCACGAAACAAGTTCGTCCGCCCCGGTAACTACCCGAACAGTGGACATGCGACGGGTATCGGCCCTCCTGCAGAGCGGCAATGGCGACGACCAGCTTGAAGATAGACCCAACCGGGTACAGCCCTGACACGGCCCGGTTCACGAGCGGACTCTCCTCATCTCTCGATAACTCGGCGAACTCCTCTCCGAGTACGGACGGATCGAAGCCGGGACTCGAGGCCAGTGCGAGGACTTCACCGGTTCTCACATCGAGGAAGACTGCCGCGCCGACACGGCCGTCGAGAGAACTCTCTACAACCTCCTGTAGCCGGGAGTCAATGCTCAGGCGCACATCGGCACCATCCTCGCGCTCCAACGAGACCACCGGCGAGCGGCGTTTCCCGCGAACGTCCACCTCGACGAGGTCGAGGCCCCTGGCACCCTTGAGGTAGCGCTCCAGTGAGCGTTCGATGCCCGTTCGCCCAACGCGGTCTTCCGGGCTGTACCAGTCGAGCCGGCTCTCGCCGGTCTCCAAACTCTCGTTGCTCCCTATGGCGCCGACGTACCCGACCGTATGCTCGGCAAGGCTGCCGCACGGATAGCTCCGGATCATGCTTGCGCGGAGCATCACGCCCCGGAAGACGTCGGGCCGAACGGCGATGAGCTTCGCCTTCTCGAACGGGACGTCCTTCACAAGGACGTAGGGAGTGCTCCGCAGGGCAACCTGCCTCAGCACACAAAGCTCCGCCTCGACTGCCGCCTTGACGAGCTGCTCGCGCCCGATTCCAAAAGTGGACTCCAGATTCCGCGCAAGTGCCAGGAGCTCGTCGAGGCCCGCTATCGTGATCGTTCGCTCGGCAGTCCTGGCCTCCCGACCCGGCCCCGGGGGCCGGCAGACCAGATCGAGCGTGAGGGTCGCTGAAGTACCGTCGAGGACCAGGCCACGCACCTTCGCCGATCGAAGCTCGCCCAGCTCCCGAAGCGGCGGCGCGAGGCCACGTGTCACCTTGCCGCTGGGGTCGAGCTCTTTTGGAACTATCGCGAGATCGAAACGTGGCACGTCCTCCGCAAGAACCCGCCCATCGCGTGACACAATTCTGCCTCGCCTCGGTCCGGCATAGAACTTCCTCAAACTGATCTGGAGCGCCGTCTCCCTGTAGGCTCGTCCCTGGACAACCTGGAGGTAGAAGAGCCTCGTGAGCACCATCAGCATCCCCCCTACGGCGAGAACAAGGATGACCTTAGCTCGGCGACCAAACACCTTTCAGCATCCGGACGAGGGCGAGAGTTTCCTGGATGACGAAGCTCCCTGCGGCTGCCACCGCAGCAGTGTAGATCGTAGACACGAAGCCCGCATGCGACATCCCGCGCCAGAGCCATTCTGAGGTACACAGTGCCCAGAACTCCCGTGCAAGCGAGCAGAAGGTCCCCCCCGCCATGACGAGCAAGAAGAGAGCAACTGGATGGCCGGCGAATAGGTAGTGCTTCAATTCAAAGGTAGCGGCCGCGACCAGCGTGAAGAGCGCCGCATCGAGACCGAGTGGCTGGATCGAGAAAAGCCCGCGCGCCATCCCGGCCATCCACCCCAGGATCGCCGCTCGCTCCCCGTTCCGGGAGCAGCCACCCACGACCGCAATGCAGAGAAGCAGGTCTGGTTTGACATTGCGGATCGTGAGTGCATCCAGCAGGGTGGACTGAAACAGCGCCGCCGCGAAGCACAACAGCGCCATCCCCAGCAGCCAGAGGATGAATCTGATCATCGAGAGAAGTTCTCAGTTTCCACTTGCCTGCAACTCATACGCCTGGGTTCCCGTACCCGCTCCGCGCGAAAAGCGATTATAGATCGGCCGGACCACGCAAGCAAAGGGTGCGAGATCTTGGGGCGCACGAACAGTTTTGCCGGGTGAGCCCGGCCCGAGGGCACGGACGGTCCGAACTGCCTACCTCCAGGCAGGTGCCAGCTGAGGGAAAAAGGGCGACAAGATCGCTCCTGCAAACCCAGCGCCTGGCCCCAAGCCGGCCAGCGCGGCGCGCCATTGCCCGGCGTCCCTTCGCCACGGGCTGGCCCCCAAGACAAGGCCGGGCCGGCAACGCACCCGCCCCCCGAGTCCCGTAAGGGACGACGGAAAACCAATCCCGCCGATCCTCCGCCGATCCTACGGGACTCCGGTGATGTCATATCTCCCCGTGCTCCGGAACCCCAGGAATGAATTCCTGGGCTATTACCCGCCGTGCCTTCGGCACTGATGCTGGATCTGGAGTGATTGTGCCCAGTCCCTGCGGGGCTCAGGCTCGGATTCACGACCCTGCTACAGCCCCGGCGTTTCATCATGGCTCTCCCGCCTGTCCCCGCGGCACTGAGGCTGGATCTTACGACCCCCGCGCCGAGTCGAGGCCATCCCGTCCGGCTACTGACGGTCGTTTCTTTGGGACGGCGCCAGGAGCTCCGAGGGCGGGCAATAATCATGCCGGCTCCATGCGAGAGCGTTCGTGCACTATGCTCCATGGCAGTCCTGACGGGTGTGTGCAGGAAAGCTGCCACGCGCTGTCAGTGGGGCATGGCTCCCTGACATCGCCAGCGACCCGCGCCCGAGTTTCTCACAGTAGCCGCAATGCACGGGACTCTTGCTCTGTGTCCCCGGCCAACGACTCCCGAGCACCCCGCAGGCAGCCCGGTCAGAGGCGTCATACCTCAACCCAAGGCGCCGGCTCCTCCGCCCTCGGCCGCGGCAACGCTCTGGAAGGCGTAGCACATACAAAGCACACAGGCGCACCCCACACCGGCGTACCACTCGCACTGTATGCCAAGGGCATCCTCCCCCACAGCCCGGTGTTGCCCGGCTCGCGGTGGAGCCCCGCGGAGACGAATCGCTTGTGGGACGCAACGCCGAAGCGGCGGCAGGCCGCTCCTGGGAGTCCGCGTCTGCACCCGGGCCGCCTGGGCGCTGGTACTTGTTGCGCAGGTCCGGTACAATTCGTGGATGGTACAAAACGGCGGGAATACGATCGGACGCGCAGTGAGTTGGGGTGTTGACGAACAGACCAATCACATCGCTTGTTAGCCGGAACTTCTTGTTCCTTTGGGTCGGGCAGCTTGCTTCGAACGTGGGGGACAAGATCTACTACACGGCTGCGGTGTGGTTCGTCTTCCAAAAAACGTACCAGCACCCCGATCTTCAGTCGCAGGCCGGTTTGAGGACAGGGATTCTGCTCGTGGTTTCCAGTCTACCGGCTCTGTTTTTGAGTGCATTCTTCGGCGTACTGGTAGATAGGCTGAACCGGAAGTTCATCCTCGCGTTTTGTGACATCGCGCGGGCCGGTGTGCTGCTGTGGGTAGCTCTCCGTGCGGGTCAGGGCAAGCTTACGGTTGCCGAGCTCTATGGTGCTACGGTGCTGATCGGAGTGTCCGCATCCTTGTTCAATCCGTGCGTTTGGGCGGTGTTGCCGAGTGTGGCCAGTCTGGAGAGTCTGGCAGCGGCAAATTCGTTCGTGCAGCTCCTATCATTGGGGTCGTATCTCCTCGGTCCTGTGATCGCTGCGTTTCTTATCGGTTCGGTCAAGGCAGAACTGGCTCTGTCCGAGGGCGTGAGGCTTGCCCTGTCCGTCGGGATGGTAGGATTCCTCGTCTCCGGGGTCTGTGCGGTTGCGCTGAACCTGCCCGGCCGGATCGTGGCACTCAGACGTTTCTCGGAAATAGTGACTGACATTCGCGAGGCATTCGCCTTCCTCCATTCAGACAGGCTGATGTACGCGGTGCTGAAGGTCGGGTGTGTGTTGAACTTCTTCGTGGCCGGTTACGTCGTCGTTCTACCGTGCATGACGACGAAGGTCTATCGGATGGGGGGGAGCGAGCCGACCGCGGGAACGGTTCGGGAGGTTTCCGGGCTTCGGGCCCCGGCTAACATGGGACACACCGATCCCGAGGCGGTACGGGGCTACGGTGCGCTGCAAGGTGCTCTCGCACTGGGTTTCATCGTTGGTTCGCTGTTAGTGGCCGCGATTGGCGATTTCCGGCGGAAGGCCCCGGTTCTCGTATGGGGTCTGGCGGC
>Ga0272448_1001979_pt1 | contig 26632 bp, 27 predicted proteins | sample YNPCB0191_FD_202220 | JGI IMG/M metagenome (GOLD analysis project Ga0272448, IMG submission 202220) | Hot spring sediment microbial communities from Yellowstone National Park, WY, United States - YNP-CB-019-1 | ecosystem: Environmental > Aquatic > Thermal springs > Hot (42-90C) > Sediment... | reverse complement strand
CGTCCGGCTGTGGTAAAATCGGGGACCGCCGCCCCGGCGGCTCGCCGGGAAAGGCGGCCTTTCCCCCGGTGAAGGAGGGCAACTTCCCATGACGAGGAAGGCGTTGGCGGTGGCAGGCCTTTCCCTGTTTCTGGTCCTCGGTTGCGGTCCCAAGGCGCCGCCGGTGGGCGACGCGGCCGAGCGTCCCGCCCGCGCCGACGGCACCCTTCCCGGCGACGAGCACATCAAGAACCCCGAGGTGGCCTACAACATGGCCCTGGAATTCGCCGGCCAGAGGAACTTCGACGCCGCCCACCACTACATCGCCCTGGCCTCCCGGATGGAGCCGCAGGCCAAGTACTCCTACGCCGACGCCCTTTTCTACCTTTCGGAGGGCCGGTACCAAGAGGCGCTGGGCAAGCTGGAGCTGGCCCTGCGGCAGGGTCCGGGGACCTCGGAGAACCGGGTGGCGGTCCTCAACGCCATGGGGGTCTGCCACATGCAGCTCGGCCACGACGAGGAGGCCCTGAAGGTCCTTCGGGAGGTGGTGAACGCGCCGGGGCTCTTCAGCCGGTACGAGGCCTATTACAACATGGGCGTCATCTACATGCGCCAGAACAAGCCGCTGGACGCCGAGGCGGTCTTCCTCAAGGTGGTGGAGGAGAACCCCCGTTACTACCGCGGGTACAACAAACTGGGGGTGCTGGCGGCGGCCCGGGACCGCTGGGCCGACGCCGCCCTCTACTTCAAGAAAGCCCTGGACCTCATGGCCAACAACTTCGAGGCCCTCCAGGCCGACGGCGCGGAGGTCTACTACCACTACGGAGAGGCCCTCTTCCAGGAGAAGATGTACCCCGAAGCCCGGGCGGCCCTCCTGGAGGTGCTCAAGATCGCCCCGGAGGGTACCTTCGGCCAGAGCGCCAAGCGGCTCCTCCAGGAGATCGGAGGGTCCGCGGGATGATGGGACGGATCCTCGAGGGCCTCCGGAAGACGCGGGAGGCTCTCTCGGAGCGGCTGGGCGGCCTCTTCGGACGGGCCACCGAGGCCGACGGCGAGGCTCTCGAAGCGCTGGAGGAGGCCCTCCTCCTGGCCGACGTGGGTCTGGAAACCATCCACCGGCTGCTGGACCGCCTGCCCCAGGAGGCCCGGAAGAACGGCGCTACGCTCAGGGCCGCCCTCGCTTCCCGCATGACGGCCCTCTGGCCGCCCCCTCCACCGCCGGAGGGCCCGCCCCCCTCCCCCTGGGTCCAGCTCTTCGTGGGGGTGAACGGCGTGGGGAAGACCACCACCGTGGGGAAGTTGGCGGCCCAGCGGACCGCCCGGGGGCAACGGGGGATCGTGGCCGCCGGAGATACCTTCCGGGCGGCGGCGGCGGACCAGCTGGAGATCTGGGCGCGAAGGGCCGGGGCGGAGGTGGTCCGGCAGAAGGAGGGGGCCGACCCCGCCGCGGTGGCCTTTGACGCCGTGGAGGCGGCGAGGGCCCGGGGGCTGGACTTCGTCCTCGTGGACACGGCGGGCCGTCTCCACGTCAAGCACAACCTCATGGAGGAGCTGGCGAAGATCCACCGCGTCTGCGGGCGAGCCTGCCCGGGGGCCCCCCACCAGGTGACGCTGGTCCTCGACGCCACCACGGGGCAGAACGGGCTCCAGCAGGCCCGGCTCTTCACCTCCAAGGTGGGGGTCACCGACCTCGTCCTCACCAAGCTGGACGGAACGGCCAAGGGCGGCATCGCCCTCTCCGTCGCCGCCGAGTTCGGACTCCCCATCCGGTACGTGGGGGTGGGCGAGAAGGTGGAGGACCTGGTGCCCTTCGACCCTGCCGAGTACGTCTCGGGCCTCCTGGGCGGCTGAGGGAGGGGGGCGTGGTTCCCGAAAGGCGCTTCATGGCCGAGGCCTTGGCGGAGGCCGGGAAGGGACGGGGCAGGACCCACCCCAACCCCGCCGTAGGGGCCGTGGTCGTCAAGGACGGAACGGTGGTGGGAAGGGGTTGGCACCGCGGCCCGGGGACGGCCCACGCCGAGGTGGAGGCCCTGCGGGAGGCCGGCGAACGGGCCCGGGGCGCCCACCTCTACGTGACGCTGGAGCCCTGCAACACCTTCGGCCGAACCCCGCCGTGTACCGACGCCATCCGGGCGGCGGGCCTTAAGGCCGTCGTGGCGGCGGTGGCCGACCCCAACCCGAAGGTTTCGGGACGGGGGGCGTCGGAGCTGCGGACAGCGGGCATCGAGGTGGTGATGCCCTTCGACGAGGAGGGGGGAAGGGCGGTGGATCCCGCCTACCACCTCTTTTACGAGAAGGGACGGCCGGAGGTCCACCTGAAGGCCGCCGCCTCTCTCGACGGCCGCGTCGTTCCCCCTCCCGGGACCTACCTCACGGGGGAAGAGGCCCGGCGCCTCGTGCACGAGGAGCGCTTCGAGAGCGACGCGCTGCTGGTCTCGGCGGGAACGGTCCTCCGCGACGACCCGCTCCTCACCGTTCGCCTGGAAGACGGACGGAAGAAGCCCCTCCTCAGGGTCCTGCTGGACGGCGCGGGGCGGCTCGCCGGCAGGGAGCGGGTCTTCTCCACCGCTCCGGACGAGGGGCCCATCCTGTGGGTCCGGGGGGAGGGGGCGCCGCCCCTGCCCCGAAGCCCGGGGGAAGGGGTGGAGGTGGCGTTCCTGCCGCGGCAGGCGGGCGGAGGGCTCCCTTTGGAGGCGGTACTCCGGCTCCTCCGGGACCGTTCGGTCATGGCGCTGTACGTGGAGGCGGTGGGGCGTCTGGCGGGGGCCTTCCTGGCAGAGGGGTGGGTGGACCGCCTCTCCCTCCACGTGGCGGCCCGGATCCAGGGTGGACCGGCCGAGCCTGCCGTGGCGGCGCTCCCCGCCGGCTTCGCTCCCCGGTCCCTGCCGGTCCGCTCCCTGGAGGCCAGGGTCCTGGGAAACGACTGGGTCCTTTCGGCCCGTCTGGAGGGAAGATGTTTACCGGCCTCGTGAAAGAGGTGGGAACGGTCCGGCGCCTCCTGCGCCGGGGGCGGGAGGGCACCCTGGAGGTGGCCTGCCGGGAGGTCCTGGAGGGAGCCCGAAGGGGCGACAGCATCGCCGTGGACGGGGCCTGCCTCACGGTGGAGGAGATCCTTCCCGGCGGCTTCCAGGCCTTCCTCAGCGGGGAGACCCTTTCCACGACCACCCTCGGCGCCCTGAAGCCCGGCGACGGGGTGAACCTCGAACCGGCCCTGACGCCCTCCGATCCCCTGGGAGGGCACATGGTCCAGGGCCACGTGGAGGGGGTCGGCGAGGTGGTCGCCCTGGTGCGGGAGGGAGAGGGGTGGAGGCTGGAGGTGGCCCTTCCCCAGGACCTCGTTCCCTACGTCGTCCCCAAGGGCTCCATCGCCATCTCGGGCGTCAGCCTCACGGTGGCGGGCCTTCAGGGCCGCACGGTGCGGGTGGCCGTCGTCCCCGCCACCCTGAAGCACACCACCCTCGGCGGTTACCGGGCCGGCCGGAAGGTCAACGTGGAAACGGACCTCGTCGGCCGGTATATTGTCCACACCGTCCGGCGCCTCCTCCCCGGAGGAGGAGGGCTGGACCTTTCGGACCTCGAAGAACGGGGTTTCTAGCCCCGCGGCCCCTTGGGGGCCGGCTTCCACAGGAGTCCTGCCATGCCGCTCATCTCCATCGAAAAGGCCCTCGAAGAGATCAAGGAGGGCCGGATGCTCATCATCTGCGACGACGAGGACCGGGAAAACGAGGGAGACCTCTACATCCCGGCCCAGTTCACCACGCCGGAGGCCATCACCTTCATGGCCACATACGGCCGGGGCCTCATTTGCCTGGCCATGACGGGCCAGCGCCTGGACGAGCTGGAGATCCCCCTCATGGTCCAGCAGAACACCAGCTCCTTCCAGACGGCCTTCTGCGTTTCCATCGAGGCCAAGCACAAGACCACCACCGGCATCTCCGCCTACGACCGGGCGGCCACCATCCTGACGGCCATCGACCCCGCCACCCGGCCGGCGGACCTGGCCCGGCCGGGCCACATCTTCCCCCTCCGGGCCAAGGAGGGCGGCGTTCTGAGGCGTCCCGGCCAGACGGAGGCCTCGGTGGACCTGGCCCGCCTGGCGGGCCTGTACCCCGCCGGCGTCATCTGCGAAGTCATGAAGGACGACGGGACCATGGCCCGGATGCCCGACCTGCTGGCCTTCTCCGAGGAGCACGGGGTCAACATCGTCACCATCGCCGACCTCATCAAGTACCGCCTCTCCCGGGAATCGCTGGTCCGCCGCGTGGCCCAGCCCAAGCTTCCCACCAAGTTCGGCCTCTTCCGCGTCATCGCTTACGAGAGCATCCTCACCGACCGCACCCATTTGGCCCTGACCCTGGGGGAATGGGGCGAGGGCGACACGGTGCTGGTCCGGATGCACTCCGAGTGCCTGACGGGCGACGCCCTCTTCTCCCAGCGGTGCGACTGCGGTCCACAGCTGGAGGCGGCCATGAAGGCGGTGGCGGAGGAGGGGCGGGGCGTCGTCGTGTACCTCCGCCAGGAGGGCCGGGGCATCGGCCTCCTGAACAAGCTCAAGGCCTACGAACTGCAGGACCAGGGAATGGACACGGTGGAGGCCAACGAGGCCCTGGGCTTCGCCCCCGACCAGCGGGACTACGGCATCGGCGCCCAGATCCTGCACGACTTGGGCCTCCGGCGGATCCGCATCCTCACCAACAACCCCAAGAAACTGGCGGCCCTCTCGGGATTCGGTATCGAGATCGTGGACCAGGTGCCGCTGGAGGTGAAGCCCAACGAGAACAACCGGGCCTACCTCCGCACGAAGAAGATCAAGATGGGGCACACCCTCAAGGAAGTCTGACCGAGCCGCCGCGCTCGGGGAGAGGGATTCCGGTTTCCGTCCCCGGGGGAAAAGAATGGGGACGGAACCTTCGTCCCCGGTCCCCGAAGGCGCTTCGGAGGGAGGACCTTCCCGTCGAGGCGTCCGCCCCCCGCCTCGGCCTTCATCCCTCCAGGGGAAAGAGGCCCAGGGCGGGAAGAACTCCGGCGGAGGGGCTTCCTTCCATTTCGGGCGCGTACCGGACCTCCCAGAGGACCAGCCCCTGGGCGGGCAGCGCCGGGATCTGGAAGGCCGCCCTTCCCTCCCGGAGGACCCCGGCCACCTCCTCCTTCGCCAACCGCCCCGTTCCCACGGCCACCAGGAGTCCCGCCATGCACCGGACCATGCGGTGCAGGAAGGAGGGGCCGGCCACCTCCAGCACCAGGAGGTCTTCCCGGAGGACCAGCCGGCACCGGTTCACCGTCCGCACCGTCTTCCGTTCCCGTCCGTCGGCGGTGGTCAGCGCGGCGAAGTCGTGCTCGCCCAGAAAGAGGGCGGCGGCATCCTCCATGGCCTCCGTGTTCAGCGGGCCCTGCCAGCACCAGACGAAGGGGGCAAGGAAGGGTGGAACCACCGGCCCCCGGTGGAGGTGGTACCGGTAGGTCTTCTCCAGGCAGGCGTAGCGGGCGTGGAAGGCCTCTGGAACCCGGGAGACGCGGTAGATCCGCACTTCGGGGGGAAGGTTGGCGTTGAGCCCCTTGAGCAGGGCCGGGAGGGGCCTCTCCAGGGAACAATCCACGTGGGCGGTGAAGAGCCGTGCGTGGACTCCCGCGTCGGTTCGGGAACACCCCACGGCCCGGCCGCCCCGGTGGCCAATGGCCCGGAGGGCACCGTCCACCAGCCCCTGCACCGTCGTGCCCCGCGCCTGGGCCTGCCAGCCCCGGAGGCCCGTTCCGGCGAAGGCGAGGTCGAGACGGAGGCGATTTCCCCGGGGGGCGGGGCGGCGTGGAAGCGAGGGGGGGGTGCGGCGGGTGGCCAGGCCTAGGCCCCCGGCTTCTGCTCCAGAAGGTCGGTGATGACCTTCTGAAGGTGGCTGGACTGGATGGGCTTGCTGATGTACGCGTTGGCGCCCAGCGCCAGCCCCCGCTCCCGGTCCTCCTTGGCGCCCTCGGTGGTGATGATCACGATGGGCAGGGAGCGGGTCCGGGGGTCCTGCCGCAGCAGGGAGACGAGCTTGAGGCCGTCCATGACGGGCATGTTGATGTCCGTCAGGATCATGTCCACCTTTTCGGTCTGGAGCTTCTTGAGGGCGTCCACCCCGTCCACCGCCTCCACGATGGTGCACCCCTTGAAGCGCTTGAGGGAAAAGGAGATGAGTTGCCTCATGGTGGGGGAATCTTCCACGACCAGAAAGCGCAGCCCTTCCATACCCGTTCCCCCTCAGCTCTTGGCCACGGGCGTGGTCAGCAGATCCAGGAACCCCTGGATGGTGGTGAGTTTCCGCTCCGACTGGGAGTAGAGCTTACTGGAGAAGATGGCCGTGGCGGCGTGGGCGGCCAGGAGGGAGAAGAGCTCGTAGTCCACGGCGGTGAAGGCGTCCTTCTGAACGAGGAGCTTGCCGATGTTCAGGACGCCGATGACGTTCTCCTTGATCTTCAGCGGGATGCAGGCGATGGGGTGGTGAAAGTCCACCCGGTACCCCGCCTCGGCCTGGTTGATGTAGTACGGTTCGCCGGTCCGGGCCACGGTGCCGACGATGCCCTCCCCGATGCGGATGGAGGGGAAGGCGAAGCCCTCCTCGTAGCCCTCGTGGGCGATGACGCCCAGCTCGTTGGTCTTCTCGTCCAGGAGCATGATGGAGAAGACCTCGGCCCCGATGAGGTTGATGACGATCTCCATGACGATCTGGACCACCTCCTGGAAGTCCAGGGTCGAGTGGAGCTGGTAGGAGGCCACGTAGAGGTTGGCCAGGTTGTTGTTCTGTTCCTCCACCTCGACGTACCGCTGGGCGAAGTCCTTGTTCTCCTCCTCCACCCGCTGGTAAGCCGCCTCCAGTTCCCGCTTCTCCCGTTCCACCTGCTCGAGGCGCTTCCGGAGGATCTCCAGTTCGGCCTCCAGTCCGCGGCTGTCCCCCGACTGGGACTGGAGGGCCGCCACCTGGTAACGAAGGCGCTCGTTCTCCTTCAGGAGGTCCTGGATGAACTCCTTCTGCTTGGAGAGCATCTGAAGGAATTCCTGGCTCTTCCGGAACAGCTCGTTGTGGTCGTCGGCCATGGGACCATCCGCCTTCAGCGGGGTTGTACCACAGGCTTTAAGGGAATGCAACGCGGGGGCCCGTCCCCCCAATCCCGCGATGGGAGCCGAACAGGCAGTGCAAGTCCTTGATGACCTTGCCGATTCCAAGAATAACCCCATCCCCTGCCAAGGGATTGGGGGCATTCGAGCCGAAGGCGAAGAAGGCGTGAGGGGTGGGGTGAGGCTCCACGGGCTTTGCCCGTGGAGCGGGGAGGGACCCCGAAGGGCTACCCGAGCGTTCCGGCTGGCTTGGCCAGCGGAACGCGGGGGAGAAGCCCCTCCCCGTTCAGGAGAAAAAGCTTTTCCCTCGCGAAGCACCTGCACCACCGAAGGCAAGACCAATCCATCGCGGAATTTGGACCGTCCCCGGTTCGGAGGGGGAGGGAGCCTTCCCCCGCCCCTCCCGCCGCCCCCTTCGCTCCCCCGAGGTCCCCTCAGGGGGAAGGCGCGTCCAGCAGGGCGTGGCGGTTGACGAGGTCGGCGATGCCGTCGAGGTCGGCCACGTGGTGGGCGGCTCCCGCCTTGATGACCTCCCGGGGCATGCCGAAGATCACGGCGGAGGATTCGCTCTCCGCCACCACGATCCCCCCGGCGGCGTTCACCGCTCGGGCTCCCTCCGTCCCGTCGTCTCCCATGCCGGTCAGCACCGCCACCAGGCAGTTCTTCCCGGCGACGGCGGCCAGGCTTCGGAAGAGGTGGTTGGCGGACGGGGCGAAGCGGTCCTCGGGCTGCCGGGGCCCCGTGCGGACCACCAGATCCTTTCCCTGGCGTTCGAGGCGGGTCTGCTTGCCGCCGGGAGCCACGTAGACGGTGCGGGCGGCGAGGAGGTCCCCGTCCTCCGCCTCCTTCACCGCCCGGCCCGAGAGGGCCGCCAGCCGTTCGGCGAAGAGCCGGGTGAAGACCGGCGGCATGTGCTGGCAGATGAGGATGGGGGAGAGGAGCTGGGGGGAAAGGCCCAGGAGGATCCGCTGGAGGGCCGGGGGGCCTCCGGTGGAGGCGGCCAGAGCCACGATCTCCGCCCGGCGGCTTCCCTTGGCCTGGGGCAGGGGCTCGGCGGGAGGCCGGGGGGCCTGGGCCTCCACCCGCCGGCGGACCCGGTCCAGCTTCAGCGCGGGGATGGCCAGAACTTTGGAGAGGAGCTCCTCCTCCATGTTCTTGAGGTCCGGGGAGGCCGTGCGGGTGGGCTTGACCACGAAATCGGCGGCCCCCAGGTCCAGGGCCTTGAAGACCGACCGGTCCGACTCCCGGGCCGACACCACGATGACCGGCATGGGGCGGTTGGCCATGACCCAGCGCAGGACGGCGAAGCCGTCCATGTTGGGCATCTCCAGGTCCAGCGTCATGGCGTCGGGCTGGAGCTTGATGATTTTCTGGAGGGCGTCCTCCCCGTCAAAGGCCCGGCCCACCACCTCCACCTTCCCGGAGGATTCCAGGATCTCGGAGATGACCTTCCGGTTGAAGGAGGAGTCGTCCACCACCAGCACGCGGATCTTCTTCACGGCCCCTCCTTGGTGTAGACGAGGTCGTGGGGCAGGTGGACCAGGCGGAAGCGGTCGGTGACGGAGATGAGGCTCTCCGAGTGGCCCAGCAGCAGAAAGCCGCCCGCCCGCAACTTTTCGTGGAACTTCTCCATGACCCGCGCCTTGGCCTCCATGTCAAAATAGATAATGACGTTGCGGCAGAAAATCACGTCGAAGGGAGAAAAGAAGGCGTAGCGGTCCATGTCGAAGAGGTTGAAGCGGGAGAACTGGACCTTTTTCCGGATCTCCTCCTTCAGGCGGTACCGGTTGGGACCCTCCGGTTCAAACCACCGCGCCTTGAAGGCGGGCGGGACCCCCCGGAAGGAGCTTTCGGCGTAGACCCCCTCCCGGGCCCGGGCGAGCACGCGGGTGTTGATGTCGGTACCCAGGATCTCGAAGGCCCCTTCGGTCCAGAGGCCCGCCTCCGTCAGAAGGATGGCCACGGAGTACGGCTCCTCCCCGCTGGAGCATCCGGCGCTCCAGATGCGCAGGCGCTGGCCGGGCCGGGCAGCCCGGAGGGCGGGGACGATGTCCAGGAGGAAGCACTGGAGCTGGCGCTCCTCCCGCATGAAGTAGGTCTCGTTGGTGGTGATGAGGGCGATGAGGGCGTCCCACTCTTGGGCCCGGTCGGCGTCGTACTGGAGGAAGTGGTAGTAGTCGCGGGGGGGGAGCCCGCCCAGGGCCTCCAGGCGGTTCTGCAGCCGCTTCTCGAAGAAGAAGCGGCTGCTGGGGCCGAAGGAGAGCCCCGTCTGGTCGTGGACCAGTTTGCAGAAGAGCCGGAAGAGTTCGTCGTCGAGGAGTTGGTCTTCCGGCTCCATCCCGTCCCAGAGGCCCATCGTTCAGAGGCCCTCCAAATGCTTGAGGATCTCGATGAGGATCAGCTTGGTCTGGAAGTCCACCGACTGGGCTTCGTGTTCGATGAGCCGCAGGTTCTCCCGGCCGAGGCTGACGAAGAAGGTGAAGGCGGCGTCCTTGAGGGCCGGGTCGGTGAGGTAGTTCAGCATGCGGGGAACGGCCTCGACGGCCTTGAGGGAGACGAGGGCCTGGATCACCGCCTGCTTCACGAGGGGGTCGGGGTCCCGCTCCAGCTCCTTCAGGAGGGGTGCGAGGAAGCGCCGGTCCTGCGACGCTCCCATGAGCTCGATGGCCGTCTGGCGGATCTCCCAGTGGGGGTCGGCCAGGGCTTCGGTGAGCAGGCGGGCGGCGTCGGGCCGGTGGGACCGGGCCAGGGCCGCCAGGGCCGCCCGGCGCACCTCCAGAGGGGCGTCGGGGCGCCGGGCCAGTTCCAGAACCCGGGGGAAGAGGGTGCCGCACCCCACCTCCATGAGGCCCCGCAGGGCCCCCAGCTGCACGGGAAGGACCTCCTGGTCCAACACCTTGAGGAGGGCCTCCCCCACTTCGGCGTCGGTGCTCTGGGCCAGATGGGCCGCCGCCTCCGCCCGGACCCAGACGTCGCCGTCGGTGAGGAGGGCCATGAGGGTCTCGCTCTGCCGGGTGAGGAGTTCCCGCCCCAGGGCCGCCACCACCGCCCGCCGGACCCGGGGGTCCGGATCCCCCAGCAGGGGGAGGAGGGTATCGAAGGCGTCGGCGCCGGCCCGCTCGGCCACCAGGCGGACGGCGGTCCTCCGGACTGCCGGGGAGGGGTCCCGGAGCCCCGGCAGGAGGGGAGCGGTCTCCATCCCCGTCCCTTCGGCCAGCAGAAGGTATCCGGCCACCCGGACGCCCTCCTCCGGACTCCCCACCATCTGCTCCCCGAGGGCGGCGATGCGCCCCCGGAGGGCGGGGTTCCGCCGGGCCATGGACTTGAGGCCCTGGAGGGCCGTCTGGTGGAAGGTGGGGTCCCCCTCCTTCAGAACGGAAACCAGCTCGGCGAGGGCCCGGGGGTCGTCGGACTGCCCGAGGGCCGCCAGGGCCTCCATGCGGATCTGGTCGTCCTCTTCCCGAGCCTGGCTCAGGAGCGGAACCACCGACTCGGGCCCGCCGGTGCGGCCCAGGAGGCGGATCAGGAGTACCCGCTGCTCCTGGGTGGAGGCGCGATGGAGGCGCTGAACCACCGCCTGGGTGGCGGCGGGGCCGAAGGAGCAGGCGGCGGCGTAGGCGTCCTTCTGCAGGTAGACGTTCTCCATCTCGTCGAGGACGTGGTCCAGGAGGGTCAGGTCGCCGAGGGCGCCGGCGACGACGATCATGCCCCGCCGTTCCTCGGTCTTGGCTTCCCCCCAGCTCCGGTCCAGCTCCTCCACCTTCTCCATCGGGAAGTGGTTGCGGATCAGCCGCTGGAGCTCCGCCTGGTGGCGGGGAAGGAGGGCGGCGGGAATGGGGGCGTGGTGGATGCGCCCCAGGCATTCCAGGAGGTCCCCCAGGGGGGCGTCGGACTGGGAGGCCCTCTCGAGGAGGAAGGGAACCACCGAAAGGTCCGCCAAACGGCCGAAGGACTTGAGGACGGCCTTCCGGAACTTCCGGGCTTCGTAAAGCTCCATGAGCTTGGCGGTGGCCTCCCGGCCTCCGATGCAGGAGAGGGCGTCGATGAGGTGGAACCAGAGCCAGTCGTCCTCCCGCCGGAAGATGTCGAAGAGGACCGGCAGGCTCCCCGTGTCCCGGAGCTGCCCCAGGCTGGTGATGGCGGCGGAGAGGATGTTCTTGTTCTCGTGGCTCAGGTAGTAGATGAGGTGGGGAGCGCTGGAGCGGGAAGGGATCTCCCCCAGGAGGGTGATGAGGGCCAGCTTCACGTCCAGGTCGTTCTCCACCAACTGGTCGTAGATGCTCGGGAGGGCCGGCGGGCCGATCTTCACCAGCGCCTCGGAGGCGGAGTTGCGTTTGCCGGCGTTGTCCGAATCGTACAGGGCGCCGAAGAGGATGGGCAGGGTCTTCTCCATGGGAAAGAGGAGGAGCGACTCCACGGCGGCCTTCCGCACCCGCCAGTTGGGGTCGCCCAGGAGGGTGTCCAGGAGGGGCAGGGCCTCCTCCCGCCCCGTTTCCCCCAGGGCCAGCGCCGCCTTGCGGCGGGTCTCCACCTCCGGAGAGCGGGCGTCCCGCTCCAGGGCTTCCATCATGGGGAACCTCCCCTCCGGGCCTGCCATTCCAGGTACTGGGTGACCACCGCCTCCAGCACCTTGGAGGAGCCCGGCCGCCGGGCCTCCAGGTACCGCTTCGCCTCCTGGGCCTCCTGGCGGAACTCCGCGAAGAAGCCCGGGAGGTCCCTCACCTTCTTCATCCGGTCGGGGTGGTAGACGAGGAGGTCGGCGAAGACCGACCGGGCCAGCCGGTGGGCCTCGTCGTCCAGCCCCCGCTCCTCGGCCGGCCCCGCCTCCATCGGCATGCGGAGGTGGTAGGAGATCTTCCGGAGGACCGCCTCGTCGGCGTAGCCCTCTTCCAGGTAGTCGTCGGCGCCGTAGAGCGACTCGGGCCTCCGGTGGTACCGCCGGGAGTTGTGGATGGCCCCCAGGAGGAGGATGGCCCGGGGGGCCTTGCCCTCGGCCCGGAGCCGGGCGATGAGCTCCACCCCCATGAGGCCGGGAAGGTAGGGATTCACCAGGAGAAGGTCGGGGCGGCGCCGGCTGACCGCCTCGTAGGCCGAGGGCCCGTCCTCCGCCACCGTCAGGCCGAAACCCTGCCGGTTGAGGAGGTCAATGAGGCCGTTCCGGAAGTCCCGCTGGATGTCGGCCACCACCGCGGTGGCGTGCCGCCCGTTGCCGGCCAGGTCGTGGAGGGCGCCGGGGCTCAGGTTCACCAGGAACTCCCGGGAGCATCCCCGGCAGCGGACCCTCAGGAGGCGCGCCTGGCCTTCGGGAACCTTGTAGCGCTTGAGGCAGTGGGGGCAGTAAACGTACATGGGAACTCCCGCATCAGGAGGCGAAGGCCAGGAAGAGGGGCAGGTTCAGGAAGGCCACCGCCCGCCCCCCACGGTAGAAGACCCCCTCCACGAACTCCTGGCCCACGGGGCGGAAGCCCTCGGGGGGCGGCTCCAGGGTCTGGAGGTCCACCTCCGCGAGCGGTTCGATGCCGTCCACCAGCAGGCCGAATTGGTCCGCCCCCAGGTCCAGGATGACGATCTTTCGCCCGTCGGGACGGGAGGCACGCCGGATGCCCAGACTCGCCGCCACGTCAATGACGTTCACGATCTTCCCGCGGAGGGTGAGAATGCCCACGAAGAAGTCGGGGGCGTTGGGCACCGGGGTCAGGGGCCGTTCTTCGATGATGAGGGCGATGTCGTGGATGGGGATGGCGTACCGCTCCCGCGCCAGCAGGAAAACCAGGAGTTTCTCCCCGCGGCCCGAAGGCGCCTCCGCCGGGGGAAGGGCCGGCGCGGCGGCCTCTCCGGCTTCGGGAGGCGGCGGAGGGAGGGGCTCCTTCTCCGGTTCCCGTTCCCGCTCCGGTTCCTTCGCTTCGGCCTCGGACGGTAAAGCGGCCGCCTCCGGGGTTGAAGGCGGGGGAGGCGGAGCCTCCCCGCCGGGAGGGTTCTTCTCCGGGGAAGGACGGCGGGCCTTCTTTCGGATCTTCGCCAGGTCCATGCGGGCCCCCAAAGGACGGTCCGATTATACGGGAGGGGGAGGGGCGGTGCAATTCTGTCCTTGCCTTCGGTGTTGAGAAAGGTCGAGTCCCCGGAGGGCGGGCAAATGAACCGGACGGCAGGCAGAGAAGAGGCGTCTCCCTCGAGAGGAACCTTCCGGCCGTTCCCCCGCTTCGAGGCGCCGGAAGCGACCTCCCGCCTTCTCGCCGATGACCTCTTCCTGGAGCGGCGGGTCCAGCACTGGCGCCTGGCGATCCTCGCCCTTCTCCTGTTTGTCCCCCTGCTCGCCCTCCTTCTGGAAGGGGTCCGTCCCGAGCACGTGTGGAGCATAGCGGTCCTCGGAGTCAGCCTCGCCCTTTCGGTCCTCACCCTGAAAAACCTCGAGAAGCCCCGGCAAATGGCCTGGATCCGCTACGGCGTCACCTTCGTGGACGTGACCACCGTCACGGCCCTGCTGGCCGGGTACCTCTTCCTGGGCCGGCCCATGATGGCCGTCAACAGCCAAGTGACCTTCCTGGTCTATTTCCTGATCCTGGGCGTCATCGCCTGCCGCCATGACCTCTCCCTGGCCTTCTTCGGCGCCGGCCTCACCCTGGCCGAATACCTGGCGCTCGTCGGGGCCGGGGCCTTTTTCTGGGATCTTCCCGGAGCCGCTTCGGACACCGAGTACGGCTCCTTCAGCTGGGCCAACCAAGTGGGGCGCTTTCTGATCCTCTCCCTGGCGTCGGCCCTCACCATCCTCGTGGTACGGAACTCCCGAAGGGTCCGGGAGCACTCCCTGCGGGACGGCCTCACCGGCATCCACAACCGGCGCTACTTCGAGGAGGCCCTGGACGTGGAGTTCTCCCACAGCATCGCGCGGGAAGAGCCCCTCTCGCTGGTGCTCCTGGACGTGGACCGATTCAAGGAGTACAACGACCGTCTGGGCCACCCCTGCGGGGACCGGATCCTCATGGCCGTCGCCGACTTCCTGATGAGGCAACTCCGCCGGAGCGACGTCCTCGCCCGGTATGGAGGGGACGAATTCGCCTTTCTCCTCCCCGCCACCAGCGGCGAGGAGGCGGTGGAAACCCTCGGCCGGATCCAGGGCAACATGCACCGGTGGTTCGAGGGGCTTGTCCCCCTCGGCCATCCCCCCCTCTCCTTCTCCCTGGGCCTGGCCTGCCGCGACGAGAAGGACCGCACCGCCGCGGACCTTCTGGAACGGGCGGACCGCCACCTCTACCGGAGCAAGAACGCCGGCGGGGGGGTGCTCTGCCGCCACGACGGGCGGGTTTCCAGAAAGGAGCCTCCCTCCCCCCTCTGAAGAAAGGGGCGCGCTAGGGCGCGGTGAGCCCGCCCTCCTCCAGCGCCCGCCGGAAGGCCTCCCGGGCCAGGGAGGCGTGTCGCCGAACGGTGACCTCCGCGATGCCCAGAAGGGCCGAAACCTCTCCGTCGGGAAGGCCCATCACCTCCCGGAGGAGAAAGACGATGCGCTGGCGGTGGGGGAGGGTCCACGCCCAGCGGAAGAGACGGGCCGGCTCGAAGGCCCTTCCCCCCACGCGGAGGTCCACCGCCTCCTCCGGAAGCTCCTCGAAGAGGGGGGCGGTCCTTCTCCGGCGGAGATGGGTGTAAGCGCGCCGGACGGCCACGGCCTTGAGGAAGGGATAGGGGTCCTCCCCCGGCCGCAGGCGCCTCAGGGCCTTGTAAAAACGGAAAAAGGCATCCTGGAGGATCTCCTCCGTGTCCTCGGCGTTGGGGACGATCTGGAAGACCAGGCGGAAGAGGGGCCGGTAGTAGTGGCGGAGGAGCCGCTCGAAGGCCCCCTCGTCGCCCTCACGGGCGGCCTGGAGCCATTCCTGGGGGCCTTCGGCCTCTCCCACCGGCACCTCCCGGGGCGGACCCCCTCCCTCACCGCGTGAAGACGACCGTCGTTTCCCCCCCGTCGCCGTTGACGACCCGGATGGAGACGGGAACCCCCTGCGGCAGGGCCGCCTTGAGGGAAGATCCTCCCTTGAGGACGATCTTGGAGGCGCTCTTCACCGCGGTGTTGGTCCAGAGGGCCCCGTTGAGAAAGACCCGGGCGTCCGCGTGGAAGTTGCCGCCCTGCAGGATGAGCCGGAAGGGCCCCGACGCGGTCCGGACGGAGGTGACCTGGGGGGGGGCCACGACGGAGAGGGTGCCGCTCCGCTGGCAGGAAGCGCCGTCCTTCTCCACGGTGAAGGACCAGGCGTAGCTTCCGGGGACGACGTAGGTGTGGCTCGGCGAGAGGTCGGTGGAGGAGGCCCCATCCCCGAAGTCCCAGAGGAAGGAAGCGGTGCCGCCGCAGTGGTCCTCGGTGTACGAGGCGGAGAAGGCTGCGGGAGAGCCGGCGGAGGCCACCGCGGGCACGGCGGCGGTGCAGTCGAGGGTGCAGGGAGTGGGAACGGGGACGGCCGACGCCGGCGCCGAGGGGGCACCCTCGAAGCCCTCGGCGTCCAGGGAGGTCACCGTGAAGAGGACCTCCCTTCCGTTCTGAAGGCCGGTGACGAGGGCGCTCTGAACGCCGCCTCCCGTCTGGGAAGCGAAGGCCCAGGTGGTGCCGCCGTCCTCCGAGAGGTAGATCCGGAAGGCCGACGCCCCTTGGGCGGGGGGAGTCCAGGTGAGACGGGCGGCTCCGTCCCGTCCCTCGGCCTGAAGGTGCGAGGGCGGCTCGGGGGCCGGAAGGCGGAGGCGAAGGGTGGGGTCTCCGAGGAGGACGTTGCCCAGGGTGGCCCGGGCCACGGTGGTGGGGAGGGCGAAGCGCCCCCGGTCCACCAGATCGCCCGCTTCCCGGACCTTGTCCCGGCCAAAGGCCTCTTCGAGAAAGGCGGTGTTGAAGGCCTCCTCCTCGTCGGGGTAGGCGATGGTGGAGAAGCCCGAGGCGCCGATGGCACCCCGGTCGGCTCTCTTCACCAGGTCTTCCATGAGCGCCAGCGTGTTCACCTCGTCGAAGGCCGAGTTGTAGCAGGAGGAGTTGAGGACGAAGGGAAGGGGGGCGCTTCCCGCCGAAAGGGGGGGAAGGAGGTCCACGTCGGAGGCGGCGCAGGTGCCCCCGCCGCAGTTCCGGGAGGGGAAGGAGGTGAAGAAGGCGTAGTTCTTCCCCCAGAAAGCCACGCCGCTGTGGCCGGCGTAGTGGACGAGGGCCGCCTGGGGCCACGCCCCCCGCAGGGCGGCGGCGAAGGCGTCGGTGGAGGTGCCGTTGTAGGGCGGGTCGTGGAAGTACAGGTGGGCCTCCGACCACGGGGGAGCGAAGAAGGTGGACCGCAGGAAGGTGTTGTAGGTCTCGAATTCCTGTTCCCAGGAGGAGGAATAGGTGTCGGCGACGAAGAGGCCCGTCCGGTACCAGCTCCCCGAGAGGGTCTGGTCCTCGTAGGCGGCGATCTTTTCGAGAAGGCCCGCCAGCTCGTCGTAGGTGCGCACCGGCAGGCGGCCCACGGCCATGTCGGGGTAGCCGTCCGAGTCCACGTCGGCGAACCAGGCGTCGGAGGGGTACCTCCCCATGTAGGTGAAGTCGGTGAGGTCCTCGAACATCATGGTGGGGACCCAGTTCTTGAGCGTCGGGTCCCCCTTCACGTTCTTGTAGTCGTAAGTGGCGTCCCCCACGAGGAGGACGTACCGGGGCGCGGGGTTCCAGAAGGCCGCCGCCGCCTGCAGGAAGGCCTTGATGGCCGTGGGGTCGAAGAGGCCGTACGAGAAGTTGTCGTAGACCTCCCCGATGTCCACCACCTCCACGGCGAAGCGGCTCCGGCGGCGATCGAGGTACGCCTCGAAGGCGCCGGAGGCCCCGGCCGGATGGAAGTCGGGGTGGGTGAGGACGAGGAGGTCGGCCCCCAGGGAGGGAGAGGAGAGGTCCCGGGGCGCGGCGTAGGCCAGGGAGACCGGCGTTCGGGCGGCGGCGGCGGCGTAGAGGCGCCGCTCGGCACCCGCTCCGGCCGGGAGTTCGAAGGTGCAGGTCCCGCCCGCGAAGAGGGCGTTTTCAAGGAGACGGGGAAGGCGGAGCCCCGAGTCGGGGTCCCGTTCGGTGAGGTCCAGGAGGACCGGCGGCGCAGGAAGGCCCGTGACGGCGTAGCGCGCGTCGCGGGCGGGGACGGTGAAGTCCAGGACGCCGTCCCTTGCCTCGAAGGTCCTTTCGTAGGTCACGTCGAAGAAGTCGGGGATCTGGTAGTCGCCGGAGGAAGGGACCGAGAGGACGAGGGTGGCCTCTCCGGGGGCCAGCCCGGCGGTGAAGGTCCAGGTGAAGGCGGAGAGGCCGAGACCCGACCAGACGGCGGGGTCCGGACCGGCGGCGGGACCGTGGCCGTTGAGGGTCGCCGAGAGGGTGTGGGTTCCCGAGGAGAGGGCGGCCATCAGGGCCTCCACCGAGACCGAGGCGGAGGCGAGGCCGTAGAGGGGCAGGGTGTAGGAGCGGGACTGGTTCCTGTAGACGGGGGAGCCCATGTACCAGAGGTCGCCGTTGGGCCGGTAGTGGTAGATGTCGAAAAAGAAGTCGTCCCGTTCGACGTGCAGGCGCTCTTCGAAGGTGCTCTCCAGGGGGAAACCGGCGGCCGGGGCGGCGTTGACCGTCTCCATGCGCCGGCCGGGTGTGGAGGGGTCCACCCGCAGCCAGTAGACGTTCTCGTCGGTGAAGTCGCCGCCGTTGAAGACGGGCCGCTGGGGCAGGCGGGGCGGTTCGCCGAAGAAGAGGACGGCGCTCCCGGAGGCGAAGACTCCGCCGGCGGCCCCCTCGAAGGCGATGGGGACCTCGAAACCCCGGCAGGAGAGGTGGATGGCTTCCAGCGGCGTTCCCGTAAGGTCCAGGCCCGCGGCGGCGAGCTGGGCGGCCGTCAGGCGGTAGAGGCCTTCTTCCCGGACCGACACCTTGAGGCCCGGGGCGGGGGGGGCGGCCGGGGAGGCCGGCGGGCGGGAGACCTCCGGCGCCGCCGGGCCCTCCGCTTCCCACCGGAGGGTGAAGGTCGCCGAGGTCAGCCGGAGGACCCTTCCCTCGGCAAGGACCCGGACCGGCCGGACGAGGAGTTCCGCGTAGGGACGGCCGCGGAAGGTCCCCCGGGCGCCGAGTTCAAAGGCGGGACTCTCTTCGGGCACGAAATGTCCCGCCTCCAGCGGCTCCCAGGTCTCCTCCTCCACCGAGAGCGTGAGGCCGCTGGCCCCTGGAGGGACGGGGGCCTTGAGGGAAACCACCGGCACGGGCCGGGAGGGTCCCGGGGCCGTCCAGGCGGCGATCTGGGCCGGCGTGGGCCGAAAGGTGAGGGACACGGCGCCCCCTTCCCCGGCGGCGGTCCGGCCGGAGAGGAGGGCGGCGGCGAGGAACGGCAAGGCGAAAAGAGCCCGTTTCATGGACCTAGAATAACAGGCCGGACCCCGCGCGACAACGGGGCCCGGCCTCGGGGTGGTCGAAGAGGGAATCTCAGGAGACGTACGGGCCGGTACCGCAAGGACCGGCACCGGTTTTGCCGCAGGCGCCGGCCTTGGCCTCGATCTTCTCCCGGTAAACCACCTGGGGCTTCTCATAGGGCTTTTTGGCTTCCATCGCCACCTTCCCTTCCACGGGTTCGAATATAGAGTTGGGGGAGCGGGGTGTCAAGGCCGTGTCACTGTCTCCGGACAGATGGTAACCCGGTTCACGGAACCCCCTTCGCCCTCCTCCTCGGCGACCCGGCGCCGAATCCGGGCGATCCTTCGGTACTGGTCGTCCACCCGAAGCGGGTCCCCGGTGGTGAGCCGGGAGAGGCCGGGGCAGGAGAAACAGAAGGCGTGGTCCTGGACGGTCCGCCGGATCTCGCCGGGCACGGCCCGGTTGACCTCCCGGACCTTCTTCAGGAGGGGGGAGGTCTCCCAGATCTCCCGGAGCCGGGCCTTCCGGAGGTTGCCCACCGCCTGTTTCCACTGGGTGCAGGGCTGGACGTCCCCGTAGGGGGTGACGTGGAGCATTCCCGTCCCGACGGTGCAGTTGTACTCCCCTCCCTCCCGCTCGAAGGGGGAGTTGCCGACGTTGAGCCCCTCCTTGCGGTAGAGGGAGGCGATGGCCTCGTCGGAGGCCAGGAGCTCCAGCGGATACGGATCCCCGTCGTCGGAGACGGTGAGGACCGGGTCGAAGTAGACGGGGTAGCCGAAGCGCTGGCCCAGTTCCCGGATCTCCTGCAACTGGTTCTCCACCAGCCGGGTAACGACCACCTTCAGGTAGACCCGGAGCCCCTGGGCCCGGAGGTGCCGAAGGGCCTCCATCTGCCGGTCAAAGGAGCCGGGGACCTGGGTGAGGGCCTCGGCGGTCTTGGCGTCGGCTCCGTGCAGGGACATCTCGATACAGAAAGGGGCGAGCTCCTTCAGCCTCCGGGCCGTCCCCTCCGTGATGGCGACGCCGTTGGTGAAGATCCGGAGGGCGAAGGCGCGCTTCTTGGCTTCGGCGGCCAGGTCCCAGAAGCGCGGATGAAGGAGGGCCTCCCCGCCGGTGAAGGTGAGGTAGAGGATCCCCATCTCCTTCATCTGGTCCAGGAGGTCCACGTACTCCTCGAAGGCGAGGGGCGGTCCCGGCGGGGGGGGCGGCGGGTTCCGCCGGGGCTGGTTCTTCCGGGCCACCGGGTTGTAGCAGTACCGGCAGGCCAGGTTGCAGGTGTAGGTCAGCTCCAGGGAGGCACTGTAGGGGTGGGCGGACTCGATGGCCCGGTTGAGCAGGTCCTGGTAGGGGGTGAGGGGGGTCCGCCGGGCCAAGGTCTCCGTCCTACAGCAGGGCACCGCTCTTCCGGAGATCCTGCAGGAAAGCCAGCAGATCCCGGCGGGCCTCTTCCTCGGAAACGGCGAAGGTCTTGGCGATATTTCCCGCCAGCGTCTCCACGTCCTGATCCTCCACGTGCTCCCAGATGTAGGTTCCGACCTCGTTGAGGACCTGCACCTCGCCCTCGATGTTGAAGACCAGGACCGCCTGGCCCTCGATGACCCGCCAGGAGACGTCGGGGTTACGCCGGTGGACCGTCTGCTCGACCATGAAGGACCTCGCTCTCCAAAAGGGACCAGAAGCTCGCGCTCTTCGTAAAGTGTAGATCGAAGACCGGCGTCTGGCCAGTGAGGTCCTCGAGGAGGGGGATGAGACGGCCTTCCCGGTCCGCTGCGGCGGTGACGAAGGGGCAGGCCGCCGCGAGGCTGGCCACCGCCAGGGGCCGGGGAAGGGCCTCCAGCCGGTCCTCCGGGGCCTTCCGCAGCCGGAACAGACCGGCGAGAGGGAAAATTCCGGGGTGCTTCTCGCCCTGGGGAAGGGTGCCGGCGAAGGGGGTCGTGGCGGCCAGAAAGCGGCCGTCCCGCTTCAGGAGGAGAACCAAGTCGTCGGAGAGAAGGGGGCATCCGGGACTCAAGGAGGCCACCGTGGACTTCCCCGCCCCGGAGGGGCCGAAGAAGAGGAAGGCCTTCCCCTGCCGGACGATCCCCGCGCTGTGGAGGACAAACCCTTCCGATTCCAGGGCCAGGTCCGCCACCGTCCAGCGGAGGACGTTTTCCACCGCCTGCAGGAAGGGAGGGGAAGGAGGCGGCGCGGAGACCCGCACCACCCCCCTCCGCCCGGCCCGGTAGGCGGCAAAACCGTGGGAGAGGAGGAGCCTCCCCTCCCCCAGCGGCCGCTCCTCCAGCCTCAGGAAGCGGTCGGCGGCCATCTCCAGGTAGGCCTCCCACCCGGGGGCTACCTGGAAGGCCACCGCCGGCTCCTCCCCGGTGAGGAAGGGGCGGTAACGCTCCACGAGCGGATCCAGGGAGACCTCCCTGGGGAAGAGGAAGCCCACCGTCAGGCCGGCCACCGAAACGCCGAAGGGGACGGCTCCGGGGGCCAGGTCCGTTTCGAAGTGCCTCAGGTCCGGAATCCGGTCCATCTCAACCGCGGGGGGGACGCCCCGGGCGTCCCCCCTCGAGAGAGTGCGGTGGCGGAAAGGCGGCGGCCCTTCTCACCGGGCCTCCTCGCCCGGGAAGAAAAAGGCGACCTCCCGCCGGGCGTTTTCCTCCGAGTCCGATCCGTGGACGGCGTTGCGCTGGATATCGGTGCCGAAGCGGCCCCGGAGGGTTTCGGCGGGGGCCTTGGTGGAATCGGTGGGCCCCATGACCGCCCGGAGACGGGCCACGGCGTTCTCCCCCTGAAGGCAGGCGGCGATGACGGGGCCGGAGGTCATGAAGGTCACCAGCTCGGGAAAGAAGGGCCGCTCCCGGTGGACGGCGTAGAAGGCCTCCGCCTCGCTCCGGGTGAGGCGGTGAAGCCGAAGGGCCACGAGGTCGAAGCCCTCGTCCAGCAAGCGCTGGAGGATGGCCCCCGCCACCCGTTTCTCCATGGCGTCGGGCTTGATCATCAGGAGGGTGCGCTGGACCATCCCTCAGGCTCCCGTCCCGGCGGCGTACCGGCGGGCCGCCTCCTGCCCCGCCCGGATGGCCTTCTTGTTGAGTTCCTCCGTGCCCTTGGGCACCCGAGCCAGGACGGCCTTTTCCAGGGACTCGGAGGAGACGATGCCCGTCAGCTCGCTGATGAGCCCCAGGGCGACGATGTTGGCCACGAACTCCCGCCCCACCGCCTCCTTGGCCAGCCGCGTGATGGGAGCCTTCACCTGCCGGTACTTGGAGGGAATCTCGCCGGGGACCAGGTCCGAATCGGCGATGATGAGGCAGGTGTCGGGGGCCTCCTTGACGTACTTGTCGGCGGCGGCCTCGGTCATGCAGAGGAGCAGGTCCACGTGGGTGGCCTTGGGGTAGTCGATCTCCTCGTCGGAGATGATCACCTCGCTCTTGCTGGCCCCTCCCCGGGACTCGGGCCCGTAGGACTGGCTCTGGCAGGCGTTCTTTCCTTCCAGGATGGCGGCTTCGGCCAGGATCACGCCCCCCAGGACGAGACCCTGCCCCCCCGAGCCCGCAAGCCGGATTTCAAAGCGCTTTCCCATGGGTCCGCTCCTCACTTGCCCTGCACGCGGGCGCAGAGTTTGTCGTACTCTTCGCAGAACTCGGGCCGCTGGACCTGGTGGAGGATCCCCACCGGGTACTTGCCGGCCTTCTCCTCGGGCGTCATCTTGTCCGCCAGTTTCACGTTGTAGGTGAGGGCCTTGTACCGGTCCATCATCTCGGAGGCGTCGCCCCACTTGTTCTGGCGCCCGAAGTACGTGGTGCACTGGGACCAGGCGTCCACCACGGAGAAGCCCTTGTTCTGGAGGGCCGCGAGGATGATCCGGTCCATGGCCACGGCGTCCAGGTCCAGGGCGCGGGCCACGAAGGTGGCGCCGGAGCCCTGGGCCAGGGCGCAGACGTCGAAGGGCTGCTCGATGGCCCCGTAGGGGGCGGTGGTCCCCCGGGCCCCCGTGAAGGTCGTGGGCGAGGCCTGGCCGCCGGTCATGCCGTAGATGTTGTTGTTGAAGACGATCAGGGTGATTTCGATGTTCCGGCGGCAGGCGTGGATGAAGTGGTTTCCGCCGATGGCCATGGCGTCCCCGTCGCCGGAGACCACGACCACGCGGAGCTTGGGATTGGCGAACTTGACGCCGGTGGCGAAGGCCAGGGCCCGCCCGTGGGTGGTGTGGAGGGTGTTGAAGTCCAGGTAGCCGGGCGTCCGGCTCGAACACCCGATGCCCGAGACCACCACCACCTCGTCCTTGTTCCACTTGAGCTTGTCAATGGCGCGCAGAATGGACTTCATGATGGTGCCGTGGCCGCAGCCGGGGCACCAGATGTGCGGCATCCGCTCCTTGCGGAGGTACTGGAAGTAGTCCATGGACATGGCTCAGCCTCCCACGATGGCCGACAGGATGCTCGCCGGCGTGATGGGTTCGCCGTTCACGAGGTTGACCCGAGCGATGGGGATGCCCTTGCCCAGGATCCGCTCCACCTCGAGGACGTACTGTCCCAGGTTCATCTCGGGGACCACCACCCTCCGGGCCTTCCCGGCGGCGGCGGCGATCTCCTCCTCGGCGATGGGGTAGAGGGTCACCGGGCGGAAGAGACCGGCCTTCACCCCCTTCTCCCGTGCCTCGTTCACCGCCCGCTTGGCCGACCGGGCGGTGGAGCCGTAGGCCACCACCAGCACCTCCGCGTCGTCGGTGCGGTAGTTCTCGTAGAGGAGGATCTCCTTCTTGTTCCGCTCCACCTTGTCCACGAGCCGCCGGTGGAGGTACTCCATGTTGGCGGCGGTCAGGGAGGGGAAGCCGGTCTCGTCGTGGTCCAGGCCGGTGACGTGGTACCGGGCGCCCTCGCCGTAGTTCATCCACGGGGGAACGAGGTCCTCCCCCGCCAGGTAGGGCTTGAAGGATTGGCGCCCCTCCTCGTCCGGACCTTTGGCCCACACCGTTTCCACCTGCTCGGGGATGACGAGCTTCTCCCGCATGTGGGCCACGATCTCGTCCATGGCCAGGACCGTGGGGGTCCTCAGGCGCTCGGCGAAGTTGAAGCAGTGGACCGTGCACGCGAAGGCCTCGGCGATGGTGGACGGGGAGAGGACCACCGCCGGGTGGTCGCCGTGGGTTCCCCAGCGGCACTGCTGGACGTCGGACTGGGAGGGACCGGTGGGGTTGCCGGTGGAGGGCCCGCCCCGCATCACGTTCACGATGACCACCGGAACCTCCGCCATGGCGGCGTAGCCGATGTTCTCCTGCATGAGGGAGAAGCCGGGGCCGGAGGTGGCGGTCATGGCCTTCAGTCCCGCCAGGCGGGCGCCGATGATGGCCCCGATGGAGGCGATCTCGTCCTCCATCTGGATGAACTTCCCCCCGATCTTGGGGAGACGGCCGGACATCTTCTCGGCGATCTCCGAGGAGGGGGAGATGGGGTACCCGGCGAAGAACCGGCAGCCGGCGGCCACGGCGCCTTCGGCGCAGGCCTCGTTGCCGGAGAGGAATTTGACGTTCTCCGAAGCCATGGCTGTCCCCCTAGTCCACGAATATGGCGAAGTCCGGGCAGCGGATCTCGCAGAGCATGCACTTGGTGCAGGCGTCGGCGTCCACCACCTCCACGTGGCGGAAGCCCATGGCGAGGACCTTCTCCGGGCAGTAGTTCACGCAGATGTTGCAGAGGTTGCCCTTGCAGTGGGAAGGGATCACGGTGATGGTGAGGTCCTTCTTCACCTTCCGGCCGTGGCCCGAGACGGCGAACTTCTCCTTCTGGACCTCCCGGAGCCGAGGCGAGCCCACGTCCCGGCCTTCCTGGAGTTCGCCGCTGGTCCGCTGAAGCGTCATCGGCATCTCGTCTTCTCCTCGGCGGAGCGCTCCCGCCCCGCCCAAAGCGGCGCGGGGGGCCAGGCCCCCCGCCCACGCTACCGTTTGCCCGAGAGGGCGCGCACCATGGCCTCGCCGATTTCGGTGGGGCTCTTGACCACCACGGCCCCCGCTTCGGCAAGGGCCTTCATCTTCTCCGCCGCCGTGCCCTTGCCGCCGGCGATGATGGCTCCGGCGTGGCCCATGCGCCGGCCGGGGGGCGCCGTCTGGCCCGCGATGAAGGCCACCACCGGCTTCTTCATGTGGGCCTGAATGTACGCCGCCGCCTCCTCCTCCGAGGTGCCCCCGATCTCGCCGATGAGCACGACGCCCTCGGTGGCCGGGTCCTCGTTGAAGAGTTGGAGGGCCTCCACGTGGGAGGTCCCGGGGACGGGGTCGCCGCCGATGCCCACGCAGGTGCTCTCCCCCAGGCCCGTCTCCGTCAGCTGCCACACCGCCTCGTAGGTGAGGGTGCCCGACCTCGAGATGACCCCCACGCGGCCGGGCTTGTGGATGTAGCCGGGCATAATGCCCATCTTGCACTCGCCGGGGGTGATGACGCCGGGGCAGTTGGGCCCGATGAGGCGGGCCCCGGAGTTCCGAATGGCCGCCTTCATGCGGGCCTCGTCCCGGGCGGGGATGCCCTCGGTGATGCAGACGATGACCTTCACGCCGGCGTCGGCGGACTCCAGGACGGCGTCGGCGGCGAAGGCCGGCGGAACGAAGATCAACGAGGCGTCGGCGCCGGTCTCTTTCACGGCGTCGGCCACCGTATCGAAGATGGGGACCTTCTCCTCCCAGCGGGTGCCGCCCTTGCCGGGGGTGACGCCGGCCACGACCTTCGTTCCATACTCCAGGCACTGCCGGGCGTGGAAGGAGCCTTCCTTGCCGGTGATTCCCTGGACGACGACGCGGGTCTCCTTGTTGACGAGAATGCTCATGGCGCCCCCCTCACTTCACCGAGGCGACGGCCATCTGGGCCGCCTGCTTGAGGTTGTCGGCCACGGCGAACTTGAGGCCGGAAGCCGCCAGCATCGCCTTGCCCTTGTCCACGTTGGTCCCCTGGAGCCGCACCACCACCGGGAGGGAAACGCCGATCTCCTTGGCGGCGGCGATGACCCCCTCGGCGATGACGTCGCAGCGGACGATCCCGCCGAAGATGTTGATGAGGACCGCCTTCACGTTCTTGTCCGAAAGGAGGATCTTGAAGGCGTTCTTCACCCGCTCGGTGGTGGCGCCGCCGCCCACGTCCAGGAAGTTGGCCGGCTCGCCGCCTTCCAGCTTGATGACGTCCATGGTGGCCATGGCCAGTCCGGCGCCGTTCACCATGCAGCCGATGTTCCCGTCGAGGCGGATGTAGTTGAGGTCGTACTTGCTCGCCTCGATCTCCAGCGGCTCCTCCTCCGAGAGGTCCCGCATCTCCACGATGTCGGGGTGCCGGAAGAGGGCGTTGTCGTCGAAGTTCATCTTGGCGTCCAGGGCCAGGACGTGGCCGTCCTTGGTGAGGATGAGGGGGTTGATCTCCGTGAGGGTGGCGTCGGTCTCCTCGTGGGCCCGGTAGAGGGCCGTGACGAGCTTCACGCACTCCTTGAAGGCCTCGCCCTTGAAGCCCAGGCCGAAGGCGATCCGGCGGGCGTGGAAGGGCTGGATGCCGACGAGGGGGTCGATCCAGGTCTTGAGGATCTTCTCCGGCGTCTCGGCGGCCACCTTTTCGATCTCCACGCCCCCCTCGGTGGAGGACATGATGACGTTCATCTGCCGCGCCCGGTCCAGGACGATGCCGAGGTAGTACTCCTTGGCGATGTCGCTGGCCTCGGTGACGTACACCTTCTGGACCTCCTTGCCGGAAGGCCCCGTCTGGTGGGTCACCAGAACGTTGCCGAGCATCTTCTTGGCGAACTCCGCGGCCTCGTCGGCGGTCTGGGCGAGCTTGACGCCTCCCTTGAAGCCGTCGGTGAAGGTGCCCTTCCCGCGCCCGCCGGCGTGGATCTGGGCCTTCACCACCACCGTCCCGCCGATCTCCTTCGCCGCGGCGTAGGCCTGCTCGGCGGACAGAGCCACCTTGCCGCGTGGCACGGCCACGCCGTACCGTCCCAGGATCTCCTTGGCTTGATACTCGTGGACTTTCACGGTCGCACCCCTTTCCTAGACCGGTTCTTTCCCATGGTCCTCCCCCCAAAAAGGGCCAGAGTATGGCACATCGAGGCCACCCTGTCAACGTGGTCAAAACCTTGCGGGACGGGCCTCCGAAGGGTGGCCCGCCGCCCCAGGTGGAGAGAAGTGAAAAGTGAAAGGTAAAAAGTAAAAAGAGAGTAGAACTCCTCCCCGATCTCCCTGA
>Ga0272448_1001978_pt1 | contig 26642 bp, 22 predicted proteins | sample YNPCB0191_FD_202220 | JGI IMG/M metagenome (GOLD analysis project Ga0272448, IMG submission 202220) | Hot spring sediment microbial communities from Yellowstone National Park, WY, United States - YNP-CB-019-1 | ecosystem: Environmental > Aquatic > Thermal springs > Hot (42-90C) > Sediment... | reverse complement strand
TATAATTTATTGAATATCAAAGAAATAGACCAATTTTGCCCGCTTGAATTTGTTAACCGATAGGTTAAATTTTAATATTGCTGTCCTCTTCAGAACTACATAGGACAAATAGAGGTAAAGATTGAGGCAAAGGTTAAACTGGGTAATGACCAATGACGAATGACCAATCTCTCCATCCCTTCATCACTTCATATCTCCGAATTTAGGTATTATTGGGGATTGTTTGGGATTTAGGATTTTTAACCGGATATGGTTCGTAGTTCTTGGTTTGTGGCTCGGAGAACTTGGAACTGAGAACATAGAGCTGTCCGAACGGCCGTGGCAATCTCACCCATTAGATGGTTGTGGCTTTGAGCAGCTGCCAGTTAGAGCGCAAGGATAGAGGACAGGTAGGAAAGAGTTTGTGCTGACCCAACCCAAACTTGACTGGGGAAAAGGTTTTGCAATAATTGTCACCGGTTACGACTGAGTTAGTGGTTTGTTAGCCCCTCCTCGCTGACGGCATCCTGCCGTCAGTTTTTATTGCCCGGGCAAATACCGCAGAATGACCGAAGAGCACCCTTAAGCGCCAAATGGGTCTCGGCGAGTGCCGGAATGCCCGGTTGAGCCGGTTTTTCGGTCTTAATTGCATAACCATCAGCAAATCAAAGATTTAAGATGCCAGTTCGCCGCCGGAAAAAGCTGGCGGCCGGGGTTTTCCCCTTCGGCAACTCTTGACATTCTTTTTAAATCCGCTATATTTTTAATGTAATGGGGTTTACCAAGCACCCCCGAACCTCGGTAATCGTGCCCGCCTATAATGAGGCGGAAAATATTGAGCCGCTGCTTGAGGAACTGGCAGCGAAACTGGATGACTCCTATGAGGTGATTATTGTTGATGACGGCTCAACTGATAAAACCTTTGCCATCGCTGATGCCTTGCGTGGCCGTTATCCGTTTCTGAAGGTTTTGCGGTTAACTAAAAATCAGGGCAAGACCGCTGCAGTTCTTGCCGGCTTTGCCCAGGCTCAGGGCGATTACATCTGCATCTTTGATGCGGACCTGCAGTTTGCTCCTGAGGACATTAAACTCCAGGTTGAGATGCTGGATAAGGGCTATGACCTGGTGACCGGCAGGAAGGTAGGCAGGTATGAAAAACGGACGGTCTCCTCAATCTACAATCTCCTGGCCAGGAAATTGTTCAATCTGAAGGTTCACGACATTAACGCTCTGAAGACCTTCCGTCGTGCGGTCCTGGAGGGAATGCCTTTGCGCCGGGACTGGCATCGTTACATCGTCCCGCTCGCCGCAATGAGGGGCTTTGGCATCACCGAGGTGCCGGTTGAATTGAGACCCCGCTATGCCGGCAAGCCCAAATATTCCAGCCCCGCTCGGATTGTCATCGGCTTTTTTGACCTGCTGGCGGTCGGTTTTCAGGTCTCGTTTATGCGCAAGCCGATGCTCTATTTTGGCACGCTCGGCTTTGTCAGCCTGATGTTCGGTTTTCTCACCGGTCTGATTGCGGTGATATTGCGGCTGTTTGGCCATGGATTTCGGCCACTGCTCTATCTCGTTATCCTGTTTATTCTTGCCGGACTGCTGTTTTTTGCCGCCGGGTTCCTCGGTGAGGCAATTGCCGCGCTCGCTGACCGGATTGAGGAACTGGAACGGATTCTGCGGGCCCAAAAACTGGACCGGGGCAGTGGTTCAACCGACAGAAAGCGTGAGGGGTGAAGCGTTCGTTATCGGTAACAGTCCGCATCCTCATTTCGTTCGGGCTTTTGCTGCTGCTCGGTCTTTTTTTTCGCAACCAGTTGGGCGCCAGCCTTGCCGCGGTGGTTCATGCCGACCGCCGATTTCTGCTTTTCGCCGCTCTGACCTACATCCTGTTCATCTGGGTTTCTGCCTGGCGCTGGCAGGTACTGCTGGCAGCACAGGGACTACGTTTTTCCAGTTGGTATCTGGCCCGGGTTTTCACGCTCGGGCTCTTTTTCTGCAAACTGCTGCCGACATCAATCGGCGGTGATGTGATGCGTATCGCCTATACCACCAGACCGGGCAAGGGACCAGAGGCATTTTCCGCCACCTTTCTTGACCGGCTCATCGGGTTTCAGAGCCTGACCTTTCTTGCCATCATCCTCGGACTGGTGCTCGCAATCAGAAATCCGGCGCACCTGAACTTAGGTTCGGGCCAACTGAGCGGGTTCGGGGTTGTGCTGCTGCTTTTTCTTATCCTGCTCCTGCTCATTTTGGTCACCGCCCTGTTTTTTTCCGACCCGTGCCACCGGTTTGCCCAGCAACTTTTCCGCTCCCTCTCGGCAAGGTTCACGGCGCTGCACCGTATCACCGAACTGCTCGACCGCGCCTATGATGCGGTCAAGGGTTATCGTCATCAACCACTGGCACTTGCCATCAGTTTCCTTTCGGGCATCGGTGTCCAGTCCGCCCTTTCCCTGGCCTGGTTTTTCACCGCCCGTTCGGTGCGCGCCCAGGTTTCGCTCGGGTACTACTTTATCTTTATCCCGATTTTGAACATCGTTGTCAACATCCCGACCATCGGCGGGCTGGGCGTGCGTGAAACAGCATTTGTGCTCTTTTTCACCCAGCCGTGGCTGCTCAAACCCCTGACCCCGGAACAGGCGCTGTCCACCGCCCTGCTTTTTCTGTGCCTGGATTTGCTCTTTGCCCTGCTCGGCGGGCTCTTTTTTGCCTTTATGAAACGTTCGGCTGGGACCGGCGTGGCATCTCAGTCTGACCGTTTGGGTAAACCATTAACCCCCAAAGAAAAGGAGGAATGATGTTATTACCACCGGCAAGACCGAATATTGAAAGGGTGGTTCCTTATAAACCGGGCCGACCGGTTGAACAGGTTGTCCGTGAACTCGGCATCAAGGGCCCGGTAATCAAACTTGCCTCCAATGAAAACCCCTTGGGCCCTTCGCCCAAGGCGCTTCTTGCCCTGCGCCGGGCACTGCCCCAGCTTCACTATTACCCGGAAGACACCTGCTTTTATCTGCGCCAGCGCCTCTGTGAACTTTACAAGGTTGACTTTGATTCCACCATCGTCGGCAACGGCTCGGTTGACCTGATCTATCTCACCTGCCTGGCCTATCTTGAACCGGGTGACGAGATGCTCATCAGCGCCGGCTCCTTCATCTCGGCAAAAATCGGCGGCACAATTATGAACGCCAATGTTATCGCGGTGCCGACCAAAGACTACCGGCATGACCTCGGCCGGATCCTGGACTCAATCACCCCGAAGACCAAAATTATCTACCTTGACAACCCGATGAACCCATTGGGCACCATTGTCACCAGAAAGGAGTTCAGTGAGTTTATGGAAAGGGTGCCGGAGCAGGTGCTGGTCGTCCTGGATGAAGCCTATGCCGAATACATCACCAGCCGGGATTACCCGCGCGGGCTGGATTATTACAATCAGAACTACAACATCCTGATTCTCCGCACCTTCTCAAAAATCTACGGGCTTGCCGGTCTGCGTCTGGGTTACGGCTTTGCCAAACCCCAGATAATCCAGACCCTGAACAAGGTCCGTCTGCCCTTCAATGCCAACCGTGCGGCTCAGGTTGCCGGGCTGGCTGCGCTCAGTGACAGCCGGCATATCAGCCGCAGCCGCAAGGTTAATGAGGCGGGCAAGAGCCTCTTCTATAAGGAGTTCAAACGGCTCAAACTCTTCTATCTGGAAAGTTACGCCAACTTTGTCTTCGTTAACTTTGCCATTGACTCCCAGTTGGTGTTTGAAGCCCTGCAGCGGAAAGGGGTAATCACCCGCACCGTCAAGGAATACGGTTTTCCCACCGCCCTGCGGGTCTCGGTGGGTAAAGAATCGGACAACCGCCGCTTTATTTTGGCGCTGAATGAGGCGCTGGAGTTATTGCGGACCGCACCGGCTGCCCCCGCTGAGGGAATGAGGTAATGGTCGAGGTTAAATTATTGGGGATGGTTCACCGGGTAATATGAGGTGACCAAAAGGTGCGTTTCACCCGGCTGCGCCGCCACTTTCTCTTAGGCATTGCCACGGTTCTGCCGGTCGGTCTGACCATATTTGTCATCTGGTTTTTCGTTTCCGGTCTGGGCAGGCTGTTCCGACCCATCCTGGTCTGGCTGCCCTGGATTGGCAGACTGCCACCAAGTATCACCACCATCATTGGCTTTGTCCTGGCGCTGACAGTAATAACCCTGATCGGTGCCTTGGCATCAGGCTTTATCGGCCGGCGCCTGATCACCGGGATTGACCGGCTGATTCAGCAGGTCCCGCTTGCCCGCTCGGTTTACACCTCAGCCCGGCAATTGACTGAGGCGGTATTTATCAAGCGCAGTTCCCTGCGCAAAACGGTCATTGTCCAGTATCCCCGTCCCGGACTCTTTGCCATCGGGTTTATCACCAGCGAAGAGCCGCTCCAACTTAAGGACGGAACCCGGGCATATCTGGTCTTTTTCCCGACCGCTCCCAACCCAACCAGTGGCTGGCTGGCGATTGTGCCCGAATCGGAGATAATTGAGACCGGGTTGAGTATTGAAGAGGGGCTTAAGTTTGTCGTCTCCGGCGGCTTAGCCCGGCCCGCTCACCTTCCTCCTCTTTAGAACCAGACCCTGTTTCCTCGGCACCGCGGAACCGCCGGTACATCTCCGCCAGTTGCTTCAGCCTTGCCTTGACCCGGCCATTAACTGAATCCGGAGGATAATTGCCCTTTTGGTCCGGCTTGCCAGCCGAGACCCCGGTCAGCAGTTCAATCCCCTGATCAATCGTTTCCACCGCATAGATGTGAAACTTGCCCTGCCGTACCGCACTGACCACATCCTCCCTGAGCATCAGGTCGCCCAGATTTGCCCTGGGGATCAGCACCCCCTGAGTGCCGGTCAAACCCTTTTGGACGCAGACATCAAAAAACCCCTCGATCTTCTCGTTCACCCCGCCGATCGGCTGAATCTCACCCTTCTGATTGACCGACCCGGTTACCGCCAGATCCTGGCGCAGGGGCAGACCGGCAAGTTCGGAAAGCAGAACATAGAGTTCGGTTGATGAGGCGCTGTCACCGTCAATCCCGCCATAGGACTGCTCAAATGTGATTGATGCCGACAGGACCAGCGGCTGGTCCGAGGCAAACTTTGAACGCAGATACCCGCTCAGGATATAAAGCCCTTTATTGTGAATCGGACCGGAAAGTTCTGCCTCCCGCTCCACGCTGATTATTCCGGCTGAACCCACCCCGACCTTGGCGGTAATGCGGACCGGAATGGCAAATGAGTGCTCAATCAGGTCATAAACCGCCAGCCCGTTCACCTGTCCCTGAACCCTGCCTTTGACATCAATGAATAAAAGCCCGTTTTTGATATTTTCCTGCAACTTCTCCTCAATCAGGCGCAGCCGCTCCCGGCGCTTCTCAATCGCCTTTTGAACATGAGTTGCCTTGACCACCTTCGCGCCCGCCTTGCCCGCCCAGTAATTTGCCTCCTTGAGCACATCGGCAATGACATTGAAACGGGTGGAGAGCTTATCCTGCCGGCCTGCCAGCCGCGCCCCGAACTCAATTACCCGTGCCACACCCAGACGGTCAAACGGCCTCAGGTTTTCCTTTTCGCAAAGGACCTTGATGACCTGGGCATATTCCTTCGCTGCATCCTGATTCAGTGCCATCTCCCAGTCAAAGTCAGCCCGGACCTTAAATACCTTTTTGAACTCCTCGTCATAGGCGGCTAACAAACTGTAAATCATCGCATCGCCAATCATAATCACCTTCAAATCCAGGGGAACCGGCTCCGGTTTCAGCGCCGTCGTGCCGAAGAGGGAAACCAGCGGGTCATAGGCAGAAATCTCCAGTTGCCGGTTGCGCAGGGTCCGCTTCAGATTGGGCCAGACACCCGGCTCAAGCAGCAGGTCTAAGGCATTGACCACTAAAAAACCACCGTCGGCTCTGACCAGCGACCCAGGCTTGATATGGGTGAAATCGGTCCGCCACTGACCTGACCGGTCCCATATCCTTTCAATTGAGCCGAACAGGTTCCGGTAACTCGGATTGGTCTCAAACACCACCGGTGCCGTCTTCACCTCGGAATTGTCCACGAGGACATTCACCCGGAACTTGAGATATGGGTCAGCCCCGCCCGCTGACTGTGCCGCCGCTTCACCCTCTACCGCTCGCTGACGGAACAGGTCAATATCCTCACTCACCGCCTTCTTCACCTCTTCAAGATACCGGGCAAGCGGAGTTGCCTCCTGGTTTTTACCTTTCCTCTCCAGATGGTGGCGCTCACTGATTTCGGCAATCCGCTCCTCCAGGATTGGGTTGACAATCTCCCTATCCAGACGGGCAAGCGCATCCCGTGCCTGACGTTCAAACTCCCGGATTTCCTTGAAGATGGCCAGCAACTCCGCGCTCAACTCACGATACCGGCTCTTCAACTCGGCTGCCCGTTCCGCAGTTAACTTCCCCTCCTCAACCAGCCGGTCAAGTATATCCACACTTACCGGTTGCTTTTCAACAATCGGTGCCAGTTCGGGCCGGGCAACCGGTGCCACCTGCACCAGGGCAAAACCCTCTGCCGCCACCTTCTTTTCAAACTCCCGCACCCGGCTTGCCCCCTGTTCCTTGAACCGGTCAATAATCTCCTGCCGGGCATTCTGATAAGACTCCCCTTCAAAAAGCCGGGGGATGTTCTTGACCAGGTGGGCAACCAGTTCCTCCATCTCATCCCGCAGCATCCTGCCTTCACCGGCTGGTAAGAGCAAAAGCCGGGGCTGGTCCGGGTCGGAAAAGTTATAAACATAACATTTGTCAGTAAGCGGCCGTATCGGCATCGCCTTCTTAAGCAACTTCTGGACCGTTGTGGTCCGACCGCTGCCTGCCGGACCGGTAACAAAGATATTATAACCCGGGGCCTCAATCTCCAGCCCTAACTGCAGGGCATCAAGCGCCCGCTGCTGCCCGATGACTTCCCGGGATAATTTTATTTCGTCGGTGGTTTTAAAATCAAACCACCGGTCTGGACAGCGCCAGTAGAGTTTGTCCGGCGCCACCCTTGTGGCTCTGCCAACTGCCGGCGGCAGAGACCTGTTTTCTCTTTTATCGCCGAGCTTCGCTTTTGCCATTGGACTTCTTCCTTATCGCTATCCCTTTGTCGCCACCTTCAGATTGGAAAACTTGATGAAGGGCAGAAAAAAACTGCCCAAATCCCGCTGGCTGGAACCGACCGCTTCCACCTTTTGGAACATCTCATAGACATTGCCGGCAATGCTTGCATCCTTCACCCTGCCCACAACCCTTCCCTGCTCAACCCGGAAACCGCAGGCAACATTGAGCGCCACCTCGCCGGCAAGGAGATTGGACTGGCCGCCACCAATAAAATCATAAACAATCAGCCCGGTTGCCATCTCCGCGATCACCGCCTCCAGTTCCGCGTCACCGGGGCTCACCTCAATATTACTGGTGCCGGGCTGGGGCAGACTGGCATAACCCCGAACTGCGGAGCCGGTTGATTCCGTACCGCACGCACTAGCGGTTGCGGTATCAAACAGAAATCCGTTGAACACCCCCCTCTCAAACAGGACATTCCTTCGCGCCGGCACCCCTTCACCATCAAACGGTGCGGTCTCAAGCCCGAAATCACGCACCCGGCTGTCAATCACGGTTATCTTCTCGCTCAGCACCTGCTTGCCCTCCTGCCCGATCAGGGGTGATGTTTTCTTCTCCAACAGTTTCCCGTTTGCCGCCACTAACAGCGGGTAAATCAGGTCGGTGAGTGCGGTTGGCATCACCACCACCGGATAATCGCCGCTGGGCAGGTGCGCCTTCTGTTTTGCCAGTCGGGCAAGCCGTTCCATCCGCTCAACCACTTCGGTCAAGGGAAAGTTCTGACCCGAGGAGAGGTTGAGATAATCGGAAATCCAGAAAAGCCCATCATCAACCAAGAGCCCGGTAATCTGTGCCTCCAGTTCTGCCCGCTCAAATTCAAAGTCAATCCCGGCCGTGCTTACAAGCCCGATTTCCTGATAGGTCCGGTTGAACCGCACATCAACCTTCAAATCCGGAACCCGTGCGGCAAGGGCATCAATCAAATCCCTGCCCCATTCCACCATCCGGGCCGCGGGAATCAGCATTACCCGGTTTTCAAAGGTTTTAACCAGGACCGGCTCCTGCGGTTCCGGCAGATGAAACTGGACCTCTCTGCCATATAGGCTGGCATCAATTGCCGCCTTCGTCATCTCACTAAGCCGGTCCGGGTCGGTGCTTGAGGCAAACCCCAGCCTCCCCTTATTGAGCACCCGGACACCCCAGCCCCGGGAAAGTTTTGTCTCCTGGGAGTAAAACCTGCCCTGACGAAATTCAACTTCAAGCCGGTCAGTTTCGCTTTCAAAAACCTCCGCCTCTTCAACCCGGCGCGCCACTATCTCTAAGACCTCGTCTCTCATCGTTCCCTCATCTTTACCTACCGCCAATTACCACATTTCGGATCCGGATATGGGGCGCGCCTGTTCCCACGGGTAAGGGTGACTGTCCGGCCTTGCCGCACCCGCCCAGACCACCGTGCATCACCAAATCCTTGCCAATCGCATCGATGTTGTGCAGGGTTTCAAACACATTGCCGGAGAGGGTAACATCACGCACCATCTTGGTCATCTTTCCCTTTTCAATCAGATAGGCATACTGGGATGAAAAGGTGAAGCCCTCAAGTTCCGTCATCCCGCCCCGGCTCCCAGCCACATACAGACCATAATCAATCCCTTCCACCATCTCCTCCAGGGTTTTGTCCCTCGGTTCAATAAAGGTGTTACTCATCCGGACAATCGGTGCATAACGATAGGAAACCGCCCGGCTATTTCCTGTGACCGGTTCACCCATCTGGTATGCGCTCTGTCGGCTATGAAGATGGCCGGTTAAAACCCCGTTTTTTATCAACTCCGTCCGCTCTGCTGCTGTCCCTTCGTCATCGTAGCGATAACTACCCTTTTCATTCGGCAGGGTTGCATCATCCACAATTGTCAACTCATCTATCCCATAACGGGTGCCGATTTGCATCAAACGTCTCAGCCGCTCATTTTCAGCGATATGGTCAGCCTCACTCAGATGGCCGAACGCCTCATGGGCAAAAACACCACCTAACAACGGGTCTATTATTACCGTATAAAGACCGGCCTGCACCGGCTCAGCCTTTAGCAAATCCACCGCAATCTTTGCAACCCGTTCAACCATTGCCTCCCGGTTCTTAAGTGAGTGAAAACCCATCGTCTTGCCCACCGACTCACCATAATCCTGAATGTTTGTGCCATCCCGCGCGATTGCCCGGCAGGAGAACCCGCACCAGGCAAACTCATGCTCAATATAGCGGTCCTCGCTTGAATACCAGCAAACAACCCGATGGCTGTCCTGATAACCTGAGACCGTGCTGACAATGCCGGCTGTATTTAATAGAATATTGTTATAATGTCTTATCAGTTGCTGCTTTTCCTCCAGCATAACGGTGCGCGGGTCATATTCCTTTGGCAAGAGGATCACCTCCTCAAATGCCGGCAGCCGAACAACCCCACCCTCACGGGCAGGCAGCATCGCCACCTGTGCGGCAAGTTCAACTGCCAGTTCCCTCAGACCTTCATCCACTCTGTTGAAGCTTGCCACAACCCAGTTCCCCCGAGAAAAAACCCGCAGGCATCCGCCCTTTTCAAAACCCTGGCCAATATCATCCAGTTCCCGGCCACGAAACAGCACTCTTGTTACTTCGCTCTGCTCAATCCTGATATCAGCATAATCAACCGCCAAGCCAGAGATTATTCTTCTAAGAAACGCCTTCATTGTTGCCATCTGCCATTAGAATAAATAACCCTGTCCTTTTTGTCAACACAGACGTTAAACCGAAAAAAACACATGGGGCACCGTAGGCGCTGGTGCCCCATGCCTTTTCCCCATTGTGGAAACCGTCTGGTAATGGGGACTTTTGAGCGCGACACCCTCCAAATATAACCTCCTGCTGGCTCGGTCCAATATCCCTTTATTCACTAAGCAAAAAATATGCCAATATCAAAATTTTGTCCCATTTTTTAAGTTCTTGATTTTTAGTGTCTTAAAACTGAACCGATTGAATATGCACATCCTTCACAGATATTTCTGCTGAATTTTCCGGCGGTGCCGCTTATAAAAACTGCTTTTGAGCCTGAATTGAGGCGGGCACAAGCAACCTGCTTATCCGAGATGGTATTCCTTTAACTTCTTGCGCAGGGTATCTCGGTGAATCCCCAATATTGCTGCCGCCCGGGTTTGGTTGCCCCCGCTTTTGGTCAGCGCCTCTTTTATTGCCTCCTTTTCAATTGCCGAAAGCCTCAAGCTGCCCACCACCTTTTCGATTAAACCACCGGTTTCTTTGGGTTCTGTGATTCTAAGTGGTGAAGTCTGAGCCTGGAATTGGGCAAGGGCAGTTGCCACCTGACCAATCCCAATCACCCTTGCCTGCTCATACTGTGCCCTTTCGTATGCCCGTTCAATGATGGCACGCAGGGAACGGACATTGCCCGTGAAAATCTCTTTTTCGCCGTTAATGTGCTGGCAGGCAATCTGGGAGAGAAATCTTATCGCACTCAAATCCGGCATCAGTTTCTGCCGGAACCAGGGGTTTTTGTTTGCCTCTGCCACAAAGAATTCAAAGAAATCACCGATATCCGCCTCAACCGTCTCCCTGGACTCTTCCTGCCAACGCTCCCGCAGTGAGGGCACGAACAGACACTGCTGAACCAGTCGGCTATAGAAGTCCCGCCGAAAACGTTGCTGCAGTTCATCAATCGGCTTATTGGTCGCAGCGATAATCCGGACATCAACCTCATTTTCCCTGGAACTGCCCAGCCTTTTTATCAGCCGGTATTCAATCACCCGCAGGAGTTTGCTCTGCATCTCCGAACCAATATCACCAATTTCATCTAAGAACACCGTTGACCCGGCAGCGGTTTCAAAGATGCCTGCCCGGGGAGTACGGGCATCGGTATATGCGCCCGGGACATGGCCAAAGAGTTCGTCAAGTGCAAGGTTTTTATCAAGCGTTGCCATATTCACTATCACCGGGTTTGCCCGGCCGGGTTCCTTTTCAGAATAGCGGAAACTCAATCGGTGCAGCGCCCCGGCAACCAGTTCCTTGCCCGAGCCGGCCGCTCCTAAAATCAGGACAATCCCATCGGTCGGCGCGATGCGCTCAATATCCCGGACCATTGCTGTCATCCGCCTTGACCGTCCCACAACCATCTTGTGCCGCTCCCGCCACAGGCGGCGTTGTTCATCATTCATTGGCCGGAGGGCGCACCGGTCAATTTTTTCCAGAACCTCAATTAACCCTGCTTCTCCATATCCGGCACCGGCAAACACGCAACCACCCAGGTCTGGTGCGCGGATGAAATCAATGAACTGCTCGGGTTTTTCCTGAACTTTGCCCGCGATGTGAAACAGAACCGGCGCCACCCGGTCGATGTCAAACTGACGGATGTGCTGGTAGATGATAAACCCCTGTGCCTGTCTGATATCAACCGTGATGCCGGCTGGTTTCAGCCCGAATGGAAAGGAGACCAGTTTCTGCTCATTGTCGATGGCGCTGAAATCGACCCCGAGGAGGATTGCCGCAACATATCTGCCCCGGCTCTTCTGGTAGAAACTCTTTATTGCACCCAGGCTGTCGCAATAAACAAACTCAAACTCCGAAAAAAGCCTGCCTTTTTCAAATCTCTTTGCCCCCTCAACCAAGTCGGTAAACTTTGCCTGCTGGTCATAAGCAACCAGCACTACCGGACGGCGGCGTTGATAACTCATCGCAGCGAACCTCGATAAAATTATATCTGCCGAAAAATCTGGCGCAAGGGAAAACGGGACTTTCTTTCCGCAAGTATTGGTTCGCTGCTATAATAGCATAGGATAGAAAGTAAAGTCGGCATTGCGAGAAGGGGAAGAGAAGGAAGGCTCAACTGGCAAATTTGACCTCCTACTTTTTTTATTTAAAATATGTTAGATTTTAACATTGATAAACACGAAACACCAAGTGAGTAAGATTGACCACCAGAATTCTGTGAGAGTGAAAGAGGCGATTGATTCAATTGAGTTTCTCCTTCAGCAAAGCGCGGGGAGATATCCTGCCGACCTGCCGCCTTTTCACACTTACCGACTGAAGGCGTGGCGGGCAGGGGAAACAACACTTTGCCGGTCAAATTTTGGCTACAAGATTACTCGTTATGAGGATGGGGGGGTGCCATCTACCGCAGGCAGACTACTCCAGCGGGAATTGGAAATCCACCGTTCCTATGCCGAAGCGTTGCTTGTTGAGGAGGAACTGGATTTTGTAAGTTTTGATGTCCGAACCAGAGAAGAACTGATTCAGCGTGCCTTAGGCATTCCGCCTGTATCGGAGGCTGAGCGCTTTTGCGAAATCCATTCTTGCCCGATAATTTTGCCACGCAATATTGCCGACTCAACAGAAAAGCTGCTAAACGCCCTGCAACTTATCAGTTCCCATATTGACGAATCTACGGCGTTCGCATATACGATGTTCGTTGTTGCTGGTCTTCGGGCATTCTCAGAATTTGCAATTTACGGTAAAAAACTGGATACTCTGTTTGATAAGGTGGTCTCGGCTCAATCAGTGAACCAGTCACTGGATTCGGTTTTGTTAAATGGCATCCCGGCTGGTTTTGAGCCGCAGTTCCGGCTGCTCGCTGCGATTCGGGAACGGCTGTGGGAGATAAAACCCTCCCGTCTGGCACAATCCGGTTTTCTCTTGACCAAGGTCCTCGATGCCTATCTCTCTGACCAGCCCAATGTCGGCAATACCCTGGGACTGACCGTTATTGATACCATCATTATCAGCAAATTCGGATTTCCTACTCGCTACATTTACAGCTCAGGAACCATTTGCATAGAAATTCTAATAGAAAACCGGAGCATTTATTGGGACCCAACAAGACCTGTGCCCCTTGCCTTCACCCCGATGTTTACGGGTAAAAGCCTTTCAATCATTGACTTAATTGGTTTAAGCTATGCCAGTCTCGCTAACCATTATTTCTCTAAGCAACAGTGGGACCGTGCGATTGAGAACTACCACCGGGTGCTGCAACTCATCCCTGACGCGCCTGAAACCTATTCTGACCTGGCCCTCTCCTATATGCACAAAAATCAGCCTGAGAAGGCGGTGGCAATTCTCCAAGAAGCGATTCGTTACTCACCTCATTGTGCCTCCCTTTATCATCTTCTTGGCACCGCTTATGCACAAAGCAACCGCTGGCGCCAGGCAATCGCTAGTTATAAGCAGGCGATAAAGGTCAATCCTGATTTTCCCGAGGCTTTGTTCAATATGGGCTTGGCTTTTGAGAAAATGGGGAGTGCGGAACAGGCTGTAGCTGCTTTCGAAAAGGCAATTGAAATCAGGCCCGATTACATCGCTGCCTACCTTGCCCTTGGTAATATTCACTTAGCGACGGGCAGGTTGAAGGAGGCAATCAGGTGTTATCGTGAGGCACTACGGCTTGACCCCAATCTGGTTGCCGCATATTACAACTTGGGTCGCGCCTATTACGAACTTAAAGACCTTGACAGTGCCATCCAGGCGTATCAGAAGGCGATAGAACTTAACGATAAACATGCCGGCGCTTGGTACAATCTCGGGATCGCCTATCGGGACAAAGGGGAAAAGGATAAGGCGGTGGCAGCACTGGAGCATGCCGTTGCCCTTAACCCCAGTTTATTACGCTGATACGGGAATTTCGGAAATGAATGAAAAATAAGAGAGTTTAAATTGGGGATTACACAAAGGAAGTGGCGAATGAGGAATTGGGAAATTTGGCGAATGACTAATGGAAGGGAGAAGGGGACGGAGACCCTATCACTTCATTTCTCCATCCCCCAATTTTCGGTTTTTACTAAGAAAGGGTAACGACCATTCCTGAACGGCTGCGCCTTGATGTCCATCGCTCCGTGGAGATTTCCTTTAATCGCCTGAGTCGAAATTTTGGCTGTGGCCTGATGCTCGCAGGGCTCCCTAAATTCGAAACCCTGGACCCGCTTAACACCGTAATGGCTAACTATGGCTATGAGAAAATTCACGCCGATAAACCAGCCCAGAAAATCCTTGCCACCCCACCATTGCTGAAACAATTCTATGACAACGCCTTCAACAACAAAACCCCGCTTCAGCAGAACTTTCGTAACGCATTTGGTAACCAGCAGATCTATCTGGCCTTTGACTCCGCAGTAAAAACCGCCTGGTTTATAGCCGACCCTCAGAATAAGATTGCCCTTACCAACTATTTCCGGGATGCCACTGTGCTCCAATTAAAATCCGAGGGCATCATCCTAACTGGCTCTATCACCAGAGTAACGCCCGTGGGCTGGCAGAACCTTCACGACCTTATCTCGGACAAATTCAGAAGCCGATTGGGTCGGATAGAAAAAATAGACATAATGAGTGTGATGTCAGGTGTGCGCTGGCGCCCACCTACCCTCGGACTCGGGGCAGCACTGTTAAATATGAAGGAGTTCAAAGAGATCTTGGCAACCATTGATGCGGCGATAACGGGTCGTGCCAATGGTGAGATTCACCTTTGATATTGCTGCGTAACGAGACCGTCAGGTCCAATCCATTTCTTCCTTTCTCTCTTCGTTCCCTTTCATTGCGTTTATTCAAATCAAGGTTATAATTATTAATGATGAGCGGTCGTTCTAAGGTTGCAGTTCTGTTTACCAGACCGGAGACGGTGCTGGATGATTATCGCCGGCTGATCAAATTGGCTGAGGCGGATAGGTATCTGAAGCCAGGCGTTACCACGATTCTTAAAGACAATATCTCTTGGCATTATCCGATGCCTTCGGCAAATACTACGCCGTGGCAATTGGAGGGGACGATTCTGGGGCTGAAGGATTTGGGTTATTCTGACCTGGCGGTGGTGCAGAATAAGACGGTGGTGATTGATACCCATAAGGGCGAGGACTTGAACCGGTATGTGCCGATTTTTAAAAAGTGCGGGCTGCCGGTGCTTTATAATTTCCGGGACTCAGATATGAAATGGATTCCGTATCAGCCCAGGGCGAAGATGCTCGTGCTGAACCACATCTATCCTGAGGGCTTAAGGATTCCGGATTATTTTATCGGCAAGAATATCGTTCATCTGCCTACGGTAAAGTGTCATATCTATACTACAACGACCGGTGCGATGAAGAATGCCTTTGGCGGTCTTCTTGCAACCCATCGGCATTATACCCATACCTGGATTCATGAGACCCTGGTTGACCTGCTGGCGATTCAAAAAGAAATTCATCCGGGCATCTTTGCGGTGATGGATGGAACCACCGCGGGCAATGGTCCGGGTCCGCGCACCCTGAAACCGGTGGTGAAAAATGTGATTTTAGCCTCAGCCGACCAGGTGGCGATTGATGCGATTGCGGCAAAGATGATGGGTTTTGACCCGCTGGCCATTAAATATATCAGGCTGGCCTATGAACAGGGGCTGGGGACTGGTGACCCGAAGGAAATCGAGGTTGTTGGTGATGACATCTCAAATGAAAACTGGGGATTTGAGGTCGGTTTTTCATTCCATCGTTTTTTGGGCTGGCTCTCCTGGTATGGACCAACCCGTTTTCTCCAGAAACTCATCTTTCGCACCTGGCTGGTGAACATCCCGATTTTTGTTTCCGAGTTCAATCACGACTTTATCCACTGGCCCTTGAAGGAGCGCAAGGTTTTTGAGCGCTGGAAAAGAGAGACCGGCTGGGGCAGACTTTTCCAAGAATACGAGCAAAAGGGCTGCCTGCTGGCATAAACCGGCCCGGCAAGAAAGAAAATGAGCAATCTCTCAGCCCACCGTTGGTCATTATGTCCGGGGTGCGGGTGCACGCAATAGTTCTTGGCGCAATTGGCGGGCTCGGTTTAACTGCCCAACTGGTGCTTTTGCGAGAACTGTTTGCGGTCTTTGCCGGCAACGAACTTTCAGCCGGTATTTTTCTTTCAATCTGGTTGGTTTGTGAGGGGCTGGGCGCCTGGTTTTTCGGCAGGCTCTGCCCGCGCATTGAGGGCAGTGAGACCGGCTGGCTGCTTGGGTTGGGGGTTTTTTCAAGCGTTGTTTCGGTTCTTGCGGTTATGGCGGTGGTTTTTGCCAAGCCGGTTTTGGGTGTGCTGCCGGGTGAAAGTCTAAACATCTTTACCCTGAGCTTAGTCACTTCAGCGGTGGTGCTTCTGCCTGCTTCCAGCCACGGTGGGCTTTTTGTGGTGGGTGCGGCGCTGTTTTCAAGACTGGAGAGGAAAACCGGGGTCAGTAGGGCCTATATTTATGAGGGACTGGGAACGGTTGCTGCCGCACTGTTATGTTACTTTCTGCTTCTTACCCGGGTTGCTGGGCTGGGGATTGTGGCAATGTTCGGTGGAATCTTGCTCGTCGTGCTTGGGCTCTGGATTGCTGGTCCGCTTCTGGGCAGGATGGTTTTTTTGTGGCTGGGCACGATTTTTTTGGCCCTGAGCACCAATCGGGCAGGAGAGTTGGAACGAAGGCTCTATCAGCAGGTCTGGCCCGGACAGGTTGTGCTCAAGGTCAGGGAATCGGCTTATGGCAAGATGGTCAGTCTGGAAAGGCAGAGACAAAGGCTGGTGCTTTATGACGGGGTGGTGGTGATGAATGCGCCCGTGGTTGACATCGGAACACTCGAGCAGATGGTTCATATTCCGATGCTTATGCATCCGGGTCCGAAAAGGGTCTTGATCCTGGGTCAGGGCCTCGCCGGTATGGTTGCCGAGGTTCTCAAAGAGCCGGTTACCGAGGTGAAGATGGTGCAGATTGACCCGGTGCTGGTTGATGAAATCAGACGCACCGGTGCGGGGCTGGTGCAAAGGGAACTGGCTGACCCAAGGTTCGAACTGGTCATTGCCGACCCGCGGCGATATCTTTTAAATACCAAGGACAGTTTTGACCTGATTATTCTCTGGCCAAGTGCACCGGATAATTTAAGCGCGAACCGGCTTTTCAGTGTGGAGTTTTTCCGATTATGCCGAAGGCGATTAACAAAACAGGGGCTTTTTGTCACCAGAACCCCGGGTTCAATCGAAAATCTGCCCGCCGAGGCAGGTGCAATCTTAAGGTTGAGAGTCGCCAGTTTGAGGCGGGTTTTTCCGGCGGTGGCGCCGGTTGGTCTGGACTTTCCCCTGATAGTCGCAAGTAAGAGCGGGTTCATCTTGGAGCCAGAAAGTTTAGTTTTCAAGTTCAGGCGGGCAGGGATGGATTTGACCGTTTTAACACCAGAATATGTTTCCAGTCTGCTTGACCCGTTCCGCCAGCAGGTCTTTCGGACAAGAATCGGGCCGGAGACGGAGGTTAATCACGACCTGAAACCGAGGGAAATATTCTTTAATATGGTCCGGGAGGGAAGGCGCTCGTCGCCCTTTTTCAGCCGGCTTTATTTTAAACTGTCGCACGCGGTTGAACGGACAACGGTGCCGATTCTGTTCCTGGTGCTTTTTCTCGGGCTGGGCGGAACACTGGTCAAGGGTAAAGGGTTTGCCCGGGGTTTTGGGGTATTTACCTCGGGATTTGCCGGTGCGGGAATTTCCACCCTTGCCATTCTGCTTTATCAGGTGCGATTCGGTTCACTCTATTCTAATGTTGCCCTGCTTTTAGCCGGGTTTATGTTGGGAACGGTGCCTGGTGCCGGACTGGCTAGGAAAGTGGCACCCCGGATTGAGCGTGGGCCAAGGCACGCCGCACTCCTGTTTCTCTGCGCCGATGCGATTTTAATTCTGCTTCTGTGCGGGCTGATTTTGCTCGGAGCGAGAGGCGGGGTGGTAATTTTTGTCTCATCCCTTCTGCTTGCCGGCACCAGTCTGGGCTGGCAGTTTGGTGTTGCCAGCATTGAACGCCAGAAACCGGGTTCAATTTCCGGAGGGGAAACGGCTGGGGTTTTGAGTGTTTTGGACTTTACCGGTGGCGCACTGGGTGGAATTTCAATTGCCCTGATTTTAGCGCCGGTATCGGGTCTCTTGACCGCCGGGCTGGTGATTGCCGGCTTGAAAATGGTCAGCCTGTTAAGCCAGTTGTTGACAATGGCAGGTTCTAAATTTAGAATCCAGCGTGTTTAATTTTATCTTTCCAAGTTCAGGCATCAGACATTACGCCCTTCTTGCCCTAACCCTTGTGGCAATTTCCGGTGCCGGTTATGCTCAGGAGACCCCAGGTCTGACTGGCTTGGGTGGGGTCAACATTCAGGGTCTGCTTCAGCCTTCGGTTTCACCGGTGCCCAGTCTGGTGGGTGTTGAAAGCCCGATTATCTCCGACAAATACATTCTGATGCCCGGGGATAAACTCCTGGTCACCGTGAGTGGTAAACTGACATTTTCCTATCAGAGTCTGATTACCTACGAAGGCAAGGTGATGATAAATCTGCCTTTGAGTCCGATGACGCCATCCTATGATGTTACGAGTCAGCATACCCTTTATCAGGATGTGGTGGATGCGGTAACCGTTTCCGGTCTTTCCCTGAAGGAGGCACAGGACACACTGACCAGGGTGATGCGCCGCTATTTCAAGGATGCCGAGGTGAAACTGACCCTGATTGGACTGAGGTCGGCAATCGTATTTGTTACCGGCGAGGTCCAGTATCCTGGTGCTTACAATGCCTCACCGGTGGAGCGGGTTTCTCAACTTGTTGCCCGGGCAGGTGGATTATCGCCCCTCGGTTCCAAGACGAGGATCTCTCTGATCCGGGGCGGTTTGCCCTATGCCAATGTTGACATCGAGCGGTTTGAGAATGAAGGTGATTTGAACGCCAACCCGTTCATTGAGTCAGGAGATGTGATCTATGTCCCGCCGGTTCAGGGTCTGGTAACAGTCAGGGGTGCGGTTTTTGGCCGGGGTGAATACCGGATTCGAGCCTCGGCTTTGACCACCGAGAAGGAACGGATGAGCGAAGGGGTTTATGAGTTGAAGCCGGGTGAGCGGGTATTTGATGTGATTCGAAAAGCGGGTGGCATTACACCCTGGGCAGATTTGCACAACTGCTATGTTGAGCGGCTGGTTCTAAATAGCGGCGGTAAAAGGCAGCGGATTCCAGTTGACCTGCACCGGGTGCTTTTTGACCGGGATTCAACCCAGAATATTGAACTGGTAAATGCGGATATTGTGGTTGTGCCGCCGATAAATTTGTTTGTCTATGTTGAGGGCGAAGTCAATAAACCCGGTTCCCTACTTTACACCCCCAATCTGGGGGCGGGTGACTATATCGGACAGGCTGGCGGACCGACCGAAAATGGCAATCTCAGCAGGGTGAGTATCATCCGGAATGGCAAAAGAATCTCGGCAAAACACAACCCGGTGCTTGAGCCGGGTGATATTGTGATTGTACCCAGATACGGTCTAAAATGGTGGCAGGACTATGTTGATATCATCGCCACGGTCGGTATCCCGACCATCTCGCTGATATTGACAATCATTGCGCTCCAACGTTAGGGCTGCTACCTTACCTCAACCTTTCATCAAGGCCAGATATCTTTCTGACCCGGCGGCTGTGCCGGCCGTTGCTGAAACCGGTCTTAAGGAAAACCCGGACAATTTTCTGAGCCGATGCCGGTTTGATGAGATCGGCACCTAAACACAGGACATTGGCATTATTGTGGGCGCGAGCCAGGCGCGCCATCTTCTGATTCAGACAGAGTGCTGCCCGGACACCTCTGACCTTGTTGGCGGCAATGGACATTCCGATGCCGGTAGCGCAAATCAGGATTCCCCGTCGAGCCTGTCCTCTTGCGACCGCCTCTGCCACCGCCCGGGCAAAATCAGGATAGTCAACCCGTTCCGGGGTGAATGTCCCTTTGTCATCCACCTTTAACCCGCGCCGCTTAAGATAGCGGGCAAGTTTCTCCTTCAGGGCAAAGCCGCGATGGTCGGCACCGATGGCAACCGTCATCAAACCAATGTTAGCCAGCGGTATTTATCCTCTCGCTTCATCTCGATGATGGCAAAGAACTCCTGCTGCAGTTTCTTGGTTATCGGCCCGCACTTGCCGTTACCGATCGTAATGCGGTCAACCGAACGGATGGGCGTAACCTCGGCGGCGCTGCCGGTGAAGAAAAGTTCATCGGCAAGATAGAGCATCTCACGCAACATCATCGTCTCTCTGACCTCATAGCCCAGTTCTCGGGCCAGGGTGATGATGGTGTCCCTGGTGATGCCGGGCAGAATCGTGGCATGGAGCGGCGGGGTGAAGATGACGCCGTTACGGACAACAAACAGATTTTCACCCGACCCCTCAGACACAAAGCCATAAACATCCAGGGCAATCCCTTCAACAAACCCGTAGGTTAAAGCCTCCATCTTGATCAACTGGGAGTTCATATAGTTGGCGCAGGTTTTGGACATCGCCGGAAAGGTGTTGGGTGCCATCCGGTTCCAGGATGAAACCATCACATCCACCCCCTGTTCCAGCGCCTCCGGTCCCAGATACTTGCCCCATTTCCAGGTGATTAAGGCAACATCAACCGGACAGCCGAACGGATTAACACCCAGTTCCTTGTACCCGCGATAGACAATCGGTCGGATATAGCACTCATCCAGTTCATTCTTTTTAATCAGTTCCACAGTCGCCTGATTAATCTCCTCCTTGGAATAGGGGATTTCCATCCGGTAAATCTTTGCCGAATTGAACAGACGGTTGGTGTGGTCCTGGAGGCGGAATATTGCCGGACCCCGCGGGGTCTTGTAGCAGCGCACCCCCTCAAAAACACCGGTGCCGTAATGAATCACATGGGCGCAGATATGAATCTTGGCATCCTCCCAGGGAACAAACCTGCCGTTCATCCAGATATATTTTGACTTGGACTCTTCTAAACCCATTTTACCTCCTTATAAAGCAATAGCGGAACCTTTCGGCTCCGCCCCGAGGTTTTATTAATGTTAATTAACAATATCAACAGGTTAACGCTCAACTTTTGTGGTGGCGAAGGGAATCGAACCCCTGACACGTGGATTATGATTCCACTGCTCTGCCATCTGAGCTACGCCACCCGTGTCTGATTGTAGCAGTTAAAGCCACCAAGTCAACCCGTGCGCAGGGCTTTGGGGCGTTATTTCAGCCGGCCGGAGCCGGAAGTGTCTGTTCTTGACCAAACCCCGAAGGTGCAGTTAAAATAAATGGGTGACGAGCATAACCATCAGCCAGATTAAGGTTGAGTGTATCAAAGGCAATATTGCCGCCCAGGCTGGGATTGATGCGGTGGTGAATGCAGCCAATGCCTGGCTCAAACCAGGAGGCGGTGTTGCCGGTGCAATTCACCGTGCGGCTGGTCCGGAACTGGAAAAGGAGTGCCGGAAATTTGCCCCGATTAAACCCGGCGCCGCGGTTATTACCAGCGCCTATAACCTGCCCAACCGGTATGTGATTCACTGCCTTGGTCCGGTTTACGGTGTTGACCGACCCGAGGCTGAACTGCTGAGCCAATGCTATCAGAACGCCCTGCGCCTTGCCGAAGAGCATAGGGTTGAGTCAATAGCATTTCCCGCCCTCGCCACCGGCTACTTTGGCTATCCGATCGCGGCAGCAACCGAGGTGGCGTTGCGCACCATTATTAATGCCATTCCGCAACTGAAATCAATAAAACTGATTCGCTTTGTCCTCTACAGCGAAAATGACCTTAAGGTTTACGAACAGGCCCTTTCCCGTTTCGCCACCGCAATTAAATAACCGGGGCCAGGGTGCAGAACCAGTTAAAACCTCCTCTCCTCTTTCTCATCCTTACCCTGATCACCTGCGGCGGGCAAGGGAAAACTGGGCCGACGAATCAGCCGGATACAATTTCCGCCTTCGGCATTATCTTAACTGAGGAAAGTCCGCCCCGGGATGTTGCCCGCCTTTTAATCCAGGCGCTGGACAACGATGACGAACAGATACTGACGAAACTGGTGGCGGTAAAATATGAAGCCCAAGCGATTGCCAGAATCCGCCAACAACTGGCAGCCCTGGGGAAAAAGTTGACCCCGGAAAAAATCGCCGTGATCACCGCCGCCGGCTGGCGTGGAACCTATCTTTCGTTTACTCCGGGCCGAACCCGTATTACCGGCGAAATAATTCTCGGTGAAACGGCTTATGTTAATATTATCGCAACAACCATTCAGGGAAAGGAGCAACCCAATGCCATAAAGATGGTGCGCGAGGACAACCGCTGGAAAATCCCGGCCGCGGGCGAATGGCTCCCGCATCACAAAGATTAAAAAGGTTTATTTTTTTCTTGACAGGTGAACGAGCGTTCACTATAATTAATTGATGGCACAACCGGCCGAGTTAAAGGAAAAGATGGCGCGGATCTGGCGGTTTTATCAGGAGAACCGCCGGATGCCCACCTATTCGGAAATTGCCCGGTTTTTCCACTGGCGGTCAAAGAATGCGGTCTTCCGTCTGGTGGCAAAACTTAAGACGGCAGGTTTGATTGAGCAGGATGAACAGGGCCGGCTTTTGCCCAAATCACTTGCCTTGCCCGCACTGAAACTACTGGGCACGGTTGAGGCCGGTTTTCCATCACCGGCTGAAGAGGAACTCTTGGACAAAATCTCGCTCGACCAGTGGCTGGTATCTAACCCCAACGCCACCTTTCTTTTAAAGGTGACCGGCGATTCAATGTCCGGGGCGGGCATCCTGCCCGGTGATATGGTCCTTGTTGACCGCGCCCTGGTCCCGAAAAATGGCGACATTGTCATTGCCGAGGTTGATGGTGAATGGACGATGAAGTACTTCAGCCGGCAAGGAGGGGCGGTGATTCTGACCCCGGCAAACCCCAGGTATCAGCCGATCAAGCCCAGGCAGGAGTTGAAAATCGGCGGGGTGGTAACTGCGGTAATAAGGAGGTACAAATGAACACTCAGCCGTTAATGATTTATGACTGGCACAACGCGGTTATGCACATTGATGCCGACGCCTTCTTTGTTGCCTGTGAGCAGGCAACCAATCCCGGACTTTCGGGCAAACCGGTGGTGGTTGGCAGGGAAAGGGGGATTGTTACCGCGGCCAGTTATGAGGCAAAGGCGAGAGGAATAAAAAGGGGAATGAGAATATACGAGGTGAAAAAACTGTGCCCGGAGGCGGTGGTGATTAATTCCGATTATGAGAAATACAGCCTGTTTTCAATGCGGATGATGGCAATCATCAAGGGCTTTTCCCCTGTGGTTGAGCAGTACTCAATTGACGAGGCGTTTGTTGACCTCACGGGCCTGAGAAGGCTTTATCACTGTTCTTACGAAAAGTTAGGTCTGCGGGTCAAACAGACGATTAAAGCCGAACTTGGTATCTCAGTTTCTGTTGGCATCAGCCTGACCAAGGTCCTTGCCAAAATCGCATCCAGGCATAAAAAGCCTGATGGTCTGACCGTAATTCCGGGCAGGCAGGTTCACCACTATCTGAAAAATCTGCCGATTGAAGAGGTCTGGGGCATCGGGCACAACACCGCTGCCTGGTGTGAGAAATTAGGTATCAGAACCGCCCTGGACCTTGCCCGTATGTCCGAGGGTTTTGTCAGGCGTCACTTCTCTAAGCCCTATTACGAAATATGGCAGGAGTTGAACGGCAGACCGGTTTACCCGGTCTGCTCTGAGACCAAAAGCAGTTACCAGTCAATCAGCAAGGCGCAGACCTTTTCACCTACCGCTGACCGGCTGACAATTTATGCCCGTCTCAGCGCCAACCTTGAGGCAGCCTGTTTCAAGGCGCGGCGCTACCGGCTGGCACCGCAAAGGCTCATTTTGTTTTTGCGCTCTCAGGACTATCAGGAAAGGGCGGTGGAACTGAAACTTTCTGCTGCCTGTGCCTATCCGCTTCTGCTCAGCCGGTTTATCCAAGAGGGTTTTGAGCAGATTTTTCAGCCGGGTGTAATTTACCGCCAGACCGGGGTGATTCTTACCCACCTGGTCCCTTTGCCGCAAAAGCAGTTTTCCCTTTTTGACGACCCGGTGAAATTAAACAGGATGGAACGGCTTTATCAGGCGGTTGACCAACTGAAAACAAAATTGGGCAGCGAGGTGGTTACCGATGGTTTGTCTTTGCAGACCCGGCCTCTGCCCGGAGAAAACCGCCTGAAAATCCCCCTCCTGAGGCTTAAACTGGGCTGAACCCTTTTACCTGCTAACTCACTGGCTCAGGACATTGCCCGAATTGCGATTGTCATGCCTGGACCTGGGCCAGGCCGAGTTTGCCAGCCCGGTAGCGGTGCCATTAAAGGCAAAAAAGCCGGTGCCGGAGGCGACATAAATTGTTCCATCACCTCCGATTGCCGGTGCCCCAACTGAAGTTACCACGGTTGCTCCGATTGGATAGTGCCATTTCAGGGAGCCGTCAGCAGAACTGAATGCACCCTCAACACAGTAAATTGTGCCCTCCGAGTCAATGGCGAGGTCATAGGCATTCTGAACCAGGCTGGTGGTCTGGTTCTGCCAGCGCACCTGGCCAGCAGGGGAAACCGCATAGAGCCAGCCCCGGGCTGAACTGGTGGCACTGCCCAGATAGATGGTGCCATCGGCTCCGAGCACCGGTGTGCCGATATTGACACAGTCACTGTCCACCAGGGTGCAGGTCCAGCGCAAACTGCCCTCAGCACTGAACGCCAGGAGATTGCCGGCATCATTATTGCCGGTTCCAAAGATATAGACCGTTCCATCCGAGCCGATTGCCACGCGGTCAGCTGTGTAAATCAACGGTGATATATCAGCCGACCATTTCCAGGTGCCATTCGGGTTCAGGGCAATCAGGTCCCGGTCCGCACCGATATAGATGGTCCCATCTGCACCCACTGCCGGAAAGGTAATACAGGAACCGCCACCAACATAAACCGCCCAGTCAAGTGTGCCCGAGGGAGAAAGGGCATAGAGCGATTCCGGGGCATAGACATAAATCCTGTTGTCAGCACCAAGCGCAGGTGTGCCGCAGATTGTGGGAAATGTGGTTTTAATCGGAAACTGCCAGTTGATGCTGCCAGCCGGGTTGATCGAGTAGAGATAGCCGTCAGCCGCAAAGAGATAGATTGTGCCATCAGCAGCAATGACCGGTGCAATAAAGAGATTGGAGGGATGGTAGAAGATGGTATCAGGCAAACCCAGCCGCCATCTGACGGTTCCGTCCTGATTGAATGCGTAAAGGGTATCCTTTTCACTGAAGGCGTAGATGGTGCCATCCGGGCCAATTGCCGGTGCGGCAAGAAAGGCGGCGCTGGTGAATCGCCACCTGATTTCCGGCTCCTTGCCCTGGTCTCCGCAGGAGAGAAGGGTTGCAAACAGAACGGCAAAACCGCTCACGAGTTTAATATATTTCTGCATTTTTCCTCCTGTTAATATCCTTATAACCGGATTTTCAGAAAAGTCAATAGTTTGCGGCTGGACTTGACTTTATCCCGGCCCTGCCTTGAGTAAATCCCGGATTTCGGCAAGCAGTTTTTCCTCGTTGGAAGGTGCGGGCGGTGCTGGCGGCTGTTGTCCCTTTTTCCTGAGCATATTCACCGGCTTGACGATGGCAAAAAAGATAGCAAACGCAATCACAATAAAATCAATCACCGTCTGGATGAATTTACCATAGCCCAACACCACCGCCGGCTTGTCGCCAAACGCGCCCTTGAGCCTAATCGCAAGACCGGAAAAGTCCATCCCGCCCAGAATCAGCCCGATTGGCGGTAGAATCACATCACCAACCAGCGAAGAGACAATCTTGCCGAATGCGGCACCGACAATAATGCCGACCGCCATATCAATCACATTGCCCCGCAGGGCAAACTCCTTGAACTCCTTAACCAGACCCATTCCGCCTCCTTTTTATTGAGTTATCTCACAGCCACATCTGATTATCATTTTAGAAAAGGCTTTGTCAAACCGCTCCCAGGGAAATAACCCCAGATTCAGCCATTTCCCAGCCGGAAATTGCCCGCTGACTGCCCAAACCTTCTGAACTGAAACTCCAACCGGATTAGAAAAAGGGCGGATAAAAGGATGATGCAAAATCAGGGGAAAGGAAACTAAAAAAGGACCGAACAAAGGCAAAGAATAACAACCGGTTAAAGAACGGTAAAAAGAGCCTGAACCGGGATATATGACAGAAACTGACCAGGAATTGATAAAGGGCTTTAACCGGCAAAAGAACAGGTTGCGACTCTCACCACAGCTCAAGTTACTGAAATTGTAACCTTGAATATAGAGAGACAAACAACCTGAAAAAGAACCTTGAAAATAAATTGGGGGATGGTATGGGGGTTGGGGTCTAAAATTGGGCAAAATTTCATATAATTCATTGAATATCAATAAAATAGGGCATTATTTCCCGGTTGGATTAAGTAGACTTTTATGTATACTTAGACCTGTGGGAACAAACAAGAAGGTAAAGGTTGAGGTAGAGGTTGAGAGATGTAGGGCAGACCTTCAGGTCTGCTTTCCTTGGGCAGATGCAAGGCTAAAGCCTTGCCCTACATCCCCGCACCTTGTAGGGCAAACCTTCAGGTCTGCTTTCCTTGGGCAGATGCAAGGCTAAAGCCTTGCCCTACATCCCCGCACCTTGTAGGGCAGACCTTCAGGTCTGCTTTCCTTGGGCAGATGCAAGGCTAAAGCCTTGCCCTACATCCCCGCACCTTGTAGGGCAGACCTTCAGGTCTGCTTTCCTTGGGCAGATGCAAGGCTAAAGCCTTGCCCTACA
>Ga0272448_1001976_pt1 | contig 26653 bp, 22 predicted proteins | sample YNPCB0191_FD_202220 | JGI IMG/M metagenome (GOLD analysis project Ga0272448, IMG submission 202220) | Hot spring sediment microbial communities from Yellowstone National Park, WY, United States - YNP-CB-019-1 | ecosystem: Environmental > Aquatic > Thermal springs > Hot (42-90C) > Sediment... | reverse complement strand
ATCAGTTTATAAAAAACCTGAGTTTTAGAGCTTCCAGCAAGCGCTTGCAGTTGGCAAATATCCTTACTATCAGTCCATTTTCAGCAAATTACAAAAAGTGACTGAGTGAGAATTTTACTTTTCCGTAGGCTTTATCGTTGTTTTCCTTAATCTTCATCAAGTTATAAATCAGTTTATTAAGTTTTTGATAACACTTATGTCAGGTTGTGTGTTCCTGTCGGAGGTGGGAAATTAAATTGTGTATCCTGAAAAAAAGCAGAAAATCACTAATATGGAGGTCTGATGACTCCCACTATTATGCGTCAGCTTTGGTCTGTAGTTGAAACTACCCAAGCAAGGACGCTATTGCAATTGGATGATGCAAGCTTAGTGCAGTGGTTGGTTAAACAAACCAAAAAACAAGTTTTACTTGATTGTCAGGAAACTGATTTCCTTTGCAGCTACATTCAATCTCGGTTATCTCTGATCCGCGATCTTGCTGAGGAACGACAGTATTCATGACAACAAAAATGTTCATTCTAGTCTCGACACTGGACTATTGTTGCAAAGGAAGGTAGCCTTCAATCAAACAATCAGAACCTACCACACGGATCTCTACATCCTCCAAAGATAACGCCTCAGTCATCGCAGTTAAGCCCAACTCGCCTACAGGTGTGGGAGCATTACTCCCACCGATAATTTTGGGAGCAATGAAAGCGACAACTTTTTGCACTGCTTTGGAGGCGATCGCCCTAGCTGCTAAAGTACCGCCGCACTCCCACAAAATACTACAAAAGCCTCGTTCGTACAAATAAGTCATCGCTTGCTCTGGCGTTAGCTGGGGAAATTCTACTACTTCTACCCCTTGTTTGAGTAACGCTTCCTTAAAAGCAGGATTCGCTCCTACCTCTGTCAAAACTAAAGTCGGAGCTTCCTTGGTTTCCCATAAATGAGCTTGTTCTGGTAACTGTAGACTGCGACTCATCACCACTCGCAGGGGGTTGTGGGCTTGTTGCTGGTGACTTGTCAAACGCGGATTATCAAGTCTTACCGTATTTCCACCGACAATAACAGCATCGCAAGCAGCCCGCATTTGATGTACGATTTGGCGGGCCTCCTGATTGGTGACCCAAGTGCTATGACCACTAGTCGTAGCAATTTTACCATCCAAAGTCATAGCATATTTCAAAATACCAAACGGTCGTTTGTAAAGAATGCGATGGATAAAACCTTCGTTGAGCTTGCGACAGGCCCGTTCTTCCACGCCAACTACTACCTCTATCCCGGCAGCACGCAAGCGAGCAATACCACCACCAGCCACCAGCGGATTGGGATCGACCATACCTACAACTACTTTTGCTACCCCAGCAGCAATTAATGCTTCCGAGCAAGGGGGAGTACGCCCGTAGTGATTGCACGGCTCCAGATTAACATAAACAGTAGCTCCTCGAGCATGCAAAGCTGCTGCCTTCAAAGCAAAAACTTCTGCATGTGGCTCACCTGCACGGGGATGAAAACCTTCCCCAACAATTTTTCCATCTTTGACAACTACCGCTCCTACCAACGGATTAGGGGAAGTACGTCCCAAAGCGCGACGAGCAAGTTCTAAACACCGCTGCATCATCGCTCGGTCGAAGTCGGTTCCCACCTTTGCTTGTGGTTGTTTTGCACTGACCAAAACGGAATTGGGTAAAGTTACTGCTGCATTGGTGCGAGCAAGCGCTGGAGAATTATCCATAAACTTTGGCGATAACGGAATTGGGCAATTAGGGAATAGTTGGTTGTTAAATTAGCTATTAACTATTAACTGCTAAGCGTTCCCATCTCACTCCCATCTTTTAACTTTAGCTTTAATCCATCTTGCCAAAGTTTGCCAAATTTCCAGAAAAATTTAGCAGCCAGAATAACCAAAATCAAGTCAAACTCTTGCTTAATAGCAAGGAAGCAACGCGAAGTTAGCTGTAAGTGTTATTTCGAAAATTAGTTTAAGGCTTTTGCCGTGCTAATTGTAACTTTTGCCACCAAAGGTTGAGTGGAAAATAAACAACTGGAGCCCACAAACTACTGACAATAGCAGAGGCCAGAGCTACTTTTTGATAATAACTCCAAATGTCTGTTGGGTTGCGATCGCCTGCTAACATCAACTGACAGGCAAAAATAGTTTCAGCCAAAACAGACATCCCAAATACGATCAAGGCGATGGAAATAAAGTCTTCTTGGATAAAACGTTGTTTTTGCAACAAAGCCGTTGTCGCACCCACTATTCCCAAACCGAGAACATGAGTTGGTTCGGGAGAAGTCATTCCATCTTGAAGCAGCCCTAAAATTATACCTGCTAATGCTCCTTGAATCACTGTCCGCTTCACGCTCCAAGCTACTACCCAAATTAGAAACCAGTTAGGTCCGATACCCAACACTTCCATACCGAGAAAGCGCGTAGGTAGCATTAGCAAGCACAAAAGTACGCTTGCTAAAATCACGATTCCGTTGACTATTTGTCGCTGGTAGGGATGCCAACGCCACAGGGGTTTAATTTTAATTTGGAATATGGATTTTCGCGAGCGCCTCGATTGTAGCTTTTTTTGCCTCCTAGCGCCCCTAAAACCAATTATCTTCATTTTTCTACATGTGTGTTTGATTACTTACTACTGAGATGACGAATTCTCCAGTGCTTGGCTTTCTGGTTTTGGATACACGGTTACCCAATCCAAAGACCGTATCGCTGGAAACAGTTCTACTTTAGCCACAGATGCTGGAAGTTTCTTTAAATCCAAGGATTTGATCCGTCCTACCGGTAAACCAGACGGAAACTTTTGACTGTAAGTTGACGTCACGATTACATCTCCGGGTTTAGCATTTGGAACTTTTTCATAAAACTCCAGTACTGCTTCTGCAGAACCATCGCCGCGCAAAACTCCTTTGGCTCCAGTACGGCTAACGTTTACACCTACTTTGCTCTTCAAATCACTAATTAATAAAACGCGACTGGTATGAGGAGTAACGCTTTCCACCAAACCCACCAACCCACCTTCAGCTTTGACAATAAAACCCTCCTTGATTCCTGCTAGACTACCACGATTGAGGATTGCTTGTTGCCACCAACTATCGGCGCTGCGTCCTACCACCCGTGCGACGATGGGGCGCGATGATAAAGGCTCCTTTTCTACATACTTCAACAAATCTTTCAATTTTTTGTTTTGGCTTTCTAATTCAACGATTTGGGCTTCTAGTTCCAATACTTTGGCATTCTGCAATTGCTCTTTTGAAACTGCTCCTGGTTGCAAAAACTGAAATTGACTGGCTATTTTCTCATAAATTTCTAGTAATAATGCTCCCTGAGTCTGGCGTACTAACCAAGCACTGCTGATGAGTAGAGCCACCAGCCCTACTTGCAACCCTTTGTGCTCCCACCATCTTCCACGTGTCGTAAACATATATACCCGATTGTTTCTCTTACTCAAGAGGATTGGATTCCAAACAGGATCCAATATACTGGAATTGCTTATTTTTACTACATATTGCGAGAACGGGCACTAAAAACCCGTTCCATTTGTTTGAAGTTTTCTAACACCAGACCTGTACCTAAAGCAACACAACTTAAAGGATCGGCAGCTACGTGCGTAACAATTCCAGTTTCATGACTTATTAAAGTATCTATTCCTCTGAGCAGGGCGCCACCACCAGCCAGCATAATACCCCGATCGATAATATCTGCAGCTAACTCTGGAGGCGTACGTTCTAAGGTTCTCTTAACAGCATCAATAATTACTGATAATGGTTCCGCCATGCTTTCACGAATTTCTGGTCCTTTGATAGTCACCGTTCGCGGTAAACCAGAAAGCAGGTGCAAACCCCTCACTTCCATGATCGCATCGTCATCATCGTGAGTTGGATAAGCAGAACCAATGCGAATTTTAATTTCCTCAGCAGTACGTTCTCCGATCACTAAATTATGAACTTTCTTTAGATACTGCACGATTGCTTCTGTCAATTCATCTCCAGCAACCCGTACCGATTCACTCAGCACCGTACCTTGGAGACTGAGCACCGCTACCTCCGTAGTACCGCCACCAATATCAACGATCATGTTACCCGTGGGATCGGTAACCGGTAATCCTGCTCCGATCGCCGCTGCTACAGGTTCATCAATTAAATAAACTTCTCTTGCACCTGCTTGGGTAGCAGCATCCATCACAGCTCGCCGTTCTACCCCTGTCACTCCACTAGGAATACCAATGACAATCCGCGGTAACACCAGCGACTTACCCTTATTCACACGCTGGATAAAACTTTTGAGCATGATCTCAGCTGTATCAAAATCTGCAATTACACCATCGCGCAAGGGGCGCACAGCAATTACATTTTCTGGCGTTCGACCAAGCATTTTTTTGGCTTCTTCTCCTACCGCTAGTGCAATTTTTTCGTTTTGGTCGATTGCAACTACCGAGGGTTCTTGAAGAACTATACCCTCACCCAATACATACACTAAGGTGTTAGCGGTACCGAGGTCGATACCTATATCTCGCGACAAGGAAAACTTACTGAAAAGACCCACGCGTTTTATTGCCCCCTATTTCAATTTTTGAGTGTGAGAAAGAATCGTGCAGGATTCTATTATTTTTTTTAACCTGAGTCTAGTAACACAGGTTATTTTTTCGCTTCCATTGGGAATGTTTATCCCATCTTCGGCTTATACCTTTTTATATTCCTTCAACTACAAGAATATATCCGTACAGTTTTGTATTAAAAGAGCAAATTCTATCACTTTTATCCGTAATTATAATTGTTTGTTATGCAACTGTCTCCTTTCAGGTTGAGAATCGGCTATGATGAAAGTCACAGCCAATAAGTACGCCTGTACTGAAAGGAAACGCCCATGAGTATCAACATTGTCACCCTAATCGGTCGTGTAGGTACCGACCCTGATATGAAATATTTTGAATCTGGAAGTGTTAAGTGTAAATTAACACTAGCTGTCAATCGCCGCACTCGAGAAGGCGAACATACTGATTGGTTTAACTTGGAGCTGTGGGGAAAGACTGCACAAGTGGCGGGTGATTACGTGCGTAAGGGTAGACAAATAGCCGTTAAAGGTTCTTTAAAATTTGAATCTTGGAACGATCGCACCACCGGAGCAGTACGCTCGACACCGGTGATTTTAGTTGAGCAACTAGAGTTACTGGGTTCAAAGCGGGATACAGATGTAGAGACCATCGATACCAATCCCGAACATTTTTAACTAGCAAGCTAATATGCAGACAGTAGTTAGCTTGCAACAACTAACTACTAACTACCAGTTAATAACTAATTTCCAGCGTCACCGATGCTTCTACCTGTTGTTCGCCCGCTTCGACAGGAGAAGTAGAAAAATCTTGTTGTGCTAGCTTTACAGTTTCCGCACGATACAAAGGACGTGGTGGCGGTAGGCTACCCGCGGAATTGATTTGAATGCTGACCACTTCTTTAGCTTGCAATCCCAAAGCACTAAAAACTGCATTCGCCTGCTGTTGAGCTTGTAAAGTGGCTTCTTTGAGTGCTTGTTTTTGAGCTTGAGCGATCGCTTCGTCGGTAGCAACAAAGCCAATACTACTAATCTGCGTCGCACCAGTTCGGACAGCTTCATCTAATAAACTACCAGCATCAGCAGCAGCAATGCGAAAACTTACAGTGTTGCTAGCACTGTAGCCACTCAAACGCTGCACGTTATCTTTATAGCTATAAACTGGATTGAGAGTAATGCTGGTGGTTCGCAATTTCTCCACTTTACGAGTTTTAAGCAACGATACCACCGCTGATGACCTGCGGGCAACTTCCTGCTGCGCCTGTTGCGCCGTTTTTGCTTGCAGCTCCACACCCAAAACAATTTCAGCCAAAGTAGCAGGAATTGTTTCCACTTTGCGACCTGTAACTGTCAAAGTTCTCAACATTTTTTCTTTCTGTTGCGCCCAGGTAGGTTGAGCAAAATTAACACACACAAATAATACTAAAGGTATAGTTTTCCATAGGTTCCCCAAAACTAGCCGAGAACCCAAAACCGTAGTTTTATTCATTTTCAAGTTTCACTCCTCGACAAAATAATTTCCCATTGCTACTTGCTAATCTAGCAGGACTGGTTTTTAATGCGTTTTCTTCTTGACATCCGCACCTAGACTGCTATGCCATCTCAGTTTGGCATTGAAATATCAAACACCTGGAACCGTTACATTTTTAGAAACTTAGAAATTCACATCCAAACGTTTGGAGATGGTTTCATGGCGTATTGGTTGTTAAAAACCGAACCACAAGAATATTCCTACTCAGACTTGGAGCGGGATGGTAGCACGGTTTGGAATGGAGTCAAAAATAACCTAGCCCTCAAGCATCTACGCACAATGGCCGCGGGCGATTTGGTAGCAATTTATCACACAGGCAATCAACGACAAATAGTGGGGTTAGGAGAAATTATCACTCAACCTTATCCAGATCCAGCATGGAACGACCCTAAAAAAGTAGTTGTAAACGTGCGCGCACTGCAAAAATTATCCCGACCCGTTACCCTCGCTCAAATCAAGCAGGATGGCAGCTTTGCAAATTTTGACTTGCTGCGTTTACCGAGATTATCTGTAGTTCCAGTGTCAGAGTTTCACTGGCAACGCCTCCTACAATTAGCAGATGGATAGTGGAGTTTGTGGTTCATAATTCCACCTGCAGACAGCAAACACTTCACAACCAACAGCTTGTAAATTAGAAAAATGATTTCTACAGAACTAATGCAGTTTTTAGGTGCAACTAACTTTTGTTTACCCCTGCTGGCAACAACAAGCCAAAGAGCTGACAGTTCCCTGGTTGTAGCAGCAGTGCTGCTCAGCTTGGTGGTAATTTACCTCGCTAGCAAACTCGGAGGCGAATTGTCGAACCGCTTTGGTTTACCGCCGGTTTTGGGTGAAATGGTCGGTGGTGTAGTAGTAGGTATATCTGTCTTGCATCTAGTAGTTTTTCCCGAAGCAGGAGCAGATAGTTCTAGTTCTTTAATCATTTATTTTCTCAAAACCACTGCTGGTTTAAGTCCCCAAGCTGCAGACGCCGTTTTTGCAACTCAATCTGAGGTTATTTCCGTTTTAGCAGAACTGGGTGTTGTCATTTTGTTGTTTGAAATTGGTTTGGAGTCAAATTTAAAAGATTTGATGGCAGTGGGCATTCAAGCTACCGTTGTGGCAGTAGTAGGAGTTGCTGTACCCTTTAGTCTTGGTACGGCAGGATTGATGATATTGTTCGGTATTCCAGCAGTACCGGCAATTTTTGCGGGAGCAGCCCTCACTGCTACTAGTATTGGTATTACTTCCAAGGTGCTGTCGGAATTAGGACGTTTAAATTCCAAAGAAGGACAAATTATTCTTGGTGCTGCGGTTATTGATGACGTTTTAGGGATTATTGTCCTAGCAGTGGTAGCAAGTCTTGCTAAAGATGGGGCGGTAGATCTCGGTAAAGTTATTTACTTGATTGCCAGCGCCAGTGCTTTTCTAATTGGGGCGATCGCTCTGGGTAATATTTTCAATCAAACCTTTGTAGCGATCGTCAATAATTTGAAAACCCGCGGCGAACTGGTCATACCAGCATTCATTTTCGCCTTTATCATGGCCTACATTGCCGCCGCTATCCAGCTAGAAGCAATTTTAGGAGCTTTTGCTGCCGGTTTGGTTTTAGAGGAAACAGATAAGCGCAAAGAACTGCAAAAGCAAATTATCCCCATTGCTGATATGTTGGTGCCAATCTTCTTTGTTACTGTCGGCGCTAAAACTGATTTGGGTGTTTTAAACCCCGCAGTTCCTAGCAACCGAGAAGGTTTAATTATGGCAACTTTCCTGATCGCCACAGCTATTTTTGGTAAAGTTGTCACCGGTTTTACCGTGTTTGCTCAACCCGAAATCAATCGCTTGGCCATCGGTGTCGGAATGATTCCCCGCGGTGAAGTAGGATTGGTGTTTCTTGGTATAGGAGCTAACATTGGCATTCTCTCGAAACCTTTGGAAGCAGCAATTATCATGATGGTTATCCTCACAACCTTTTTAGCTCCTCCCTGGCTGCGATTTGTATTTCCCGAACCAAAAGCAGCGAACACAAACTCAAAGCAGCTACTTGCCAACAGTTCCTCCCAAACATCTATAGTCTTGGAATCCTCTCCTGCAAAAATAACAACTGCCGATGGAGAGCGGCCTTCAGAACCTAACTCCTAGAAACTCTTGAGTACAGATCCACTGTTAGGAGTATCTGTACTCAACCCTGACTAGCTTGCAAGCGGAAACTTCTATTCCTCACTCTCCGTCGCCTTGAATTGTACGTTTAGAGGAAATTATCTTCAGTAATGATGGTGTTATTCATGTAATTTTTAACTCATATTAAATTGTTTTCTCAGTTTTGATTTTGCTGGTCTTTGAGCACATAAAAAGCAAAATATACTAGTATTCTCGCAACAATCATTTGCACTACCAGGTGAAGTAATTACCAACAATCGCCAGCTGCAATAATTCCTCAAAAATGGAAGTATGTTTCGATGTTAATTGACTGCTATTACTAATTTTGATTGTTTTTTTGTAGGTGTAATCCCATGCTCGTCGACAAACAATTTATGTGCTTTGTGGCAGAATAAACAGAAAAATTTATGCTAGAATTCGACGCCATTAGCTTTAACGCAAATACGTTCCCGCAATAGCAGCAACGAAAAAAAGCAGCCATGCCAGCAACTACAACAAATTAAATTGATTCTCAAGCTAAATTGGGATGCAAATTATCCAAGAATTTACTAATTTATCCACCGCTTTGTGAATGCGACTGAGGAGAAAGCACTGTGAAACTACACTGGCTAATACCTGGTACTGTCTTATGTATCTCCCTGTTATCGTCGCCCGCTCGCGCAGCCAAACTGCAATCTTGGCATTTTGATGTCAATCGCAATCAATTGGAAATCAACACCAATGGCGCCGTTCAGCCCAAAGCACAACTGATTTTCAATCCCACGCGTCTGGTCATCGATTTACCAGGAATTGAATTTGGGCGTCCCCAGCTTGTCCAGTCTGTAGGTGGAGCAATCCGCCTTGTGCGTATCGGCCAGTTTGACCCCCAAACAACCCGGATTGTGGTTGAACTTAATTCTGGTTATACTCTTGACCCCAAGCAAGTGAAATTTGAAGGCATAACAGCCAACCGTTGGCAAGTACAATTACCAAAACCAGAACTCGAGAAAGTTACAACCGCGCCAACCAGAAATGTTTATAGTGTAGTAACCACAGAATTGGCAAATGACAGAAAAACTATAACAGCTCCTACTGCTGCTACTAGTGCCAAAATTCCAGACAGCGCAACCCAAATCGAAAAGATCCTGGTGACGGGAGATGGATTTTTCATTCGTACCAGCGGCGCTGGCAAACCCGAAGTCAAAGTTAAACGCAGTGACGATCTTGCCCAAATTTACATTGATATTTCCAGTGCGGTCTTGTCACCAAAACTAGTACAACGCCAGCTATCGGTGAATCGTTACGGTGTTAGCAATATTCAATTTACCCAGTTGGAGACTTCTCAACCCACTGTTCGCATGACAATGGCGGTAAACAAAAATGGTCCCGACTGGCGAGTGATGCCTTCCGGCAGTAACGGTTTGGTATTATTACCTATTGGAGGAGTAAGCCGATTGCGTCTCAGTAGTACTTCTTCTACTCTACAACAAGAAGAGCAATCAAAATCTACTCCACCCCCATCCCGTTTGTCACAAACAAATTCGCCAGCCGTTATTGAATCTGTAGAGTTAGCTAATAATAACACACAACTACTGATCAAAGGCGATCGACCTTTATTAGCCACTAGTGGCTGGGATAGAGCCTCTTTAATGTTTCGCATCACCGTGAATAATGCTAGCCTGGCTTCTTCAGTTAAAGGTCCTTCCCTTAATGACAACAGTCCGCTTTTGCGAATACGCCTGCGACAACAAACTCCCAACACCGTCGCTATCTATATTCAACCTGCAGCAGGAGTCCAAATCAGGCAACTTGGCCAGCTAGACAGTTCTGTTTTAGCTTTAGAACTGCGACGCCTGTCAGATCGAACTATACCCGTGACGGGACGCTCCTCTCCTCGAATAACGCCATCCATCGCTTTACCCCCCCTACCGCAACCAAATCCACGACCGCTGTCAGAACAAATCCCAGATCTTTCCCGACCCTTACCCCAACGTCCCACTCCCCGGGGAAAAGTAGTGGTCATTGTTGACCCTGGTCATGGTGGAAAGGATTCGGGTGCGATAGGTATCGGAGGAACGCGAGAAAAAGATATTGTCCTACCTATTGGTCGGAAATTGGCACAAATCCTAGAGCAAAATGGCGTGCAGGTGCTACTAACGCGAAGTTCTGACTATTTCGTCACTCTACCAGGCAGAGTAGACATGGCAGAACGGGCTGGTGCGGATGTGTTTGTGAGTATTCATGCTAACTCAGCAGGTCTAGATCGTCCGGATGTCAATGGTTTAGAAACGTACTATTATGATACGGGCTTGAGCCTGGCTCGCATCGTTCACAGTAGTATTCTCAGGAGTGTGAACGTCAAAGACAGAGGAGTGCGAAAAGCAAGATTCTACGTTCTTCGCAAAAGCTCCATGCCTTCAATCCTCGTGGAAACAGGCTACATGACCGGTAGGCAAGATATTGCCAGGCTGCGAAGTACGTGGTATCAAAATCAAATGGCAGAAGCAATAGCCAACGGTATTCTCCAATTTTTGAGGAGAAGATAATTCAGTTTGCGCTTTATTATTTCCGTATTTATGACGTAGCAACAGTTTTTTTTTAGCAATTAAATATTGGTATTTACAGTTGTTGCCTTTGTGCTGGCGTGTATATTGCTAAAAATTACGCAGTAAACAATTTTTTGCCACCTTTAAGTAATGTTGACGAAATAAATTACTGTTGTTAATTTTGGTTATCTCCAGGCGGTATACGCTGTACAAATTAACCATAATGTGCATATAAGTTTTGGTGGTTTCAGCTGCCTTTTGATCTCCCTGTTTTGCAGGTATTTACTATGTTAATGCTAGAAACAGCAAACCAAAGCTGAAATATCCAAATTGCCGTGGTATTTATGTACAATGTGTGAGTTTAAATTCTCCTTGGAGTTCAACTTGCTACTACTCATAGTAAGTCTGCTTTTATAGCATAACAGCACTAAAAATTGAAAGTGTCATGCTAAAATCTGACACCATTAACTGTAGCTTGCTCTCCTACTGCTGACGATGGAAATAAAGTATCAATTGATGCATGCAGCATCAAAGCTAAGATTTTTAGTGGTAAAGGTGTGAGGAATTGTCAACGCTTTGATTAATTAAGGATTCTCATAAATGTGAATCAGGAGAAAACATTGTGAAACTACGCTGGTTAATACCTGGTACTGTCTTATGTATCTCCCTGTTATCGTCGCCCGCTCGCGCAGCCAAACTGCAATCTTGGCATTTTGATGTCAATCGCAATCAATTGGAAATCAACACCAATGGCGCCGTTCAGCCCAAAGCACAACTGATTTTCAATCCCACGCGTCTGGTCATCGATTTACCAGGAATTGAATTTGGGCGTCCCCAGCTTGTCCAGTCTGTAGGTGGAGCAATCCGCCTTGTGCGTATCGGCCAGTTTGACCCCCAAACAACCCGGATTGTGGTTGAACTTAATTCTGGTTATACTCTTGACCCCAAGCAAGTGAAATTTGAAGGCATAACAGCCAACCGTTGGCAAGTACAATTACCAAAACCAGAACTCGAGCAAGTCACAACTTCTCCTAGAAATATTTACACTGTTGTGACTGAACAACGAGCTCCTTTCATCCCTCCCAACAAAGAAATGGTTGTCAGCACCACCAGCAAAACAACCGAAATCGAAAATTTACAATTGACCGGAGATGGCTTTTTTGTTCGTACCAGCGGTGGGAAACCTGGAATTCAAGTTAACCGCAGCAAAGATAATAGCGATATTAACATTGATATCTCAGGAGCGATTTTATCACCCCGTCTTACCCAGCGAAATATCAATGTCAATCGCTACGGTGTGAAAAATATTCAATTGAGCGACTTGGGAACATCACCGCCTGTGGTCCGCATCACAATGCAAGTTGAGGAAAACAGTCCCGATTGGCGGGCGACAACAAGTGCTGTTGGTGGTTTGGTAATATTGCCCAATAAAAGTCCCGTGAGATTATCTAAAAATGATAGTGACCGCCTCAGCACTTTGGATCCAAATTCAACTTTCGCCTATAGAAAAACTAGCGATGTCACAACTATTCAAGCTGTAGAACTCAGTGTTACTGGTAGGCAATTAATCATCAAAGGCGATCGCAACATCTCAGCTACTGGCGGTTGGGACCGCTCCTCTGGTCTTTTTCGCATTACAATTCCTAACGCTAGACTAGCTTCGCCTGTCAAAGGTCCGGTTATGGATGCTAACAGTCCTGTTCTGCGAGTGCGTTTACAACAAAAAGATAATCGTAGTGTTGTTATCTACATTCAACCTGCGGCGGGAGTTCAAATTGGAGAAGTAAACCAAATTGGCGACCAATTTATAGCAGTTGATTTACAACGTACTAGCGCTAGACCTTCCATTGCTTTACCTCCCTTACCTCCATCTAATCCCCAAGCTCTGTCGGAAAATAATACATTACCTCCCCTACCCCGACCAAACCCCCAACCACTTTCAGCAAGTGACGCTTCCACACCCCATCCCGTACCTAGAGGACGAGTAGTTGTGGTTGTCGATCCGGGACACGGCGGTAAAGACTCAGGCGCTCCAGGACTGGGTGGTTTGCTAGAAAAAGATGTGGTACTGCCCATTGGCAAAAGAATAGCGACCATTTTAGAGCAAAATGGCATTCACGCCATCCTGACGCGAGATGCTGACTTTTTTGTCGAACTCCAAGGACGAGTAGATATAGCAGAGCGTGCTCACGCTACTTTATTTGTCAGCGTTCACGCCAATTCCATCGATAACCGCCCTGATGTTAACGGACTAGAAGTTTATTACTACGATAGCGGCTATCGCCTGGCTGAAGTTGTTCGCACTACTATTCTCCAAAGTATTCCTACCCTTAAAGACCGGGGAACGCGAAAAGCCAGATTCTACGTTCTCCGCAAAAGTTCTATGCCTTCAATTTTAGTGGAAACAGGTTATATGACCGGTCGAGAAGATAATCCCCGCCTTGGCAATCCAGAATATCAAAATCGCATGGCAGAAGCAATAGCACGTGGTATTATTAAATACTTGCAGTCCAGATAAAAGTTTAGTAACCACTAACTCTACTAAATCCTGTGTCTTAAATCAAAACTCTATTCAACATCTGCCTGTGATTTCATCTTCTTTTTTTGAAGGCAATTTATACGATTTTTCCCAGCAACCCCAACGTGCTCCTATTGGCATTTTTGACAGTGGTGTGGGTGGATTAACCGTACTGCGACAGCTATACCGACAGCTTCCGAACGAATCGATCATTTATTTTGGAGATACGGCTAGACTCCCCTATGGAATTCGTTCGCCAGCAGAAATTTTACAGTTTGTTCGCGAAATCCTCAGCTGGATGCAACAGCAGAAAGTCAAAATGGTAATTATGGCTTGCAACACTAGTTCTGCCTTGGCATTGGAAACTGTACGCCATGAATTTGCCATGCCTGTTCTCGGACTAATTCTACCAGGAGCAAAAGCAGCAGTTGAGCAAGGGAAGCGCATCGGTGTTATCGCCACCCCTGCCACAGCAAAAAGTAATGCTTACAAACGTGCTATTTTGGAAATAAATCCTCAAGTTCAAGTTTGGCAAGTTGGCTGTCCGGAGTTTGTACCGCTGATCGAGCAAAACCGCATTCACGATCCCTATACTATTGAAGTAGCGCGTTCCTATCTCGAGCCTTTACTAGAAAAGCAAATAGACACTTTAGTTTATGGGTGTACTCATTACCCCCATCTGTCACCGGTATTGCGAACGCTGCTTCCTTCTTCTGTCAAGCTAGTGGATCCCGCAGTACATGTAGTAGCTGCTTGCGCTCAAGAATTAGACTTACTTGGCTTAAAAAACACTCACCCTCCCTTACCCACTCGCTTTGTTGTCAGCGGTTGTCCACAACAATTTGCTCAATCTTCAAGTCAATGGTTGGGTTTTACTCCCATGGTTGAGGTAGCGTGCTTCTCCGATGCTGCTATTTCCAACAATTAACACTTGTTTTGTTCTGTTCGCTCCTCACTTTTAGTGTTTGCACACCAGCACACCAAGCTAATGTTGTGACTTTTGACAAGCTAGCCGACAGTTGACGACTGGCTTTGTCTGTGTTAGCGTAAACTACTGACTTCAGTTACCTTTGATGGTAGCGGAGCCTGCTGCGAGTGATTTTCTCTGGCCACAGAAACACTACTAGCAGATATGTTTCTTTGTCCCGCTCGCTTCGCCAATGCTAGTAACAGGTATACCGTAAACAAATATCCAGAAGCTAGAATAAAAATTATCATAGGCATCTTTCCGTAAACCATTTTTCCTACCAGCGCCTCTATGAAAATAGGAGTAAACGCACTCAAGCTAGTAAAAAGCTAGCCACACAATTGCGGAATTGGCGGCTTTTATTTTAAATATCAAACTAGCGGCAGAAATTTATATTTTCTCCGCAGATTATATTTATTCTTGGCTATCCTCTTTGCAGACAATGACTGCGACAACAGTTAAGCTACATTAGAGAAACTTTTCTGTTGCCCAAGCAGCATACCTGGTCTTCTCAAGTGAAAGCGCCTTTTCAGGGCAGGAACACTGATGCACAAAAAGCACTGAAGAGGTGTAACTACCTTGTTTCCTGTCAGGTAAACCTGTAGTTTCCTACCATCAAGTTCGCTCAGCACAGAGTCAACCAGTGAATGCGTTCACGTCTCCGGGAAGCAAAAAACTTTTAAGTGTTTTTGCTTTCCTGAGGTGAATACCGAAAAGTTTAAAATCCCTCAATTTTAGAGTAACATAACCACCCTGATTTTTCAGGCAACTTTTCTACCAAATTAGAAATTTCTGAAAATTTGCTGAGAAGATAATTTTTGCTTGCCAGTGCCGTGTAATAGATTATAAGTAAAAGTTGCAGGTTTTAGGCATTTTTCCAGTATTATTACTTAAGTATGTTTGAACTAAAGTTAAAAAAAACATATTTTCTCAGGAAACCGTAAAAACAGCCAGCTTGACTTTTATCAAAATTTTACATGTAATTTTTTGAAGACAGGCAAAAGCTAGGACAATTAGGTAAAAAAATGAAAATCAAATTTTTTGTAGAGCTGTTCTACCAGAGACTCAATGGCATAAGAAGATTGGATCTAAAGGGATAATCGTGCATAAAAATGGAGCCCATAACGTTCCTGACGAAAATTTGGCACTAGTCCAGGGTTATCTTAAAATGATTATTAGGATATGTAAACTTTCGTAACTTAAGCTATAATCCGCCTATCCATGACCCCAGCTACCTCCCTTTTTTACCCAGTGGAAGCAGACCTGCAAATACTAGCAGATAACCTTAAACAGCTAGTTGGGAATCGTCACCCCATCCTCTATGCAGCAGCCGAACATCTATTCGGAGCTGGGGGAAAACGTATCAGACCAGCTATTGTCCTTTTGATATCACGGGCAACAATGCTGGATAAAGATATTACACCACGTCACCGCCGTTTAGCGGAAATTACAGAATTGATTCACACTGCCAGCTTAGTGCACGACGACGTTATTGACGAATCAAAAATGCGACGTGGAGTAGCCACAGTCAACAGTTTGTTTAATAATAAAATAGCTGTATTAGCAGGTGATTTTTTCTTTGCCCAAGCTTCGTGGTATTTAGCCAACTTAGACAATTTAGAAGTGGTGAAATTACTTTCAGAAGTGATCATGGATTATGCCGTTGGCGAGACCCAGCAAGCACTAAATCACTTTTGCACAAGTATTTCCATCGAAGCTTACCTAAAAAAGAGTTATTACAAAAGTGCTTCTATTATTGCCAACAGTTCTAAAGCAACTGGTGTTCTTAGCGAAGTTTCGCCAGAGGTGGCGGAACACCTGTACAATTACGGACGCCATCTAGGCTTAGCATTTCAAATTGTAGATGACATACTAGATTTTACTGGTTCGCCAGATGTGCTTGGTAAACCAGCAGGTTCCGATCTTAGAAGCGGTAATTTGACAGCTCCGGTATTATTTGCCTTAGAGGAAAAACCTTACTTGGAAGTCCTGATCGAACGAGAATTCGAGCAAGAAGGCGATTTAGAGCAAGCTTTGGCGTTGATTCACGATAGTCGAGGAATTCAGCGAGCACGAGAATTAGCAGCTCACCATGCTAAATTGGCAGTGGAGCATATTGGGGTTCTCCCACCCTCGGAATCGCGTCAAGCTTTGATAAATATGGCTGACTACGTATTGAGTCGACTTTACTAGAGATGGGGACTAGAAAAATCAGACATTAATTGCTAGTCCCTAGTTCTAGTTATTTTTTATTAGGCAATATCCGGAGGTAAGGTGATGAACCCAAACGCATAGTTGCGTTGGTTGGGAGTCCCTAGTTCTAGTTATTTTTTATTAGGCAATATCCGGAGGTAAGGGAGCGTGACTCGAATTTCGTTGCAGGACTTGCTTGACTAAGTTCTGCAGATCAGTGCGTTTGATTTCAACTTCACGAACCTGGGTACCAGAGGTGCGATTCCTACCAGCAAGATTAGAATTTAAAAAAACTATGCTGTCTACAGGCTCTAAAGCCAATAACTGAAACAAGATATGGGTAACAGGCATAGGGGTAGCGATGACTTGAGGGTCAAGCCCAGCACCATAAGAAGCGGGGATATCCTGTAATCTAGAAAAAGCATATACAACCTGCTTTTGTTGTTGTGGATTTCCACGGTTGCTCAAGGTAGTTAAAACCCACTCTCGGTCCAAATTTTGGAGAATATAGTAGTTAGAGTGGCCCAAATTTTGAGCGATCGCGTTGAGAGCGGGAGCAATCGCCGCAACCAGTTGAGGTGTTCTACCATCCTTTGGTGCATTTTCAATCAACAATTGAATTTGTGCTTTTAAGTCCATAATCACCTGTAAACGGCTTGTTTGGTATGAGCTTGAAATTTGTATGCTTGTGCAAACGATCAAACAATAATTGGGAACAATAAATTTAGCCACATCCTTAGGTTAGGACTGCTGTGCATTTAGTTACTCTGGCGGTATTCCTAACCGATATCCCCCAGTCATACAGGTTGTTAATGAGTATGTTAGGGTCCATTTAAACACGAGATTATGAAATCAGCCGCAACCGCAACTATTCAGGGAGAAAATTCTATTGGCGTGGAGGCGATATTTCCATTCCTATTTCAAGAACTTCAGCAGTCAACCAAAGCTTCTGAACAAAACTGTCGCGAAGTAGCGACGCGCATAGCTTGTGAGGTTTATCGCATTTGCCACGAAAGCAAACGCATTCAAGCATCCGGTTGTATAGAAAATTCAGCAATTACCCTAGCCAAACATCGCCTGCAACAGTGCTTGAGATACTATCAGTTGGGTTCCAATCGAGGCAGAATTGAATTACACAGTACTTTAAGTGCAATCATTTATCGCTACATTAACCCGCCACAAAGGCAACTTAGTTATCAAGGGCGACTGACAGTTATTGAAGATTTTCTACAAAGTTTTTATTTAGAAGCATTAAACGCTTTCCGGCGAGAGAATCAACTTGATATTAGCTATCGTCCCAAAACCCTGTTGGAGTTAGCAGAATACATGGCGTTTACCGAACGCTATGGCAAAAGGCGGATTCCCCTACCAGGACGCCAGCAGCAATTAATCATCCTACGAGCGCAAACGTTTTCGCAACAACAACCTCAGGAAACATGCGTAGACATAGAGCAAGCAGCTGAAGGTAGCGGTAACGAAGGCGATGGTTCCTGGGAAGACCCGGCTATACAGCAACTGCGAACCGCTATGGCAACACAACCAGAACCAGAAGCTCAAGAAGAGACACTACGCTCGGTGGTGATTGCAGAATTAATGAATTACCTCGAACAACGACAACAAAATGATTGTGCTGACTACTTTGCCCTGCGATTGCAAGATTTATCAGCTCAAGAAATCGAAGCAATTTTGGGCCTAACTCCCCGCCAGAGAGATTATCTCCAGCAGCGCTTTAAGTATCATTTAATTCGATTTGCTTTATTGCACCGTTGGGAATTAGTTCACGAGTGGTTGGAAGCAGATTTAAATACTAATTTGGGTTTGACTCCCCAACAATGGCAACTATATACCAAACAACTTGACGAAAAGCAGCGGTCTTTATTAGAACTAAAGCAACAGGGACAACCTGATGAAAAGATTGCTAAAATCTTGGGATTGTCTATGGCACAACTGCACAAACACTGGTTCAAAATTCTCGAGCAAGCTTGGGAAATTCGTAACTCTATAGTTTCCGTGTCCGGATCGAGTGCTTCTGTTGATGAATAGTGACTCAGAATCCTTACACCACTATTTATTACCTTGGTTGTTGCCAAATTCTGCCAACAAACAAGAAAAAGTAAGGACACCCGCTCCAGGAAAAAATCTTCTCCCCCAAGCTGCTTTTATCAGCGGGAGTTGGCATAACAGGAGCTGCAGACCTTTTAACTAGGAGAAATTCCTACTGTGCAAGAACGTTTCCAAGCTGTTCTCAAACGTCGGCTCCAATCCCAATTTGAGAGCCATCCACCTTTATTCCCCTGGGAAACACAAATAACAGACTATCCAGAGTGTGCAGACGAGCCCGTCATTGCCTTAGTTCCTACCTGGGGATGGACCAACCAACAGTTTGATCTCGATCTGCCAATGCCCTTACCGGACAGTATTTTCCGGCAATTGCTGGAAAAATGTCAAGCATTATTAACATCCCCGGCCTTGTTAGGGCCAAAATTAATTCAGGCTGTGGAAGGTTTTTTCCCAAAAGAATCCCGAATAATATTGAATGAGTTAGCGGGACTAGTACTAACAGGTGCTACTCGTAGCAAAAAACTCAAATTGCCAAGTGTGGATGGTGAGTATTCTCATTTGCAACCACGCCAACAAATGCTGCTATCTCTACTAGCAGCTAAACAACTGTTTGAAAGTCTGACTTTGTCCGTTTCTAGCAAGCAACCATTGGAAAGACAGTGGTTAACTAGGGCGGGAAGACTAAACTTGAGCGTAGAATACCACTGCCAACAGCAGGTCGGAAAACTGCGAGTTCAAGGTGAACTACCTTCTCAAGGAGTAATAAAACTTCAAGGAAAGGACTCTTTTACCTTAGCGGAAACTTCAACTTTGGGGGCCTTGAGCGTGGAATTGAACTGCGTGCAGCCTAACGAAACTTATACCCTGACAATACAGTTCAAAGATATGGACCAACAGCCACTGTTATTTGCGATTATTCCCACAGAATAACTAGTTAACAATTGCGGGCGAAACAGAATGCCATCTTGGATAAGGACTGAAACGGTTTTTTTAAAAAAGTTATTAGGGTGTCTACAGCAACAGCAATGAGAAAAAACTGGATGATGGCGAAAACTTAGTTGTATCTTACCGACATGATGTTGATTTGCTCGTACCGTCCCTTATGTGCTCATCAGTTGCTTTTTAATTACAATGTTTAACTTTTCCAGGATGGGTTCGCTTTGGCAGTTGTTAGCTTTGGGTAATCAACGGCGGTTAATAGTGCAGCGATCGCCGCTAGCAGAAGTTGAAAATTCCATCAGCTTGCGGGTACTTGTACTAGCGTTGGTAATTGTAGGAATTGTAGCAACAGATATTGCTGCTGAGACCAATTTTAGTTTTTGGGCTTTACCCGCAAGTTTGATTGGTGGAATTTGGAGTTATTATCGTCGCCACCATGCCAATATCTCGGTAAAATTCTGTATCGCCATTGGCATGCTAGCAGCGCTAGGTGCTTTTTTAGGACGATTGTTGGGAGCGGCTAATGATACGCGAGTAGTTTTGGCAGAATTATTGATTCAACTGCAATTGCTGCACAGCTTCGATCTACCTCGCCGCAAGGATTTGGGTTATTCAATTTTGATCGGATTGATTTTATTGGGTGTAGCAGCTACACTCAGTCAAACTTTAGCGTTTGCCTTTTTGCTGCTGTTGTTCCTGGCGATCGCCTTACCAACTTTAGTCCTGGATTATCGCTCCCGACTCGGTTTACTAAACACTTCCCATACTCATTCCCAGCACTCGCAACAGACAAATTTCTCGCTGTTGGGAAATTCCTCTTTTAATTACAAATTTTTGCTTTTAAATTTTTTAGTTGTCGTCGGGTTGGGATTGATAATTTTTGCTATCTTACCTCGCTTTCCCGGTTACCAGCTGCGGATGTTTCCTGTTAGTTCTGCTATTCACATCAAAGGTAATTTCACAGGAATTAATATCATCAATCCTGGATACGTACGTCAAGGCAAAAATCAAAATCAAGGCAACGGAACTGGTACAAAAACGGGTCAAGCAGGTAAATCAGGACGGGTAGATGATACTTTTTATTACGGCTTTAACAGCCAGATCGACCAAAACCTGCGGGGCGCGATGAGACCCAAGGTCGTCATGCGGGTGCGATCGCAAGCAGAGGGTTTTTGGCGAGTACTAGCATTCGACCGTTACACCGGTAGAGGGTGGGAAATTTCTCGCCGTCAGCAAGTGAAGCTGAACAAGCGATCGCCTTGGAGTTACCAAATTTTTCTCAACACACCAGCCACTATTGCTAAGACCAAGGAAGTAGTACAAACCTACACAGTGGTATCGGATTTGCCCAACTTAATTCCAGCCATGGCATTTCCTAAAGAAATTTACTTTCCCACATCGATAATTGCAGTGGATACGGAAGACGGGTTGCGATCGCCTGTAGAATTATCAGAAGGTATGACCTACACGGTTATTTCGGAAGTACCGTACCGCGAGCGCACGCTGCTGGCAAAAGCTTCCACAGCATATCCGCAAAGCATTAAAGATTACTACTTACAAATACCTCCTCAAATCACCGAAAAAGTACGCAAACACACAGAACAAATTTTAGCAAACTACAACCAGCAAAAGGTAGGTAAAACGGATAAGTCCTTAGATTCTAACTACGAAAAAGCTCTCTACCTTGCCCAGTACCTAAAGCAAAACTATAGAATTCCTGAAAATCCACTAGATCTACCTTATCTAGGAGAAAACGAAGATTTAGTAGAAGCTTTTTTGTTTAAGCACAAAGGTGGTTACCCAGACCATTTCTCGACGGTGCTGGCGGTAATGCTGCGTTCTATTGGTATTCCTGCAAGATTAGTAGCTGGATTTGCTCCTGGACAATTTAACCCATTTACAGGAATGTATGTTGTTCGCAACACTGATGCCTACGCCATGACAGAGGTATATTTTCCCAATTATGGTTGGTTCGCTTTTGATCCTATCCCCGGTCATCCTTTAATTCCTCCTTCTGTAGAAGAAATTCAAACCTTTAGCGTTCTGCGTCAGTTTTGGAATTGGGTTGCGGGATGGTTACCATCACCGGTAGTGGGCTTGCTTAACAATGTTTTTGCAGTAGTGTTTGCTGGGATTAATAAAGCTTGCTGTTGGTTGCTATCTTTATTTTTCCAAGGTTGGCTGGGTGTTTTCATCGCTTTAACTTTGGCAACAATTATCTTTTTCTTGGGTTGGCTGGGTTGGAATTGGTGGCAAAAGTGGCTCTACCACCTTGCTTTGAGGAAATTACCGCCCATGGAAGGTCTTTATCAACAAATGCTTTTGTGGTCAGCTCGAAAAGGTTTGAGCAAACATCCTGCCCAAACACCCTTTGAATACGCCAAAATTTCCTCTCAATATCACTCGCCTGAAACAGCTGCAGTTATAGATGAAATTTGCCAAGCTTACACTAGCTGGCGTTATGGCGGTCACACCCCCGACTGGCAAAGCTTACAACAGCGATGGCAAAAAGTTAACTTCCAAAATCACCAAGGAATAAGATTTAAATTGAACCACAGTTGGAGACGGTAGTACATCTTTTAGAACTTCCTGAAACTGGAGAAAATTTTAACTGAACAGATAAAGGTTGTATTATTGTCCTTGGATAGTTATCCATGGCTTCTACCAACTGAAAGGTTTCGCAGGAAAATATAAAACTAATTTCCTTTCTGGCACACAAGGCAGAAAATTTTTTATAACTTTTTTATCTTATTTGTCCTGTATCTAGAGGAAGAATTTTTCGAACCGAAAGTGAGAATCAGCTAAAAAAGCGTTTCCTATTTAAAAACAAAAGTGAGGGTGTAAATTAGACATTGTAAGTCCAATTTTTTGGGGATAACATGGGAAATAGTTATTTCTAAGCTTCTCACACCGCATTTGGTGTCAGTTTTTTATGGACATTCAGTTAATCAACATCGGTTTTGGCAATATTGTTTCTGCCAACCGAGTCGTTGCCATTGTCAGTCCAGAGTCTGCTCCGATCAAGCGGATTATTACGGATGCACGAGATCGAGGTCAGCTGATTGACGCAACCTACGGTCGTCGTACTAGGGCTGTAATTATTACTGATTCCAGCCACGTTATCCTGTCAGCGATTCAGCCGGAAACGGTAGCGAATCGTTTTGTAATCTCCCGCGATCACCATGTAGTGGATAATTGATCAAAGGTAGTTGAAAAACTTACCTTAATTTGCACCGTACCACAGGTAACATGTGAATCAGACAAGCTTTTGTCGCTCATGCTACTAGAACCGTTGGTTAATAGTCTGCTTGCCAAATTTAAAAGACTAGTGACTGATGAGTAATTTTGTTGACTTCCAAGATGAAGCGGATGATGCCAGTTTTATCTTCCCAAAGTGATACTGCTGTTCAAGAATGCCCGTCTCCCGGCAAGCTAGTCGTCTTGACGGGACCTAGTGGTGTGGGTAAAGGTACGTTGTTGCGATCGCTTCTGGAGCGTCATCCGGAAATCTATTATTCCGTATCCGCTACTACTCGCTCTCCCCGTCCTGGAGAAATAGACGGCAAAGATTATTACTTCATTAACCGCAGTCAGTTTGAACAGTTAATAGCTGCTGGCAAATTTCTAGAATGGGCGGAATTTGCTGGTAACTATTACGGTACTCCCAGGGAACCAGTCATGGACCAGATTCGTGCTGGCAAAGTGGTTGTTTTGGAAATCGAGCTACAAGGTGCACGACAAATTCGTCGTTCTTTTCCTAGTGCTCTGAGTATTTTTATTTTGCCGCCTTCCTTCCAAGAATTGGAGAAACGAATACGCAGTCGCGGACAGGATTCTCAAGAGGCGATCGCCCACCGTTTACAACGGGCCCGAGAAGAAATTAAAGCTGCCAATGAATTTGATATTCAGATCGTGAATGACGACTTGGAAACAGCTCTCAATTCTATAGAAGCAGTTGTGTTTAGTTAATAATTTTTTCTTTATTCACAAACTAAGCAGGACACAAGGAAAAAGCTATGCCTTATCTTTGTGTCCTTAATTTTTTATTAGCAGTTAGTTAGCAACCTACTAACCACCAATACCAAATCATGACATCCCAATTAACCACCAAACAGACTTTGAATTAGTTCTAAGTTACTGGTGAGGAAGTAGGCTACTACCGCACCACCTATACCTCCTATTAAGAAAGCACTAGCAAAGTTATTCCAACCTTCGCTAGATTGAAAAGCTTCTGGAGGATTAGGTGTAGCTACACTTTTGACTGGTTTGGGAGGCTTGCTGTTAGCATAAAGTGTTAAAGCACCGGTCAAAATGATAATCAAGCCTAAAGCTGAAAGCAAACCGGCTAAGTTGGCATTGACCGTGTTCCGCAGGGGACCTAACTTGGCAAAAGGACCAAAAATCCAATAACCGTGAGCCATACCAACTTCCAGACCTCGTCTGAATGTAGTAATACCAGGACGATAGGCAGGAAGGTTACCAATGAACCACTTTACTAGGGGAGAAGAATTAATGGGTGTTTCTAGGTCCCCAATTTGGGGATCGCGGTAGGCAGGAAAAACAACTTCCCTGTTTCTAGGATCGCTAGGAGAATTTTTGGATGCATCAATTGCTTGCGCCATAACTTATTCTCTCCTCAATAATCATATAATGGCAATATTTTCTATTAATAATAATCTTAGTTGAGTTAGCTTTTTCCAAGATGAAGTTTAAAAAAATTAATTTAGTAGTTATTTCCCAAATTTTTGAGATGAAAAAATATGCTCTTGGCAGCATTAATAAGCTAAATCTGAATAGGAATAGTTAGTAATTAGTGTTAGGCTTAGTTTGGAATTATTGTTATTTTTTCCGATTGTTTACTAACTACTAACTACTAACTCTATGCAGAAGGCTCCAAGGCAGAGGTTGTGAAACTTACTTTTCGTTACATACTTGTTTGGGAGAAGCTCCTGCACCATTACAAGTGATTTGCACCACTGTTCTACTTAGTAAGGGCTTTCACCCTGAAAAATCTAGTTAGTAGTGAGGGCTAAAGCCCTAAAAACCAGTTAACAATGTATTTGCCTGCCAGTTATAGGACTTCTGCTACTATATGCCCTAATTAACTTGCTACTAATTGCTGCTGCTAAATTGAAGATTGGCGAGAAATTTACGGTAGAGGGTGAAAAAGTAGGTCGGGGAAAAAGCGGTTGAATTCAATTAAAATTCCTGCTGTAATAAACAGCCAAATTGTAGTAATCACCGGTGCTGTGGTCAGAAATTTTAACAAAGGACTTTGATTATTCATGAATTATTCTCCAGACAAAAAAATTGAGAATTAACGTGGCGAAATAGTAATTTCTTCATCCTTAGCTGTTAGCTCACCAGAAAGGAATTCTTTAATAGCAGCGGCTGGCCAAGCAAAGCCGGATAGCATAATAGGCAGTGCAATGGGAAGTTCGATTTGGATTTCTTTTTGTTCCACGTTACTTCCCTGTTTCTTAATAGTTTGCAAATAGGCGCGTCCTACCCAACCGATCCAGCCAGCAATATATAGAAAGAGAATGCTGGGAATTAAAAAGTCACCTGCATGATCTAAACGACCATCAACTATCAAGTGAGGTAAGCCTTCAGGACCGCACAAAGCCTGAGAATAACGTTCGAATCGTTTCTTCCCGGACTCGGGATCGGCTGTGGTATTGCGAGCTACTTGGGCCCGTTGTTGAAAAGCAGGAGATTCACTGCAAGGTACAAGGTCAGCTCCTAAAGCTTGGGCGGGTGGAGCAAAATGAAACCAAAGAAAAATTGCTAAAATCAAAGCAAACAAGCGTTGCATGAAACTGCTTCCTTTTGCGATCTAACAAATATATTTTGTACAGAACGAAGCGGCTTGTACAATGTTTTTTTTGACAGCGCAATCAATTCATTCTAGATTCATAAAATCAAGATAAACACTGGGATTAGCTTGATTTTATGTTGATTGCATTTACGCCTGATGACCGAGCCACTTCAACTTCTATCTAACTTCAGTGAGACAATTGTATTTATTTTTGACTCACTTGTTGTTGAGTTCGGACCAGCACAAATTTAAAATTTTGCTTTTGGTCTTTTGTTAGTTAGTTTGTGGAGTAAAATCCACAATTAAAACAGGAGTAACAAGGTTTTTGACAGGATTTTATCTGGCAAATTTACCTGTATTTCCTGTTAATTTGTTGGATTTTGAGTCTAAGGCAATCATACTCTTGCCTGGGAACCCAGTAAAGTTAAAGTCAATAAAAGTTAAAGTTTCTCAAACTAGTCTTGATGAGATGTAAACACGTCATGGCAACTGTTTTAGCGATTGAAACCAGCTGTGATGAAACTGCTGTAGCAATAGTTACTAATCGTCAGGTCAAAAGCAGTATTATTGTTTCGCAGATACCAGTTCACAGCCGGTATGGAGGGGTAGTACCGGAAGTAGCTTCCAGGCGACATTTAGAAACGATCAATGAGGCGATCGCCCAAGCCACGGCTCAAGCGCAACTGGATTGGAAAGAAATAGATGGTATTGCAGCTACTTGTGCACCAGGGTTGGTGGGAGCATTGCTGGTAGGCTTAACTACTGCCAAAACTTTGGCCATGGTGTATGAAAAGCCATTTTTGGGAGTTCATCACCTAGAAGGTCACATTTATGCGACTTATTTGAGCGAGCCAACTCTACAACCTCCGTTTTTGAGTTTATTGGTTTCTGGGGGGCACACAAGCTTGATTTATGTCAGCGATTGTGGTGATTACAAAACTCTGGGCCAAACTCGCGATGATGCAGCTGGTGAAGCTTTTGATAAAGTAGCGCGTTTGTTGCACCTAGATTATCCGGGTGGACCGGCGATCGACCGTTTAGCCCAAAAAGGAAATCCGCAGGCGTTTAGCCTCCCGGAAGGAAAAGTGTCTTTATCAGGTGGTGGTTATCATCCCTACGACACGAGTTTTAGCGGCTTAAAAACTGCTATGCTGAGGTTAGTGCAGCAGTTAGAAAAAAATAAGCAACCCCTGCCGGTGGCAGATCTGGCTGCTAGTTTTCAGGATACCGTAGCCCGAGCCCTGACCAAACGAGCGATCGCCTGCGCTCTCGATTGTGGTTTGGATACAATTGCCGTAGGTGGAGGTGTAGCTGCTAACAGTGGTTTGAGAAAACACCTACAAGCAGCAGCAGCCGAGCATAACCTGCGAGTTTTATTTCCTCCCTTAAAACTTTGTACCGACAACGCCGCCATGATTGGAT
>Ga0272448_1001975_pt1 | contig 26657 bp, 22 predicted proteins | sample YNPCB0191_FD_202220 | JGI IMG/M metagenome (GOLD analysis project Ga0272448, IMG submission 202220) | Hot spring sediment microbial communities from Yellowstone National Park, WY, United States - YNP-CB-019-1 | ecosystem: Environmental > Aquatic > Thermal springs > Hot (42-90C) > Sediment... | reverse complement strand
CGACTGCCAGAACGGTTCCCCGTTTCGGTTCCGTTGACACGCGTCCCAGGGGACGGGGCACCAGACGACCGATGAGATCGTCTGGCGAAGAATTCTTATTTGAACAGTATTGAACCTCCTGGTGAGCAGATTATAGTTCTGTTCACGGTTCTCTAATCCGCTCACCAGGAGGTTCGCGCTCCAGGGGAATCACATTCCGCATAATCACCATGGTGGTCTACTACATCTGCTGCCACCCCACGATACGATACTGTGGGCAATCCGCTTCACCCTCACGGGAGAGGCTTCCTTCGCCAGCGTTCCAACCGAGGGTCAGGCGGTTGTAGGCGCCTTGCGCATAGGCGTACGTGACGCCGTCGTCCTCGATAAGCGTGATGGGCAGGTGACCATCACCGTAGACGCGCACGGTGAGATCGAAGCTCGCGGCATCGTCGGTGTGCAGGGTCGGCGTGGCCAACGGCAACAGGCTGCCGCTTTTCACGAAGACCGGGATGTCCTCCAGCGACACCGGCAGCGTCAGTGTTTGCCCACCGGCATACGGCTTGCCGGTGCGGAAGTCATGCCACTCGCCCTGCGGGAGGTAGAGAGTACGTTCCGTTTCCCCGGTGGTGACGGGCGCCACCAGCACACGATCGCCCATCAGGTATTGGTCGTCGATCTTCCAGACTTGCGCATCATCCGGGTAATCCATCACCAGCGCGCGGAACGGCGGCAAACCCGTTTCATAATACCGGAAGAATGCCGCATAAAGGTAGGGGACGAATTGCATGCGCAGGCGGAGCAGGTCGCGGCATTGCGCTTCCACCTGTGGCCAGTTCTCCACAAACTGGTCGGCATTGTTTGCATCGATCGCCCACTGTTTCCACGGGGCGTTCTTGATATACCAGGCGTTAATGAGCGACTGCGGTGAAAAAACCACGGATTGCAGGCGGCGGATGAGCTCTTCAGCGGAGGTGGCATGGCGCACTTCCGGGCACCACAGCAGACCGGAGAAACCACAATTCACCACGCCGCGGATGAAATCCTTATGCTCATACAGGTCGCTGTAGAGCACAAAGGGGTAGGGGGCCGCCAGCGCATGGGAGGAGCGCACCTCATGGTAGGCGCGGCGATCGAATTGACGATAGAGATCATCCACCATCTCCTGGAATTTGAGCCCCATCACGCTGTGCATCTGCTCGCCATCCAGCCCGGAGGGGAAGGCGGTGAGTTCGGGATATGACCAGGGGGTGGGGATATAATCGGAATTGTCGCACTCGTCCAGCTTGTAGCCGGCAATACCCAGGTTGACGTGCGCCTGTGTAAACTGTCCGGCCATGATCTCCCGCACCGCGGGCTGGGTGAGGTCGGGGATGAGCCCCTGCCACACCTCGTAGTCGCCGGCGGTGGGGAGCAGCGCCTGGTAGATCGGCGACGAGGGGTGGGTGAAGACATGCGTCCACAGGTTCATCCGGTAATGCTGCCCCGCCAGCGCCTGCACCATCTCGCCCGGCGCCGGGAACTTCTCGCTCCACATGAACGAGCAGGAATAACTGTGCGACTGCCATCCCGGCTCCAGGCCGATCACATCGCAGGGGATCTCCTCGCGGCGGAAGGCATCGGCGAAATCGACGACTTGCTGCTGATTGAAATCGCCCCGGCAGCGATACCAGTTGCCTAGCCCCCAGCGCGCCGGCAGGCACCCGCCGCCGGAGAAGAGATTGTAGCGCTGCACCGCGTCGCGCAGGCTCGGGCCGGCGAAGAGATAGACGTCCACGCCCTCCGCACTGGGGATCTCCACGATCACACTGCCGGATTTACCGGCGTTGCGCGTGGCGTACAGCGTGTCCAGCGAGAGGCTGAGCTCGGACGCCTCCGTGGCGGTGCCGGCGGCTGCCAGCGGGTGGGCGGCGCCGCAGTAGAACGTGGCATAGCGGGTGGTGTCGATGAGGATGCCGTAGCCCGCGGTGGTGACGTAAAACGGCACCGGAGCATGGGAATCGCCGAGATCGGCTTGCGGGTCGCTGTTCACGCGCAACGTCTTTTTTGCGCCGCGCTGGTTGAAAGAGAGCAGTTGCAGGCCGAACCCGTAGATCTGCTCGTCCTCCCCCAGGGGAATTGATACCTGATAGCCGCGCTTTGCGCCTTTGCCGACTATGGCCCCGTCCGGAAACGGACAGGCCGCCTCCGGCAACTGGTGTAATCTATCAAGCGCCGGTTGATGATGGCGCAGGCTGATCGGCGTGACCGATTCGGGATTCCCGAGCGTGAGCTTCCAGACACCGGGATAGAGTTGTTCCATACGAACCCCCAGATAATATTGTATATCAGAAAGCAAGTTGGCGATCAGTCGCAGAATTCCTCTTCTGCCGGAGAAATTATTGCGCTCGTGCCTGTGTTAAGCCATCTCTAACCCGTCAGAAAAGAGGAAACTCGTGGGTAGAGCGGGAAATTTACAGTATAGCCATGTCGTAACAGGCATGACATGCGAGGTATCTCTGTGCCCTTTGCCGGCTTGTCCGATTATTTGACTCAACTGGAGGCGCGTGGCGAGTTGCTGCGGGTGGCCGCAGAGGTTGATCCCTGTCTGGAGATCACCGAACTGGCTGACCGCATGGTGAAGCGCGGCGGACCGGCGCTGCTGATTGAGCGGCCGCGTGGCGCGGCGTTTTCGCTGGCCATCGGGCTGTTTGGCACGCCGTCGCGCACCGAGTTTGCGCTGGGCGGCACGCTGGCGCAACTGGCAGCACGCGTGCGCGCCTGGGTGCAGACGGAGCCGCCCACCACCATGACCGCCAAGCTGAAGCAGTTGCCCCGCCTGGCCGAACTGGCAGGCTACCTGCCGAAGACGGTGGCCTCCGGCCCGTGCAAGCAGGTAGTGATGGATCCGCCCGACCTCACCCGCCTGCCGGTGATGACCTGCTGGCCGGGGGATGGCGGCCCCTTTTTCACCCTGCCGATGGTCTTCACCCGCGACCCGGAGACGGGACGGCGGAATTGCGGGATGTACCGCCTGCAACGCTTTGATGCCCGCACCACCGGTATGCACTGGCAGTGCCATAAGACCGGTGCCCGGCATTATCAGATATATGAACGGGCGGGGGAGCGGATGCCGGTGGCGGTGGCGCTGGGCGGCGATCCGGCCATCACCTATGCGTCGACGGCGCCGCTGCCGGACGGGGTGGATGAGATGATCTTCGCCGGCTTTCTCCGCCAGCGTCCGGTGGAGATGGTGCGCTGCGATACCTGTGAGCTGGAAGTGCCCGCTGATGCCGACTTCATCCTCGAAGGCTATGTCGATCCGCAGGAGCGCCGGCGCGAAGGCCCGTTCGGCGATCACACCGGCTATTACTCGCTGGCGGATGACTACCCCGTCTTCCATGTCACGCATATCACCCATCGCCGGGATGCCATCTATCCGTCGACCATTGTCGGACGGCCGCCGATGGAGGATGGCTATCTGGGTAAAGCGACGGAGCGCCTCTTCCTGCCGCTGGTGCAGATGATGGTGCCGGAGATTGTCGATCTCAACCTTCCGGTCGCGGGCGTCTTCCATAACCTGGCCATCGTCTCCATCCGCAAACAGTATCCCGGCCATGCACGCAAAGTGATGCATGCCATCTGGGGGCTGGGGCAGTTGGCGAACACCAAGATTGTAGTGGTGGTGGATGAGGAAGTGAATGTGCAGGATGTAGCGGAAGTCGTCTGGCGGGTGGGCAATTATATCGATCCCGAACGGGATGTGCAATTCACCCTCGGCCCGGTCGATGTGCTGGATCACGCCAGTCGCCTGCCGGCCTACGGCTCAAAAATGGGCATCGATGCTACCCGCAAATGGGCGGGCGAAGGCTTTACGCGGGAGTGGCCGGAAGAACTGCAAATGACCGAGGCCGTGCGCCAGCGCATCGACACGCTCTTGAATTCCTTGATGCTCCCGTCTACACGGGGAGAATAGCTGAAGATCAGGAGTTAAGCCACCTGGTTGCCGACGAAAGATTAAATTTTTCATCCGACATAATAGAGGCTGATACGCAGGAAGCATGTGGGCGTGGAGGCACAATCCAGTCTGCTCATGTCTGATATCACGCTTGCTTGAGGGGCAGATGGCTTCTGAAGGCAACGAACTGAGCCCCCACGGCCCATTGACAATACACCCCCTCAATGCTATACTTCACGTTAAGCAGATTAAACCCCCGTTAAAGGGGATCTGTGTTAATCATTCTGGAGAGGAGGCTATAACATGATCCGTACTCAAAAACGCGGATTCACCCTCATCGAATTACTTGTGGTGATCGCCATCATTGCTATCTTAGCGGCGATCTTGTTCCCTGTGTTTGCCAAAGCGAAAGAGAAAGCAAACCAGTCGACCTGTATCAATAACCAGCGCCAGCTGGCTATGGGCATTTTCATGAATGCTCAGGACAACGATTCCCAGATCACGTTGCCGTGGAATTGGGTTGATGCCACGAAATTATCCGGGGATAAGAAAATTTTTGACTGCCCCACTTCCGATAAAGTCGGTACTCCGGCCAACCCTGACTACGGTTTCAACGGCTACCTGTATACGCTGTCCGATCCGACCCAACCCGCGAACAGCCTTCCGCTGCAAGTGACCCTTGGCGAAATCGGCGCCCCCGATCAGATCGAGGCCACCATGGATGTCAAAAACATCTATGCCATGCCCAGTGGCTCTACCGGGGTTGACGAAAAAGCGCTGAACAACAAGTGGTGCGTCAAGCAGATGATGGTGCAGGGTGAAACCCGTCACAGCGGTGGCATCGTCGTGTCCTTCCTTGATGGCCATGTCCAGTACCAGCGAAATGGTGAGTATGGCCGCGGCACCACGGGCTTCAACGTACCGTGCTATCAGCATGTGTATGCGGATTTCTCCACGCCGGCTGATGTTCCTTCCGCCAATGCCCTTGCGGGCAGCATCGGTACCGGTGCGTGGCCGTGGGTTCCGCCGTCAGGCGCTTGGAATGCCGCGAACAAGTCCTGGGACTTCCCCAGTGGCGGCACCTTCAACACGAAGATGGTGCGCAACTCCAATGGTTTGACCATTTGCTTTGAGTGCACCGCTTCCGCAACCGGCGACATTTCGATGAATTGCGGTGAAGGCAACATCAACACCCTCACCGTGCATACCGGCACCGGCAATGTGGACTTCGGCGAAGTCAACCCTGGTTACAACACCATGGCTCCGCAGTACAAAGGCCTGACCAAGCCTGGCCTTCCGGCTGGTGGTCAATCATTCCGCATCACCCTCAAAATGGGGTACACGCCTGGTGATCGCAGCGGCAACGTTGCCAACTCGAACTACGTGCACAAGCAGGATGGTACGCTGTACAAGTTCATCGATTCCGATCCCGGTTGTACGTTGATGAGCACGCCGTTCCAGGCGACCGTCGAAGAGCTGACGCCGACCTACGGTTTCGTCGGTTACAAAGGCGTGACCACTGTCTGGACATTTAATACCGATGCCGCGGTTGTCCTTGGCACCACTGTTCCCACGCTGCGCATCACCAAGTTCTTCGAGAGCAAATAGCGCACGACACAGCAGGTTTGTCCTGAATTTGTGTATTTTCGATCTTCGAAGGAGGATTTTTTCTAATGAAACGTAATACACCAAAGGGGTTTACCCTTATTGAATTGCTCGTCGTGATCGCTATTATCGCGATTCTGGCGGCTATCCTCTTCCCAGTATTCGCAAAGGCGCGCGAAAAAGCGATGACCAATAGTTGTTTGAACAACGTGCGCCAGATGGCCATTGCTGTGTCCATCTTCTCATCCGACAATGACAACCGCTGCCCGGCGGCGGCGACGGTGTGGAACGATCTGAAAATCGACCGCAATGTGCTGATCGATCCGAGCGTGGGCAAAAAGACGCCGAATGCCTACGGCTACAACCTGTCCCTGGACAACGCGTCCACCACGGCCAACTGGCTGCCCACCGCAGACCAGGTGCCCGTGATCGCAGATACCCAGAAGAAATCGGCGATCCCGAATATCTTCTTCTATCCCACTGACTATGATACCCGTCACCTCGGGCAGTGCGTGGTTGGCTATCTGGACACCCACGTTGCGGCTACCGGAACACCGCCGAATGCAGTGTTCCTGCCGGGGTATGAAATGGGCCAGAAGTGGATCGATCTGCCGCTGTGGGATGCGGGCCATGAATGGGCTGGTACCGTAGCCAGTGCCCCAGGCCTGAAGTTCTGCGATTGGATTCCTGGGTGGGATGCTGTCACCGACAACACCGGTGCAGAGAGCTGGTGGGAAGGCATCGGTACCTACGTGGATACCGTTCCCTTCTCCGTCAACGAAATGTGCGGCTGCTTCCTCGGAAGCCAGAATAACCTGAAAGTCAATGAGGAATTGGATTGCTACCTGCCTGGTGCAGGGCTGTATACTCCTGGCGCGGCCGGCTACTGGGATGCCAATCTGGCGCAGTTAGCCCCAACCACCGCATTGCGCGCATGGTCCATCTCGATGACCCTGAACCTGAACAATATCGGCAACCAAGCCTGTATTAGTGGCAGCCCGGCTGCCTACAACTACAGCAATTTCGTCGCCGACCCGAAGATCGTTGTTGAAGATGGTGCGGGCAACAATCTGGCGACCGTTGAGTGGAAAGTCACTGGCGGCGCGACCCTGGCTGATGTGAAGGGTCAGGTGCTCTTCAGCACTGGCGGTTCGACGCCGGTTGCGATGAAAAATTCCTTGACGAATTCTGACACGATCACGGGCATCCTTCAGAATACCGGCTACTGGTCCTCTTTCCAGAAGTATGCGGCATTCCCGGGTATGTCCTGGTGGGGTGACCACACCAATAACTTCTTCAACATCACGATTGCCGGTTTTGACACCCGCCAGGTTTCCTGCGGTCTCAATACCTCCGCCGGTAACTATTCCGGTTCGGCAACCGCGACTGTCGACACCACTCGCCCGGCGAAGTTGCGCTTAATCTCCGGCAACGTAACCAACGCTGGTGGCGGCGGCAACTTCCAGATATTCCAGACCCCGGCTGGCCTGGTCAGCTTCGGTCTGAAGACGAAGTAATAGGACGGTTATCGCTCAAACGGGAAACCGCTTGATCCGATAGATGCTGAACACCACGGTGGCTTTATTAGAAAGCCACCGTGGTGTTGCTTTTCAGGCATAGAATCTAATGAAGTCTTCGCGTACCCGGCGGGACGTTCCCATGCAAAAGATACCGGTAAAGGGTGAAACTTGAACGGTATTGGGATCTGTCTTCTATCCCCATACGAGCTCTGCGGACATTACCCGCCACTGACACATCCGCAACGCTCACGTCAGTCTGTTTCATGTCCATTGGTGAATCGCGGGTTTCATCGGCTACTGACTTGGTCAGACCAGGTATTCGCGTTACCTATGCCGCTGAGCATCCGTTCCGACCTGTTACCCCATAATGCTTGGAATGAATATGCGGCCGGTCATTATCAGGTACGTTATAACGATGATCGGAAGATTCATGAAGCGGGAGGGGGAATACAAATGGCCGGGAACCTGTACAGGTTCCCGGCCATTTGTATTAACTGCGGTACGACTTAGTTGCCGGAGCCAGCGGGAGCCGGAGCTGCACCACCTGCCGGAGCACCGGGAGCACCAGGAGCACCACCCGGGGCGCCGGGAGCGGCACCGGGGCCATGCTGACCGGGAAGCTTGCTGGGGTCAGTCATATTGTCGCCAACCGGAGCCGGGCGACCGGTCGTCCCCATCATACCAGACGGGCTAGCGGGCTTATGAGCCGGCGTTGTCGATGTCGTCGCGTGTTTTGGCTGAGTGATCTCTTGACCAACGGGTTGATCCTGAGATTTCCCACAGCCAATTGTCCCCAGCATGGTGAAGAACAAGGAGCATGCTAACGTCGCGGTTAAAATTCGTTTCATATTTTGCGAACTCCTTCCAGGCCATCAGGCCAATAGATGTGATACCGGGTTAGGTATCTATCAATTAACTAAAATTCGACAGTTCGGCGGGGTATCCTTTTCGCGAAAGATATTCTTTTGACAATTTGGGTAAAAAATGGAATCGATATGCCATTTATGCAACATCCGCCTGTCGGAAAGAGGATTTTCAGCGCTGGTGTTGAAGTGAAATAAACAGAAAATTTTGAAAGGTGCCATGCCGGGTCACCGGTGTGACACCTTTCTGTTGCGCAATCTATTGCCGGAGATGTTATGAAAATAGCAGTTTGCATCAAGCAGGTGCCTCAGACAACCAATGTCAAAATCGATCCAGAGACGCATACACTGGTCCGCCAGGGGGTGGAATCGCAGATCAATCCATTCGATGTCTACGCCCTGGAAGAAGCGGTACGCGTGAAGGAACGGTTGGCGGCGCAGGGGGTCGAAAGCACCGTGACCGTAATCTCCATGGGCCCACCGCAAGTGGAAGCCGCTCTCCGCGAAGCCATCACCCTCGGCGCAGATGAAGCCGTCATGCTGTCCGACCGCGCGTTCGCCGGCGCGGACACCTGGGCCACCTCCTATGCGCTGGCCGCGGCGTTGAAAGCCATTCAGGCTGATCTGATCTTCTGCGGCATGCAGGCGATCGACGGCGACACCGCACAGGTCGGCCCCGGCATCACCGTGCACGAAGAATATGCGCTGGCGCCGTATGTGAGCAAAATCGAAGAGATTGACTCCAAGCGCGCGGTCGTCTATCGCTTGCTGGAGGAAGGCTATGAGAAGTGCGAGGTGAAACTGCCCGCGCTCTTCACCGTGGTGAAAGAGATCAATGAACCGCGCACCCCGTCGATCCGTGGGAAGATGAAAGCGAAGTCGGCGCAGATCCCCGTGTGGACCGCCGAGTCGATGGGACTGGACCCGGACAAGTGCGGCCTGCGCGGCAGTCCCACACAGGTGGTGAAGGTCTTCTCCCCCGAGCATCGCGCCGGCGGCGAGTGCTGGGACGGCGATGCACCGGACCTGGCCACGAAACTGCTGGATATCCTGCGCGAACGCGTCACGGTTTAAGAATTTGCCTTGAAGCCCGAAGGGCTGGTATTCGATAGCCCAGGGTGAAAACCTGGGTAGCCGTGAATCCAGAGCGCCAAGCCCTGAAAGGGCGGAATTCCACCCCACAGGGTGGAGACCCGATGATTACCATTCCCAGGATCACATCCTGGGCTGAGGAACAGATATGTCAATTCGCGTAATTGCCGAGAAATGTATCGGTTGTAAAGCTTGCACCAGAGCCTGCCCCACGCAGGCCGTCACGATGGATGGCAAACTGGCCACCATCGCGCTGGAGAGCTGCAATTATTGCGGCTCCTGTGTCAGCTCCTGTAAATTTGAAGCCATTGTGATCGAAATCGAAAAGCAGCCGCGGGAGAACCTCGATCAGTATCGCGGCGTGTGGGTCTTCGGCGAGCAGAATGACGGCGTGCTGGCCGGCGTGGTGCCGGAGCTCATCGGCGCCGGTCGCCGGCTGGCGGATGCACGCGGCTGCGAACTGGCCGTCGTCGTGCTGGGCGATGGATTGGCGGACCTGGCCGAGCAGATCGCACGCTACCCGGTCGATAAAGTCTACTGCTATGACCATCCGAAGCTTGGACGCTTCCGCCCCGAGCCCTATACGCGCGTGATGTCGACGCTGGTGCGAAAATTCAAGCCGGAGATCGTCCTCGCCGGCGCCACCACTACCGGACGCAGCTTCCTCTCCCGCGTGGCCACTGACCTGTACACCGGGTTGACGGCGGACTGCACCGGGCTGGAAATCGGCGCAGATGACGGCCTGCTCTACCAGACGCGCCCGGCGTTCGGCGGCAACATCATGGCCACCATTCTCTGCCCGTACACGCGCCCGCAGATGGCCACCGTACGTCATAAAGTAATGCCGGCGGCAGCGCAAGGCGCCGTCGCACAGGCGGAGATCATCCGCCTCGATCCGCTGGAAGGTTTGCTCAATTCCCGGGTCGAGATCCTTGGCTTCCAGCATGACGAAACGCAGAAGGTGAACCTGGTGGAGGCGGATATCATCGTCTCCGGCGGGCGCGGCATGGGCAAACCGGAGAATTTTGCGATCCTGCAGGAACTCGCCGACCTGCTGGGTGGCGCCCTCGGCTCGTCGCGCGCGGCCGTGGATGCCGGCTGGATGCCCTACCCGCACCAGGTGGGCCAGACCGGCAAGACCGTCTGTCCGAAGATCTACATCGCCTGCGGCATCTCCGGCGCCGTGCAGCACCTGGCCGGCATGCAGTCCTCCGACTGTATCATCGCCATCAACAAAGACCCGAACGCCCCCATCTTCCAGGTGGCGGATTTCGGCTTCGTCGGCGACGCGGTCGAGGTGGTGAGTGAACTGATCAAACAGATCAAAGCCGGGAAAAAGCTGCCGGTTGGCGTGTAAATAAGGAACTCCCTCACCCCCGGCCCCTCTCCCAGGAGGGCCGGGGGTGAGGCGTCACGTTATCGTAATAGCTATCTTTATCTTTCTCTTACTCTTTCTCCAAAACCCTCTTCGGCTTCTTGTACGGATGCGTCGTTTGTTGCCATAGTGCCGCGTAGCCGCATCCCTTTATGGGTGCGCGATTTTAGTGCCCGTTCCCGATCTGCTATTTCTCCGCACCTCACCGACATTCGGCGCATCCCTGATAATTGTGCGCGATTTTAGTGCCCGTGCTCAATGGGCTATTTCTCCACACCTTCCCTAGATTCGCGCACCCATAAAGGGATGCGGCTACACGGGTGCAATACCGACAGGTTCGGGGTCGGAGCGCGGCAAAAATTTCCATCCAAGGTCGTGTGCCTCGGACCATGGGATGATTCTTACTCTTTCTCCAAAACCCTCGCTTTGTATCAAATCCGCAGACCAGCGCACATTTCGAAGAGGTATTTTCGAGAAAGAGAAAGAGTAAGATAAAGAGAAAGATAGCTATTGCTGTAACATGATGCCAATTGGGGCCGGGGGTGAGGGAATCTCTTTGCCGATCAATGCCCCAATGACATCCGTATCAACCCCACCAGCACCATCAGGATGAGGGGGGCAATGCCGATGAGCGGGCGCTGTTTGCGCAGGCCGAAGATGGGGGCCACGGTCCAGAAGGCCAGCGATGCGCCGATGAGCGCACCCCAGAACATCCACATTACCCACGGCGCTGCCGGCAGCAGGCGGGCGCTGTAGAATTCATCCAGCAGGGCGAAGACGCCCATCGAAAGCGCCACCAGGGAGGCATAGACCGCGCCGAGTAGCGGCCTGATGATGAACGGCAGCGCGAGCAGTACGATGATCGCCAGTATTATCCAGATGCCGCCTTCAGCCATGCTGACCTCCAATCATCGCTCACTCCGTTTGAATGCCAGCAGCCAGATGCGCAATCCCGCGTAGATGCACCCGAGCAGGACGAGAAACGACACGAAGATCGTCCAGAGCGGAAAATGGTATTGCTGGGGGGCCATTTGTAAATTGGGCATGTTCAGCCGCTCCATTGAGAAGGGCTGGTTGTGATCGATCAGGGCGAGGAACAAGCGTGGGAAGCCCAGCAACACGGCACCGATGCCCGCTCCGGCCAGCACCCGCTTGATAACCAGCTCGGTAGGAAAATCGATCTTATAGCGAAACCGGTGCGGCGCCTTCACGAGTTGGGTGAAGCCGCTGGTGAAATCGATGATGCCGGTGAGAAGCTTGAACACGGGCAAATCGGCATCGCCATCGATCGTCAATTCGATGGTCCCTTCACGCTGGTTGATCCGCTGTTCATTCAGGCGAACCCCCGGCAGCGCCTGGAGTCGCAACGCGCCGAACGGCACGCCTGGGGTGCGGGTGGTGTATGGTAATTGATACGTCCGTTGTGTGCCATAGCGTACAAGGCACAGCGCGCCCGTTGCCGAGAAGTCCATCTCTACCACCACCGGCGGCAGTGCGGGGTCGAGGAGGCGCAGCACCGTCTCAAAGGCCGCCTGTGGTTCATCCTTCAGCCGTTCGCGCACCTCGTCACACTTGGCCGCCAGCGCCTCCAGCTTGCGTTGGCGCAGCCAGGCGCATAGCGAGCCTTCCTGCCAGCGCTTGTAGGAGGCGGTGTAACAGGCCGGGCGCGCGCGTTTCCAGTCATTCAGTGCCCCGTAGGTTTGCTGCACCACCTCCTGCGGCGTGCGCGCGACCACCTCTTTCATGATCTCGTAGGGGCGATTCGGCAGCAGGCAATAGAGCAGTTCTTCCAACTGCACCGCTTCCGGCGAGTGTTGAATCTGCTCAACCTTGTCCGCCAGTTCGTCCTGCGGGGGCGTCTTCAGGCGCAGCCAGACCGCCAGTTGCGGCAGCAGGGTGGTGGTGTTGAAGGTCTCTTTGCGAATGAGCGAGCGATTCGCCATCTCGACAGCATGCTTGATCCACTCGGCCGGCGTTTTCGCTTCGAAGCCATCGATGAAGATGAACGGTCGCTCGGGATCACAGCGCATGATGGCGCACATCAGCACCATCTCCGGCGACAGGTACCATTGATCGCGATCCCGCCGCAATTCGCGCGCGACCGTCGGGTCCAGATTGCCGATCCAGTTCAGCAGCACATCGCCGGTGATAAGGTCTTCGGTGGCGATCTCCGGTTCGTGGAACATCGCTTCAGCCAGGCTTGGCAGGTCGACGGCGAAGTAATCCTTCAACCGATAGGGCCGGCTGGCGCGCGCCAGTTCGTAGTACTCGTCATCGTGGATATGCTTGAGGTCTTCCTCGCTGTTGCAGCTATGCAGCCAGCGTTCGATCTCATCCGCGCCCCAGCGCGTCTGGCGGTTGCGAACGAGCAACCCGCGCAGCAGCAGCGTGAGACGACCGGGGATGCCCTGCGGAATTTCCACCCGTCCGCCTTGCAGGTAGAAATCGAACAGGTCCGCCAGCTTGCACAGATGCAGGCTGGTGGTACCGAGCAGCAGCTCGATGATGGTGATGCCGAGTGAGTAATAATCGGCGCTGCGCGTGATACGCCCGCGCCGCCCGCCGGCACTGTCGTCGACGAAGCGTGGGAAGGCTTCCGGCGCGGTGTAATACCAGGTGCCCGCAGTGCGCTGGGTGTCGCGCGAGGTGCGGTTTTGCGCCAGCATGGACGAGATGTCGAAGTCCCCAAGCACCAGCGCTTCAAACCCGGCCAGCCTGGTGAGGTAGATGTTGGCCGGCTTCACGTCGCGGTGGATGATCTCTTCCTCGTGCAGATATTTCAAGCCTGCCGCCACCTGCGGGACAAATGTCTCCATGATCCATTCGTGCGATGGCGGCGCGACCCCCGACCCCGGCTTCGGCACACGCGCTTCCACGGTGCCGCCGGGGCAGTATTCCTGCACCTCGTAGAAGAAACCGTCTTCTTCCACGGTCCGGTAGGTGCGCAGCACGTGCGGATGGAGCAGGAACACGAGCTTCTGCCAGATCTCTTCTTTCGGCGGGAACATGGTGGCGGCCACTTTGACAATGACCTGGCCTTCCGGCGCGGCGCAGAGGTAGAGGCCGGGGCGCTGTGACTCATGCGGCTGCAGGGTCTGTTCCACCCGGCAGTCTTCACAGATGATTCGTCCTGGCGGCAGCACGCCGAGTGGATGGCGCGCGCCGGCCCGCCCCGCCTCCGGCAGGCTGGCGCTAAAATCCTCATCGGGAACGCGCAACGTCCCGACCGCCTCGACATCTTCTACCCGTCTTGTCCGCTGCAGGGTATCCGCCTCGTTCTCAGGCAGCACATCGCCTGCATCGGAGAGGAGTACCCTGCGTGTCACATCCGCCATATCCTGATCCTAGTACCTTATTTCATACTCGTACTCTTACTCATGCTCAAAAATGTAACGCCAGATATAATTTGAGCATGAAAGCAATAATTCTTCCTTCTCTGGTACCCGCGTCTTTACACCTGGTCCTATCACCGCGGTGGCAGCCTTGACCGAGCACTCGCGAGCAATCCAGCATGCCGGTCGTCGCCTCTATCCATGGTTTTCAGATGAGCTTTGCCGCGAAGGCAGCCACCGAACCGAGGGCTCAGGTGAGTTTCACCCGGAATGCCGTCAGTGAAAGCACCAATATGGTGCCATCATAGATCGCCACTTCCTGGTGGCCGCGATAGAGTTCGCCATCGACGCGAATGAAGTTCGTTTCGGCGACGTGCTGCACATACCACTGTTCGCCGCGCCGGAGGAACTTGGCGTGCATGCCGGAGATCCAGTCCAGCTTGGGCACGCCGCGCAGGACGAGATCCGCCTTTTCCGTGCGCCCGATCGTCTGCCCTTCCAGCACGGCAAAGCGGATGGTCGGATCATCGATCACCTCCAGCACCACGGTCGGCGGGGCGGGGGCTTCAGCGGCCTCGACGGCGGCTTCCGGCCCCGCGGATGCCGTCTCCGGCTCCGCTTCCACGGGGGGCTGTTGCCCGCGGCGCGGTTCAACGGCCACCGTGGTGAGATCGCCGTCCTGGCAGGTCAGGCAGAAGGGTTGCTGGCGCGGGTTCTCCGCGCCGCACAACGGGCAATATTTCACATAAACGATGTCACTCACAGTCCGGTTTTACCTCCAGGCCGCGCGCGGCCATCGCCGTGCGATAGGCGTCGACATCGCCGCGGCGCGGGATGCCGATGATGCGAAAACGGGTGGCACCGAGCATCTGCACCTGCAGTGGGCGCTGCGCCGGCATCGGCTGGTCGGCGCAGGCGGCATACCGCTGGGCGCGCGCGGAAAGCAGGTGCACGCGCTGGTTGTCCGATCCGCGCCACTGCAATGTATTCGGCGCCGATTGCACGAAGGGGCCATCGATGAGCAGATCGATCTGTGCCAACAGGTCGCGCTTCGCCGCATCGAGGGCCGTCAGCTCTTCCAGCAGGTACCCGGTAAAGACCAGCACCTCGATATCCCGCTGCGCGCGCACGCCGGCGATGAGCTCCGTCAGCGCAGCAGCCTGCTCAAATGGTTCGCCGCCGGAGATGGTCAATCCTTCGGCGCCGGGCAGCCAGGGGAGCAACTCGGCGATGACGCTCTCCACCGGCTGCGGCACCCCGGGTTCTTGCAACTCCGGGGCAATGCAGCCTTCGCACCGGCGCGGGCACCCGCGCACCCACAGCGCCAGGCGTTTCCCCGGCCCCAGCCCCTCGACGGGATAGGCACACCCCGCGTAATCAAGCTCCATGATCGAGGCTCCAGGTGATGCCATAGCGATAGCCATTGTCGGCACTGGGCGCCACGATGCCGGTCACGTTCAGTAGCTTGCCTTCGAGGATTTCCCCCTCGTTCAACAGCTCGAACATCACGCGCGCCAGCGGATTCAGCACGGCCGTCTCCGCGAGGTTGCCCATGCCGCGACCGCCGACCGAGACATCGCCGCCGTGGATCGCCATGAGCTCATCTACCACCTCCGGCGCAAAATCGACTTGTAAATGCCAGCGATCCTGTACCTGGTTCCGGATAGAGGTGAGTACTTTGCGCTCCATGATCTGCCGCATCACCGGCGTGCGGATGAAATCGAAGACGATGACGTTTTGCCCGATACGGTTGAGCAGCTCCGGGCGCCCAAGGAAATGCTTGAAATAGGCATGCACGCCGCCGATGATCTTCTCGCGTACCCGGTCGTAGTCCACGTCCTTATCCGGGTCGACGTTCAGCATCGGCTTGCCGGTCACCATACTGAGCAACGGGCGACCGGTACTCTGGTCGAGCTGGTAAATGCCGATGTTGCTGGTGAAAATGATGATGGATTCGGAGAAGTAGACCGTTTCTCCGCGCCCGTCCGTCATGCGGCCATCTTCGAGGATCTGCAGGAACTTGTCGAGGATGCTCGGGTGCGCCTTTTCGATCTCATCGAAGAGCAGCACGCTGAACGGGTTCTGTCGCACGTGGTTGGTCAACTGCCCGCCTTCTTCATAGCCCAGGTAGCCGGGCGGTGCGCCCAGCAGGCGCTGGTCGGCGTGCGCCAGGCTGTATTCGCTCATGTCGAAGCGGAGGCAGGCGTCTTCGGAGGCGAAGATCATCTCGGCCAGCGCCTTGGCCATCTCCGTCTTCCCGACGCCGGTGGGGCCGGCGAAGAAGAGCACGCCGCGCGGCTTGCTGCGGCTGGAATGCTGGGCGCCGGAGAGGTGCAGGCGCGCGCGCCGCACCATATCCGCCACCGCGGTCACCGCCGCCGGCTGGCCGATCACCCGGTTAGAGAGCGTCTCTTCCGCCGCTTTCAACTTGTCCCAGCTCAGGTTGTCCCACTCCGATTCGCGGATGCCGTATTTGTAGCAATCGACCAGCGCTTTGCCATTCAATGCGCCGTTCTCAGGCCGGCGTGCCACCGCGCGGATGCCGACCAGGTCGCGGATAGTCATCCCGTCGGTCAGATCAACCAGTTCGTTGTGGTCAACAGACAGCTCGGGTTCAGTCGCCGTCTCTTTCTCCGGCTTCTGCGCAACCGTCTCTACCTTCGGTTGTGTATCCGGTTGCACCACCTCTTCCGGCGTGGGGAGCACAGCCACCACAGTGGCAGGCACGAGGCGCACTTCCAACGCCGCTGCCTCATCGAGAGTGTTCTCCGCTGTCTCCTGCGCGGCTACCGGTTGGGGCTCCTCGCCGGCGGCCGCCCGCTGGTCCTCGGAACAGGCCAGCTTCGGCCCTTCGGGTGCTGTCACAGCTTCCGCTTTCTTCGGCGGGGCCATGAAGAGTTCGAAGAAGTGCCGGCGCTCATAGCTGCGCGGGGTTTCCACCTCGATGCTGCCGGTGAAGGGATTATTCAGGTACAGCCAGGGGGGCAGGTCCGCCTGTTTATCGCAAAGGAGGATGAGCAGATTCTGCACCACGCGGCGGATCTCGCCATCCTTCACCGGCACCTGCTGGCTCTCGCTGGACGCTTTGAGCAGGCGCAGCAGGCTGGCGCGCTCGGCGAACTCCAGATGCATCGGCTCGCGGATGAGCTGCGAGGCATGCTCGATGAGAAAGACGCAGGGCTTTTCGCGGTTCGACAGGCACAGGCGCATCTGCTGCAGCGCATGCTCGATGGGCCCCTCCAGCTTGATGGGGTGGGGCACCCGGCCGCCCGGCGGCTTCGGCTGGCATTTCTCCGCGTTGGCCACCGTATCGCTATATTGCTTTGCCATCAGGTTGGCATCAGCCATATCCGCGAACTGCATGCCGTCCACATAATTGTAAGAGGCGATGATCTCATAGCCGCGGATGCGGTAGCGGAAGAACTCAAAGAGCGCCTCCCGCATCGACCCGAGCGTCCAGACATCCTGGTCAGGGCCAAGCGGATAAAGCATTGTGTCTTTGATGTTGCCGTAAATATAGATTTGCGTTTTGAATTGCGCCAGGCGTTCCAGTTCGCGCATCCAACGCGGGCGTAAATCAGACAGGCTCATGATTCGTCAATCCTCATCACTTTCGGTTCGGCAGTATGGCTCTCATGCGTTTCGCTTGCGGGCAATTCGACCACGCGCAACGTCTCACTTTCCTCAAAATGACTGCGGTACCGCTCGCGCACCTGGTAGTCATGCTGTTTCAACGCGTCGAGTACCTGGTCGATCATCGAGCAGACCTTCTCCTGGGTGTCGCGGTTCACCTCCGCGGCCCCGGCATTGAGCGCGACCATCTCGGTGGTGAGATGGCCGGTGCCGTCGATATTGAACTGCACGCCCACTGCGTCATCGAAGGCGGCGACATACGATTGCTGTTCAGCTTCTTCCGGCGTGATCTCCGCCACGCGGTAGCCCAACGAGAGGAGCACGTCGCTGACGCTGTGGCTGACATATTGGGTGAGCAGTTGCTCATGCAGCGCTTTTTCGCACGCCGCGAAGAGCGCATCCACGTTCTTTCCGATCCCCTGCAACGCGGCGAGATGTTCCGCCGACGGGTTTGCCAGCTCGACGCGAAGATGCCCGAGCAGTGTTTCCGCGCGTCGGCAGCTTGCCGGCAGCATGGTGAGTTGGGAGATGGCCTGCAGTTTGGCGAGCATTTCGCTCACTGCTTCGCGTATGGCCTGCTGTTCGGTGGCGCGTGTCTGCAGCCGTTCGGCTTGCTGGCGCAATTCGCGATAGACGCGCTGGCGAAGCAGCGTCAACCCTTGCCCAGCAACAGAAGCCTGGCGCCCCACGGCCAGCGCTTCCACGGTGGCAAGCTGGGAGAGCAGTTCGGCGCGGACCTCCGTGCACTCGGGCGCGTCGAGCAGTGGCGAGGCGATTTCCTCGCGCAGGATGGCCAGCGCGCTGGCGGTGGCACTCTTCAGCGCCGTGGCATCAACCGCGTGTTCCGCTTCCGCGCTGAAGGCAGTAAACAGCCGGTCATACGCCTTAAAATGCCGCTCCATCTCCGCCGGCGCAGCGGTCATGTCTTCGAGCAAGGATTGGCACTCGGTCAGCAGTTCCTGATTGGGCGCCGGCATCTCGGCAATGCGCTGGGCGAGCTCCTGAGCGTGCTCGCGCAGGAAGGTGACGGTGGCGTTTTCCGTGGTGGCGGTATTGGTGGTCTCTGCCAGCATCACCGCCAGGTTAGATGCCGCGATCTGCTGATTGGCAAGTTGCGTCCGCTGCTGTTGCTCTTCCGCGCTGCGCTGGCGAAATTCGGTCAGCCCCTGTTCATAATCACGGCGCAGCTTGTCCAATGCGGAGTAGGCGGCATACCCCGCCGCGCTCGCCGCAAGCAATGCTCCGAACGCTGCCCCGCCGGCGACCAGTGTCGGTACTAACGGTGGGAGAACCAGGACATCGACGACCCCACTCATGTGATTGCCCCCTTTCCATGTGATGATCAGGTGGTAACGGCATCCCGGCAAAGCAGCCTCTCGCCGGCGCCCTTATGATACCACAGTTTGGTGAGGATGATCAGTCCTCCGGGGGCTATGAGAAAGTAAAAGTAAAAAGGCAAAACAGGTCAGAATCCCGGACACACATCCGGTGGCCCGGGAACACTAGCCTGCAGACGAATATAGATGCCGTGATAAGCAACCAGTAATAGACTAATCACTAATTACTTATCACTACTCACTCTCCTAATGCGTCGTCGTCTCCGGCGTCAATGCGAGCTCTTTCAAGTCGACGGCTTTCCCGGCGACGATGATCGCGTCTTTCGGTGGCTCGACCAGCCGATAGCCTGGTACCGTGAAGGTCAGGGTATACGGACCGGCGGGCAGGTCTTTGAGCGTGAAGGTGCCGCCTTGCGCGGCCGGCGTATCGTAGCCGAAGGAAACTTTGCTCCCGCTCCAGAACACCTCGATGCGGGCGGTGGGCAGTGCCGGGTTCAGCTTGCCGGTGATGGAGCCGGCGGCGTCTTCCGTACGCACGGAGACGGCATCGGATGCCAGAGTTGCGCTGTCCGCGCTATGCTTTGAGCCATCCAAGTTGATGACCAGCACATTTTCCTTCTTCTTGTCATCCGGGGTCCAATCATGCAGGTCGAAGACGGTGTTCTTCAAGGTCAGCGCACGGGAATCGGTTTTCGTCAACAGCAGCGTATTCTTATCATCCAGTTTGAGCTGGAATTGGGTGTATTTCCGTTTGGGCACCAGACCTTTAGCCAGCAGCGCGGACGTGCCTTTTTCGCCGGCGCGGACCGGTTGTGCGGTGATCGCCGCGATGTCGGTTTTCTTCGCCACATCATACCAGGTGCCGCCGCTCTTCAACTGTACGCCGGTGACATCGATTTTGATCTCTTCGTTTTCCGCCGACTTGGCGCGGAGGACGACGACCACCGGGGCGTTCGGCACTTCATCGGCATTGGGCTTGCCGTTGGCGTTGGCGGCAGTGCGGTTCGGGCTGGCCGGCCACGGCCCGGCATCCGCCCCGATCCCCGTGCCGGTCGGCACAGTATTCGACATGGCGCCACAACCCGCGATCATGAGCAGCAGCGGAAGCGCGAACAGGTACGGCGCATAGCGACGAATAACTTGTCTCATAACACCCTTATTCCCTTTCTCCCCCGGAGTTCATTCCTGTCGGCAAAAAAACTTTGTACTTCACCTTGCACAGCGGGTTTGCACTCGTAAAAAAACCATGCTAGTATGACCATAATATAGCATATCCATGCACGAACGTGTTCGGATATATAACGTAGAAAGGATCATCGATGTCGCGTGTGCGCGTAAAAATTTGTGGAATCACCACCTTATCCGATGCCTTGCTCGCTGCCGAACTGGGCGCGGATATGCTGGGCTTCATCTTCTACGCGAAAAGTCCCCGCGCCATCGAGCCGGCGGCAGCGCGGGCGATTATCGACCGGTTGCCACCGTATGTCACGCCGGTAGCGGTGGTGGTGAATGAGTCTGTTGAGGCCGTGCGGCGGATACTGGACGAATCCGGCTGCCTGGTCGCTCAGTTGCATGGCGACGAATCCTCGGCGTTTCTGGAAGCGCTCGGTCGACCGGCGATGAGGGCGGTGGCGGTGGCGGAGATGGCCGATCTGGACGCCATCCCGCATTACCCGTTGGCGCGTGCGATCTTGCTGGACACGAAAGTGCCCGGTCAATCCGGCGGCACCGGACGCACCTTCGACTGGCACATCGCCCGCGAAGCGCGACGCTACGGGCGCCCCATCGTGCTCGCCGGCGGCCTCTGCCCGGAGAACATCGCCGACGCCATCCGCATCGCCCAACCGGACGCGGTGGATATTTCAAGCGGCATCGAAGCAGCGCCTGGACGCAAGGAGCATGAGAAGATGCGTCAGCTTTTCGCAGCTATTGCATCTGGACGAACTGATCCTCTCATCGAGACCTGAACTACCACTCCAGGCGAGTTATGGTGCGATCGGAAGGCTTATCCATGCATCGTCTATCCGAGCAATCAGGATCTCTTTGATTCGAGCATGGGCTGCCTGGAGATCAAAAGTGAGATCGGGACGGAGCAGAGGGGGAATATCAGCACAAAACTGAGGGTCGTCGATCTTCTCTTGCAAATTCCGAAGGAATTCACGGGTGGAAATGCGCAAGTTCTGTCGTGCAAGATGCGTAACGAATGCCTTGATGACATTGTCGGCGTCGAAGGTCTGTGTCTGTAAGGCATAATCAATATCAAAGAGATCGCGACCTTTGCTGCGCTGGTATAATGCGCGCAACTTGGTACCCAATAACGTCTCTAGTGAAAAGGTCCTGATGCGAACTTCGCCGCTGATCCAACGTGAATTGACTATAAATGGGCAGTCGACTAATTCCTCTGCTACCGCATGTTCACGAGTATTGATCTCGATCTTCAGCCGTTGCTGCACATCCGGTATCTCTTCGAGTGAAAAACGATAGAAGAGTTTTGCCGAGTTCGCCGTGGCTTTATAGGCCGGATTGCCTAACCAGGGATCAAGCGCATCGTGAAGATGATCGAGCGTTTCGCGGATTGGTTCCGAAGCGATTTGCACGAAATCGAGATCTTCGGAATAGCGAGCAGGGGGTAATAAACACAGCTTGTAGAGCGCAGTGCCGCCACGGAACGCAAGACGCGTTTGCAGAAACGCATCACTATATACCGCCAGTAGAGCACGGCACATAATGAGATCCTGCTCGATCATACTACGAAATGGCCAGGGAGCACTTGATTGCCACTCAGTGATAAAAGCACGAGGAATCACGATTCATCCAACTCCAGAGAGGCATTTATTATCAGGCGCCAGCGTTCATCCCGGGGATAACCTACCGTAGGACGATCAGTACGGAGCGGACGCCATGTACGTCGTCTGGAAGCTAACGCCTGCGCAAGTGGCGCCGTTAGCTTCCCCCAGCCGGTGGCATCCAATAGCCAGCCTACCCGCTGGAGCACTGCTGTTTCTCCGCCTGATGTGACCAGTGTCGCTAACGTCTCGGGGGTGATATGCTCGCCCAATTCAGCGTAAACAGTCGCAGCTAAGTCCAGTGATGGGCAGGCAGTGGGATAACGCAACAGGTCATAAGCTGTCATCTCAGGCGTACTGACACGATAATACCCCGCAGGCGAAACGCGCTGTTCCCAAGCCTCTGGTAATATTAACTTCTTATAGAGGAAAATTACATGTAATGTATTGTGCCGGTATTCAGGGATACGGTGGTCTGCAATAACATAGATATGCTGGGGTTTTTGATGCGCTGCGCCATGAATCTGGGCAGCGGTCAACCCACCAATATAATAACGAAATCCCAGGAAAGATGCCCACTCCTCGATGAACCACTCTATAGGAAGAGCCCCTAATAGTTGATGCGGGGGATCAATAATGACATACAATCCGCGACTCGGTGAGAATACCCATCCGCGTTGCTGCTGTCGTAGGAGTGCCTCTTGCGCGCACCGTGCACCGCCCAACACAGCATCCGCCTCGATTTTGGTGAAGGTATATCGGCCCTGCTGCAGTAATGTTCGTATATATTCAGTTGCAGATGATACTTTCATGTTTTTAATCACGTGTTATCCACGTGTTTTTCAACATGATTGTGTCGCAAACGCATGGAGATGTCAAGGCCATCCTTGAATATTTCTCCGCTCAAGGTTAGCCGTCTGTTGCGTAATCGTGGATGGATCAGCAGAACATCACACCGTTTCTGCCGACTCAGTGCTTCGCCCGATGCCCATATAGCGCAGGTTGGCGCGTTCGGCTTGCTCGGGGGTGAAGCAGTTGCGGCCATCGGCGAGCAGGTCGCCGCGCATTACTGCGCGCAACGCGGTCAGGTCGAGGGCGGCGTACTCCGCCCACTCCGTCGCCACGATCACCGCATCGGCTCCCAGTGCCGCCTCCAGCGGGGACGTGCAGTAGGTCGCAGCGGGCAATAACTGCGCCACGCGTTCCATGGCGATGGGATCATGCGCGCGCACGATGGCGCCGGCGGCCAGCAGTTGGCGGCAGAGCTCGAGCGCCTGTGACTCGCGCAGGTCATCGGTATTCGGTTTGAAGGTGAGGCCGAGCAGCGCCACTGTCTTGCCGGTGAGGTCGCCGATCTGTGCGCTGAGGCGGGCGAGCAGGCGCGGTACACGCTGGCGGTTCACCTCGCGCACGGCTTCGAAGAGATCGGTCCGGCAGCCCACCGTGCGGGAGAAGGCGATGAGGGAGTCCACATCTTTCGGCAGGCAGGAGCCGCCATAACCGATGCCGGCATTGAGGAAATGGCGCCCGATGCGCGGGTCGGCGCCGACGCCGGCGGTCACCAGGTGGATATTGGCGCCCACCTCCTCGCAGAGATCGGCCAGCGCGTTGGCGAAGGAGATCTTCACCGCCAGAAAGGTGTTGGACGCGTACTTGATCATCTCCGCGCTGGGCACATCGGTGAGCAGGATGGAGCAGTTCAGCGGGCGGTAGAGATCGGCCAATTGTTCGGCAGCTTGCTCATTGGCGGCGCCGATGACCACGCGGTCGGGATGGAAGGCGTCCTCGATGGCCGTTCCTTCGCGCAGGAACTCCGGATTGGAGAGCACGTCGAAGGTGATGCCGGGGGCAGCGTGCGCTTTCAGTATGTGCGCCACCAGCGCGCCGGTGCCGACGGGCACGGTGCTCTTATTCACGACGATCCGGTGGGCAGTGGCGGATTCAGCGATGGCGCGGGCGGCGCTCTCCACCTGGGAGAGATTGGTCGAGCCATCCTCGGCGGGCGGGGTGCCCACGGCAATGAAGATGACCTCGCACGCCTGCACCGCGGCGGCGGTGTCGGCGGTGAAGCTCAACCGCCCATTCGCCAGGTTCGACTGCAGCAGTTCATCCAGGCCCGGCTCGAAGATCGGACTCTCGCCGCGACATAACCGCGCAATGCGCTGTTCATCGATATCCACGCCCACCACGCGATTCCCCAGTTCGGCAAAAACGGCGGCGGTAACCAGCCCAACATACCCTGATCCAAGTACGGCAATATTCATAGTAATCTCAGACACCATCCCCAATGGTTTGTTACGAACAGTATTCACGATATTTGTCCGAACCATGATTAAAGGATTTAAGGATTGACGGATTCTTTCTCCGATCCGCATGCTGAATTATGTGATCAGGCGCGAATATGGGCATCAAGGAAATCCTTTAATCCTAAAATCATGGTTCAGACAATTGGTAGAACGACAACATATTATCCCCAATGCGCTGGCGGCGGTAACAGGTGAGGGTGGCGACCTGGTCAGGGAGGGGCAGGCGGGCATCGTGCTGGGCGATGAGGAGGCCATCGGGGGTGAGCAGGTTGCCGGCGGCGACCATTTCCAGCACGGTGCGATAGGCCGGCGCATCGGCGAATGGCGGATCGAGGAAGATGATGTCGAATTGTTCACGGGTGCCCAGGGAATCCAGCGCGCGTTCGACGGGGTAGGGGAGCACCATGGTTTCTTCCGTCACTTTGAGCTGGGCAATGTTCTCGCGCAGGCAGGCCAGCGCGGGGCGGGACTTCTCGACGAAGGTGGCATGCGCCGCCCCGTGGCTCAACGCCTCCAGGCCGACGCTGCCGCAACCGGCGAAAAGGTCGAGCACGCGGGCGTCGTCGATCACCGGCGCGAGGATGTTGAAGAGCGTCTCGCGCACTATCCCGGAGGTAGGCCGCGTCGCCTCACCCTTCGGCGTTTTCAGCATGCGCCCGCGATAGCTGCCGGCTCCGATGCGCATCAGCGAACCTCAACCGTGCTGGACAGCGGCATGGTGACAATGCCCGCATCCTTGAAGACGTGAAAGACCAGCTTGCGGCCATCCAGAAAGAGGCCATCGCCGTCCACCTGGCCCAAAGGGCCGCTGACGCGGATCTTGCGGTGCTTGAGCCAGTTGAACATGTTCCACTCATAAAGCACCTTGATGATGCCGCCGGCTTTCACCCGCGCCAGGGCTGATTGCAATTCTTCCACCACCGCCACCAGCACCTCTTCACACCGGATTACCTTGCCGGTCAGGTGTTGCAGCGAGCCGGCACGCTTATGCAACTCCGCGGGAAACGCCGCTTCCGGCACTGTGCAATTGATGCCCACGCCGATCACCACGGCGCCGGGAATCGTCTCCACCAGGATGCCGCCCACTTTGCGGTCGCGCACCATCAGGTCGTTCGGCCATTTGATCCGCACCGGGATCTCCAGCCGTTTCAGCCCATTAGCCACGCCGACGCCGGTGAGGATGGCCAGGTGCGACATCGGCAGCGCTTCCGCTGGGCGCATCAGCAGGGAGCAAAGCATGCTGCTCTCCGCCGGCGCCACCCACGGCGCCCCGCGCCGCCCGCGTCCGGCTGTTTGAAAATCGGTGCACACCAGCGTCCCCGCCGGCGTCTCCTCCCGCGCCAACTGCATCGCCACATCGTTGGTGGAGGTTGTCTCCGGGAGATAAATGATATTGTACGCGTCGCCCAACCGGCGCCGCACCTCGCTAATATCTAACGGCATAACGGCTACAGTGTCATGGAACATGGGTAGAATGTCAAGTAGTTCACCACGAAGACCCAAAGGGCACAAAGGGATTAGTTATGAATCTATCTGACCCGTCCGACGTGTCTGACCGGAGAAAAGCCAGGTAAGTCTCTCGCTTTATGAGCGTAAGATAATATCTTTGTGTTCTTCGTGTCTTTGTGGTGAAAAGAAAACTGTTATAGTGGCAGTATATGATGCGCCATCGCCTGCTGGATCAGGTAAAAGATAAGTGGGACGGAGGCGATGCTGATCAGGGTGCTGTAGAAGATCGATTGTGCGGCGAGCGGGGTGTCGCCGCCGAAGCGCTCGGTGAAGATGCTGCAACTCACTGCCACAGGCATGGCGGCAATGATGCAGGCGGTCATGCGCGGGATCAGCGGGATGGAAATGCCGATGCACGCTCCGAGCCACACCAGCAGCACCATCACAGCCGGGGTGATCAACAGGCGAGCGACCAGCACGCCGGACAAGGTGCGCGACGGGCGATGTGCAGAGATGTCCAGCCCACCGAGTTGCGCGCCGGTGACTATCAGCGAGAGTGGGATGGTGAGGCTGCCGATCATGCCCAGCGCTTTGACGATTGCCACGGGAGCAAGGAGGCGCGGTGGGATGATCTGAATGGTCTCCAGCGTGCGCGATGCCGGCACGAAGACGGCGATGAGGATGCCGACCGCGGTGGCGATGAGGCCGGTATTCAGCACCAGCGCGCGCAGCGATTCGAGATCGGGCTTCCCGCCGCGCAACGCCCACATGCCTACCGACCAGAGCACCAGTTGCGCGCCGACGTTGAAGAGCAGTACAGTGCGCACCCCTTCATCGTGATAGAGCGCCTGTATGATCGGTAACGGCAGGTAGATCCAGTTGGTGATGGAGACGAGAAAGACATAGGTGTTACGCTGGCTGATATGGCTGAACGACAGCGTCGCATAGCCAACGAGTAGCCCGAGAAGCAACACCCCGCCGCCGAGTAGCGGCACAAACCAGTTGGCGCGCAAGGCATCCGGGTCGGCGGTCCGCAGCATCTGCGTGAACACCAGCGCCGGGATGGTGACGTCGACGACAAACCGGCTCAATGTTGCGGTAGTCTCAGCCGTGAGATACGCGCGCCTGCGCGCCACCCACCCGGCCAGAATCACCAGAAACATCGCGGCAATATTCAGGAGTACGGTCAGCCAATCAGACATAGGACGTGTAAAAACCGCACCATTGTAGGCGACAGCAGGGGGGCATGTCAAAATATGCTTCACCACGAAGACACGAAGTACACGAAGGGAGTTAATATTTACTGTATTGTATAACAGTGGACTTTCGCACTTTGCCACTGCTGCCGGCACGCCTCTGTTACCGGAGCAACAGCTGTCCATGAAAGGAACCATTACTGTCTTTCCTGAATCGGGGTGTTACCAGCAAACCGCTTAAGGACAC
>Ga0272448_1001974_pt1 | contig 26668 bp, 12 predicted proteins | sample YNPCB0191_FD_202220 | JGI IMG/M metagenome (GOLD analysis project Ga0272448, IMG submission 202220) | Hot spring sediment microbial communities from Yellowstone National Park, WY, United States - YNP-CB-019-1 | ecosystem: Environmental > Aquatic > Thermal springs > Hot (42-90C) > Sediment... | reverse complement strand
TTGAAACGAGAAGAATTATGCTGGCAGCTATTGCAACTATTTTTGCTATATCTGTTTTGCGGATTTTTGTATTTGCAGGTTTGAGAATTCTGCCACATTCCAAACAGAAACTTTCGATTGTTAGTAATGACGCACTGGTGTGTGAACATTTTTCAATAGAGCGGGCAAATATTTGGGTTTTGAAAATTTTTTCTGAAATGGCAAGTAGCAGCAGTGTTCCCAGAAATATTAGTAACCATCCGCCCAGCAAATGAAAGATTTGCAGGGCAAGTTGTTCACCGCAGTAATATCCTATGGCAAGAATCATTGTAATGCGAAAGATGTTGAGAATATAAATTAAGGGAATACCGAGGATAAGCAAAGTCAGCCTTTTCCACAGTTTATCCCGGATTATGTAGACTATAAATACTGCAAATATTAGGAATCCGATTAAGCCGTATATGCCTGAACATGCAATGTCAACGGTGAAGTTTAGCAGGGTACCGTCTGGTCTTGTGATTGTGATTGTTGGGTTGCCGTATTCTGCTGTTATAGTCGAGGGCATCCCAAAGGCGTTTACGATTGCGTTTGAAGCTTCTGCGCTTATAACGGAGAGTGTTGACCCTACGGCGTATAGAATTTCGGATGGAGGAGGCATTAGAAATATTAGGAAAGCTATGGGGAAGGCCAGCTGCCTTAGAGTTTGAGTGTTGAAGAGGATAAGGGTTAAACCCGCTACAAAAATTGGTAATGCGAACATGTGATACTCTATGGGCGTAAAAGTGTAGGAGCCGTACCAGTAAAGCAGTATAGCAGTTACAGATAAGAGTATGCCACAGGTCAGCGGCATGTGTCTTGTCTCTTTTGGCTCGTTGCTTTCCATCGCGATTGTTGCCCTTAACATTTTTCTTTTTTGATAAATTAGATAACAGAATATTAATGGAACGGCGAGCAGGTGGCTTGTTGTTTCGCTTTGAAGGGCATCGTTGAAAATTACTATGAGATCTTGACTAAATAGCGCTATTGGAGGAAACAGCAGGGCTGCAATTTTGACAGCTAGTGATAGCTGCGTCGCAGTTATATGTATTGATGGTTTTTTCCACACAGAATTTTACTCCTTGATGTTTTGTCTTCGATGTTCGTGATGGATGTGGGGCAAAAACGTTACAAAATAAGCATACTTTAAACGTTGCTCCTAAAATAGTATGGGTTGTGCGTTCTAATCCTCAAAGTATTCAAACTCACTTTTTGATTTTTCTTTTTGTAAAATATTGCTATAAGTAGCGTTGCTGACATTATTAGCGACAAGATGAACGCGGACGAAAACTCCGGAATCACCGGATTGTTAACTTCTATTATGCTTATTTGAACTTCAGAAGGGTATGGAAGCAACACCGTTGGATAACATATTACCGTCACTATTTCACCGTAGCCGGGAACAAAACCCTCACCATTTTCTAAGGCGTCATTAATAATGTCCCAGGCAACTTGGCTTGTTGGAGTGTAGTTGCCATCTATGTTGATGAAGTACCATATTGCCTGTTGAATGTCTGTGGCGTTTCCCCTTTTGTGGTTTAAAATATAGTTCACCATGTCCCAGCTTTCGTTTGCCAATTCTCCAGGCGGATTAAAGCTTGAATACAAGTATACAGAATGTGTTGCTGGACTTCGCGTCATCTCCGCCCTCGTATCTATACACCATCCTAAATATGTTTCATTTGAAACATCATAGCCTTGTGGAACATCCATTAATTTTGTTATAAAGTAACTTTCGGTCCCATCGAAAACTTCAATTGTTATTAATGTTGAGGGTAAATTCAAATCTGCATCAGTTGCATATACGACTCCAATTACATTAACTGCAAGGGTTATAAATGCCAAGAAAAACGTACAACCTACGCTTTCTATGTTTTTCATGTTATCATCAATCGCTTTTTTAGTGATCAATTTTAATAAATTTTATTCCTGTACTAAATAGTAGTTTAAGTGTAATGCTCTTCATAATGCATTGCTACGATACAAAGGTCCCTCATGTCTACACGTTCATCTGAGTTTATGTCGGCTACAGGGTTCCAATTGCTGGATTGAGGAGTTGAACCGAATGAAATACAGACAATGCTTAGATCATACATATCAACTATGCCATCCTGATTTATGTCCCAACGTGGAAACGGTCTTGGACCATTATATGTTGTGCTTATTACGGCTGAGTCGAGGTAAACTGTGACTTTTTGTTGTATGTTTATGTTGTTTGCCAGTCCGAAGCGGATGATGGCCGCGTTGCCTAGGCTTGTGGTGTTTATGTTTGTGTAGGATATTTGTTCTATGCCGTTTATGTAGGCTTTTACCGCGCCTTCTGTGGGATGTATTTTGATGTAAAGTTCTAGGCAGTACCATGTTTTTGGCTCTGGATAGATCGCGGTTGTTGTTCTTATATTGTTGTAGGCGTATAGGGTGAATCTGTCTTCGCCTTGGACATGTCTTATTTGCAGTCCAGCCATTATGGCTCCGTTGCTGTTTAGGAACTGGATGAATGTAAATCGGTCATCATCGTCTATTAGTGGGAGTCCTTCTTCTATGTAGAAGTAGCCTCGTGCGTAAACTATTGGGGTTTCACCTATGTTTTTGTATACGCATGCTCTTCCTGTACCTGAATCTATTGCTTCTGTTTCAAATTTTGCGCTGTATGAACCAACATACGTTTTTCTATTTGATATTGTTGCATATGCGCCTGAGGTTGTTGTGAGACCTGACCATGAATTGAAGTTGGCGGATTCGAAGTCATCTTCGAGTAGGGTTTTGCTTTCGCATTCTTGGCTTAGGACTGCAATTACAGGTATGAATTTTGGCAGGAGCTCTGTTTCAATCTGTTGGAGAGTTATTTCTTGCCAGTCAACGATTTCTAGTAGGAAGCTTGTTATTCCGGCTTTTGCGGCGTCGCTCATTGCGTAGCCTGCTCCGTAAAGTGTTTGAAAACTGTAGGAGGCTGCTTGGCGTTCGTTGGCTAATTGAACCATTTTGGAGTGCAGTATTGGGTAATATGTGGAATTGCAGTATTTGCTTCCGTATAGTATTGAGCCTCCTCTGTGCAGGTTTATGTAGAATGCGGGTTTCCATGTTTGGAATGTTTGAACTAGCGTTTGTGACTCTGGTTCGCTTAGCGGTGCGGGTCCGCGGTAATATTCGCTGGAGGGATCAGAGCTTCCGCCGTATTGCCAGTTTGTGGCGAAGTTGCGGTTTAGATCGACGCCGTTTGCGTTCTTTCTTGCGTTTCCGTATTTGTCAACGTTCAGGGCGGGAATTAATAGGGTGTAGGTGCGCGTTAGAATTCTTTCTGCGAGGGGATCGTTGCTTGTCAGCAACCATTTAGCGTAAAAGTATAGGAGTTCTGAGCCTAGGTTTTCAGCGGCGTGCATTGCGCCGTCGATGAGTATTCTGCCGCCGGAAGGATTGCCTATTTTGAACATTATTATGTCTTTGTTTTGGACGGTTTTTCCGATTGTTTCGTAGGATACGAGTGATGGGTAAGTTGTCGCGAGATTTTTGAATGATTCAATGAATGTGTTGTAGTCGCGATAGAAACCGGTGGGGTCTACGTTTGCAGTGATTGTCACTTGATTGGGATTGGTGTATGTGAAGTTTAGTATGTTGTCGTGATCGTTATGAATTGGCTCGGATACTGTATACTGTTTGTTTCCTACCGTTATTTTGAAAGAGCCGTAGGATAGTTCTGTTGGGATTGTAACATAACAGAAACCTGATGTGCTTGGTTCGCCTGTGACGTTGAATTTGACTTGAATGTCTGGGTTTGCCGAGAACGTGAAGTTGGAGATTGTGGAGTTGCTGACGGTTTTTATTTGGTATGTGGTTTCTTCATGTGTGATTGTGTGGGTTAAAACTTCAGGTTCAGCTATGTAGATCTGTGTTGCTGCTTCAACTGAGTCGTTCACGTATTCTTGTAGGCGGTTTTTCAATTCAGAATCTGACAGATTATTTGGTATTGTTGATGTAAGTACGTTGTACTTTAAGAAAGTGTAATCTTCTGCGAAGAATGTGGAGTCTTGTATTTCTCTTACTTTTGATGGAACGTAATAGCCGTATGAATCTTGAGCGTAGGTTCTTTTTTGCCAGACATAGTTCCAGAAATTGTTGAGAATGGGTGGAGGTTGACCAGCATGAGGTATTGATGGAACGAATAAGCCGATCATTGGCGGGTTGCCGTATTCACCCCACATGCAGTTGAGTTTGCCGTCGTATCTGGGGTCTCCGCTTACGGCTACCATTGCAGCTTGGGTTATTGTGTTGCTTATTTCGCCGCTTATTGAGAAGCTGCTGGTTCCTTTTTCTTTGTTTCTGACGTATCTGGAGACGTTTTGGGCTACGTCTTCCCATGATATGTAGCCTTTTTCGGCGTATATTGCGTTCATTATGTCTAGGGCGTATTGGTCTCGTCCGCTTGGTCCGCTTGCGTAGCCTGGATAATACCTTGGGTGGTTTGCTTGAGAGTCGAAGCCGTTTACGATGAAACGGGCGTATGCGCCGACTCCGCTTACTTCTATGAAGGCGCCGTTGCCGAATCTGTCTATTACGCCTATGCATGTTCCGCCTTGTCGTTTTCCAGGTCCTATTGGGCCGTTAGTATTGTTTAGTTCGAAGCATACTTCCTCAACGGTTTCGCAGTTTTCGATTATCCAGCGGTTTAGAGCGCCATTGTCTAAGCCGCTTCCGCCGAAGCCTAAGGCGCTTACGAGCGTGTTCATTACTGCAAGGCCTTTTTCGTTGATTCCCATCCAGACGTGATTTACCATTATATAGCCGTATTTTCCGTCTTTAGGCGGGTAGTAAACTGGTTTGTTCATTGTGTCGCTTGTGTCTCGGTTTTTCATCAATATTGCTCGTCCGTCTTTGGCTGCTGTGCCTGTCACTATTACAGCGGTGCATTCCTCATAACGAGTGCCGTTTTCTATTTGGACTTGTACAAAACTGGATATTATCGATATTGTTGGAATGGAGATTAATAAAATAACAAGTAAGAGACACTTAGTTGATGTTGCATTTTTCACTTTTGTACCCGAGCTATAATGTAACAGGGTTCTAGTTATTTGTTATGTAATTTTGTTCTAGAAAAGAACTCTAGATTGATCGATACAATCGATCCTTATAGGTGTCTGTTTCTGGTTTACCTCTTTGCGACATAAAATGTTGGGAAAAGGCGATTTAGTTTCCATTTTCGCTTTGTTTTGGATAAGAAAAGAGCACAGCAAAGCATTGGCAATGCTAGTATAATTGAGAAGTACATTAGACCTGCGATTGCTGACTGAGTCATATTTGGTGAAGAATCAACTGAGAGGTTCTTGGTCTGGTAGTATGATTGGTTGATTTGGTCAGCCATCAAAACCTTCGGATAGATTCTAACTTCATCAAGCAGACCTATGAAGTAATCTTGAGTGCCGTACCTGCAACCAAGAAATAGTGGTTGATTTGTGCTTGAGTGAATGTTTCCAGATCCTGCTAATGAGGCTCTTAGGATGCCATCAATGTATAGCTTTAGACCTTCTGTGGAGTTGTAGGTGCAAACGATGTAGTACCATGTATTAAGGCTAAGAGCTTGGTATTCCGTCTCATATAGAGTGCCAGCGGCATTCCATATGTCGAAGTATATCGTGTTATATGGCTTAGAGGTACTGCTTTGGAAACCTATCTGGTATCCATAAGTGCCTGTGGTTGATCCCCTCTTTGCTATAATTCTTGTGCCTCTTTGGTTCTGAGTAACGTATATCCAGAATTCTATTGTTATTTCTGTCCACGTACCATCTCCGCCTATGTTTGGTGAATCTTCGATTCGGATGTAGTCGTTGCCGTCAAAGATGTATGCGCCGCCTATTTTGCCGTTTGGAGTCCATGTTGCTCCGTTTATTGTGCCGTTGTTGTCGTATCCTGCGTAGTCCGTGACTGGAGCGATATTTGTATCGAATGGCATTACGAGGTTGGCGTCGACTGTCAGCAGCCATGTTCTTTTTGCTATTGCGTTGTGGTTGTCTTTTACTGCTACTGTAATGTTGTGGACTCCTGAGGTTCCTTCCACTGCATCGAAGGTGTAAGAGGTGGTTGTTGATGTCAAGGCGCCGTTGAGGTACCATTCATAGCTTAATGGGTCATTGTCTGGGTCTGTCGCGGTTACTGTGAATTCTTGTTGGTTTCCTTGGTTTATGCATGGATAGCTAACGGATGGTGTAGAGTCACTGATTGTTGGAGGTCGGTTTTCGATTGTTACTGTGTCGTATTTTGTTTCGCCGTAGTCTTTGCCGTCGTATGGTGTGCACATTACTCTTATTTGGTCGCCGTTGGCGAAGTTTGATGGGTCAAGTGTTGGGTTTGTTGCGTCTGTCATGTTTTGCCATTCTGCACCGGTCCATTTTTGCCATTGATAAATGTAGTCTTCTGGGTCGCCGTCTGGATCGTTCCAACCGTATGGCGTTGCGGTTAGCGTGTTGTCGTTGTATGCGGGTTTTGGTGATATGGTGACGCTTTCGATTGATGGTGGAATGTTTCCTGAAGTTACCGTTAGTGTCCAATTATGCCAAATTGTTGCCAGCCCATCTGAAACTTGGACTGAAACGTCGTACGTTCCTGCGGAGCCTGAGAATGTATAGGAGGTTGAGTTTTGTGTTCCAACTGGTGTATTGCCGAGGTACCATTGGATAAGCAGGTTGTCGCCATCTGGGTCAGAGCATGTGATGTTAAATTCTTGTGATTGTCCTTCTGGAATCATGGGGTCAGTGTCTGGGTAATAGTTAGTTATTATGGGTGCTCGGTTGACATTTCTTACTGTGACGTTCCAGTATTGTGTCGTGATTAGGTTGCCGTCTGAGACGACTAAAGTTACATTATGAACACCTGCATCATCAAAGCTTGGCTGGTAAATCCAGTTTTGGGTGGTCGCGTTTTGAACACCATCTAGTAGCCAAGAGTAGGTTAGCAGGTTGCGTTCTGGATCTATTGAGGTGTGAGTGAATTGAAGGCTTTGGCCTTCATCGACTTGAGGCTCTGGGTCTACAGGGGTAAAGGATGTAATTATTGGTGCTTTATTTACGTGATCGTCTTTGGAGGCGTCATAGTGAAGCACAATTTGTTCAATAGGCAGACCTTTGAAGAAGATTTTCACGTTGTCCATTATGCCTGTGAAATAATCTTGGGTTCCGTATCTGCAACCTAGGAAGAGAGCTTGCCCTCTACTCTTAGCGACGTTTCCAGATTCAGAACCTGTACCGACTTTTACAGCGCCAATGTCTACTCCATTGATGTATATTTTAGACCCTTCGCCTGACTTGTAGACGCAGACTATGTGATACCAAGTGTTCAGACTTGGAAGTGTGGTCCATTCAACTTCGTATAAATTAGGATTCCAAACGTCAAAATATAATCTGCCGTTGGCTGTTTGGAAGCCTACTTGATAGCTGTATGTGCCACTTGTTGAGCCTCTTTTTGCTATTATTCTCTTGCCATTTTGGTTTGGTGCGGTTATGTATAGCCAGAACTCGATTGTTAATTGATCCCAGTTGCCGTCTCCGTCAAGACTTACGTTGTCTTCTATTCTTATGTAGTCATTGCCGTCGAAGTAGTATGAGCCGTTTCCTGCTGTTGTCCATGTTGCGCCGTTGACTGTTCCGTTGTTACCGTATCCGGAGTTGTCTGGTGTTGGATTTGTGTCTGTGTCGAAGGGCGTGTCAAGTACGGGTCCTACGTCTGTTATTGTCAGTGTCCATTGGTGGGTTGCTTGCTCTAGTCCGTCTGTGACTGTGACGGTTACGTTGTATATGCCAGCAGAAGCGTAGTTTGATCTGAATGTGTATGTGTTTTCTGTTGAGGTTGGTGTGTCGTTTATGTACCATTGTATTAGCAGGTCGTCGCCGTCTGGGTCTGAGGGTGAGATGGTGAATTCTTGTTGGTCGCCTTCGAGTATTGTTGGGTCAGTTGTTGGCGTGTATGAGTCGATTTGTGGTGGTCTGTTGACATGGATGAAGGTTGCGGTTATTGTTTTGTTGTCGTCGATTGTTATTTGGACTGAGTAGTCTGTCCCGTTTATGTCGCCACTCCAGCCTGAGAAGTTCCATCCTTCGTTAGGTATTGCGGTTAATGTGACTGTTTGGCCATATGTGTATGTTTCTTGGAGCGGGTCTTTGTTGACGTTTCCCTCGCCGATGATGTTAATAGTTAGAGTATATTGGTTTTGAGTGAAGTGGGCAGTAACCGTTGTGTTTTCTGTTATGGTTAAGCTGGTTGGGTTATCAGAGCCTGACAATGCACCGCTCCAGTGGCTAAAGGTCCAGCCCAATTCAGCTGTTGCGGTTAATTCAACTACGGCGCCGTAAGTGTAGGTTGCGTTTTCTGGATTTTTGCTAACGTTTCCATTTCCGTCGATATATATTGTTAGGGTGTATAGGTTTTCAGTAAAGGTTGCGGTTATGGATTTGTTTCCATCCATAGTTATTATAATTTGGTTCTCATTGCCAGATGCGTCGCCGCTCCAGCCGGTAAACGTCCATCCAAGATCTGCATTCGCTGTGAGCGTGACTGTTTCACCATGAACGTATATTGTTTTATCCGGATATTTTGTAACGTTGCCGTTTCCACTGATGGTGATGTTTAGTACGTAAAGTTCTTGTGTAAAGATGGCGGTTATTGTTTTGTCGCCGTCTATGGTTATGGTTGCTGGGTTCTGGTTTCCAGTGAAGTTTCCTATCCATTGAGAGAAGTACCAGCCGGTGTTTGGTTCTGCAAATAGCTGAACAGCGTCTCCGTAGTAGTATGGTCCAGTGTTGTTTAGGGTTACTGTTCCGCTGCCTTCTGGTGAAACGTTTACTGTCAATGTGTACTCGTTTGGAGCGAAGAACGCTGTTATTGTGTGGTTCATGTTTACAGCGTAGAATGTGTAGGTGGTTATTGCGCCTTGAGACTCGCCGTCTACTAGCACGTCGAGGATGTGGTAACCGTAGGCAGGCGTCATTGTGAAGGTTTTGTCTTCGCCATGAGACACGGTTACTTCGCCGGAGGGTTCTATGGTTCCGCCTATTCCGCTTACTGAAGCGGTTATTGTGTATTGTTTAACTGCGAAGTGTGCGGTAATAATCATGTTCTTAGTCATGGTTACGTACGCGGGGTTGTCGGTTCCCGTTAAGTCTCCGCTCCAGCCTTGGAATTGGTAGCCATACTCAGGTGTGGCTGTTAAAGTGACAATTTCGCCATATTCATAAGAGGTTTTATTAGGATCTACTGTTACCGAGCCATATCCATCAATAATGATTGTTAGAACGTAGGATTCCTCAAACGTTTCTTCTGCTCCTATGCTGTAGAATGCTGCTGGGTTTAGTTGGTTGTTGTAGCTTGTTAGTATGTAGCCTGCAGAGCGTGCTGGGTTAGAAATGCGTATTTCGTCTAATGAGCCTCTAAAGTATCGGGCATCGTTGTATTGGCATCTGCCAATTAGAAGTGGAACGCCAATGTTGTTGTAAATTGATGCGATTGTGGCGGTTCCGACAGTTGAAACTTGTGCGCCGTTAATGTAGAATTTGGGAATGGTGTTTGTTTCCCAAACTATGGTTACGTAGTACCATATACCGGTGGTTGGAACAAAGTTAGCATACCATTCGCGGTAGTTTGTTCCATCTGCTGAGGCATAAAAGCCGAGTGGGCGTGTTGGGCGGTCTACTGGGTTGTAATCAACGAACCAGCCGCGCTGGTTTGTGCCCGTGTTATACTTGCCTAGGATGGTTTGTCTTCGGCTTGTGTCTTCGAACTTAACCCAGAAGCTTAAGGTGAAGGCTTCAGTGTAGCCTGCTAGAGAACCGCTGTGTGCGATTTGGATATAGTCGTTTGTTCCGTCGAAGGTATCTGCGCCGTCAATCTTGCCAGACACTCCTTGGATTACGCCGTTGAATGGCGTGCCATTGTTGCCGTTTATTGTTGAGTCATAGTGTATACCCGCGTTTTCATTTAGGTGCAGGACGAGTTTGTTGCTTGTGTCCCATACTGCGGTTGTGTTCTGCTGGTTCCCGCACGTTGGATTGCCATAGTACATGTAGAGAATCGTATCTGTTGTTGAGGATAGAAATGGCACTTTAACCCAGACGATTAGGTGTCCTGTTGAGCTGTCATAAAATTCTATTTGGTGGTCAAGTTTCACGTTATTTGTGTCCGTGAAGACGAAATCGTATCCGTTGGGTTGAGTTTTACCTGTCAGGCTACTATCGAAGATTTCGATTAGTACTGGGAAGTTTGTTTGTGTGCCGCTTACTTTTGTGTGGTCTATTACGATTGTTCTGCGGTATTGCCAGTCGCGGTTCCACCAGTTGTTGAGTGTAAATGTTGCGGATATTGTTGTGTCATCTGTTATTGTTATGGTTATGGGGTTTGTTAAGCCTGATATTGCGCCGCTCCATCCGCTGAAAGCCCAGTCTAAGTTTGCGGTCGCTGTTAGTTGCACTGCTTCGCCATGGGCATAGAATGGTTTGTCTGGGTTTTTGGTCACTGAGCCTCCGCCAATAATGTTGACGGTTAAGGTGTACTCGTTTTGGGCGAATACAGCGGTTATTGTATGGTTGTTATCTACGGCGTAAAAGGTGTAGGATAAAACTGGTCCGATTGATATGTGGTCCACTATTACGTCGGAAACATGATAACCAACATCTGGAGTGATTGTAAAGGTTTGGTTTTGTCCGTATGTTACAATGATGGATCCTGAAGGTTGTATGGTTCCGCCTACGCCTGTTACTGAGGCTGTGATTATGTATTTTTGTCCTGTGAAGCGTGCAGTGATGTTCATGTTTCCAGTTATGATGATTGTTGCGGGGTTGTCAGTTCCTGTATAGTCTCCGCTCCATTCAGAGAATTCCCAGTTTGGTTCGGCTATTGCTGTTAGTTGAACAACTGAGCCGTAATAGTATGGTCCAGTGTAATTTCTTGAGACTGTGCCGCTTCCTTCTACATTTATGGTTAAGGTGTATTCGCTTTCGACGAATATGGCGGTCACGGTTTTGTTTCCTGTCATAACTATTGTGGCTGGGTTGAAGTCGCCTGTTAGGTCACCTTCCCAGTGAGAAAATGTGTAGCCAACACTAGCTATTGCAGTTAATTGAACGGAGGTGCCGTATGCGTAAGTTACATTATCTGGGTTTTTGACGACTGAACCACTTCCTACAGTTGTAACATTAAGAACGGCTTGTGCGTCACCAAAGTATAGGTAGTTGCCTCTAGCCCATCCTGCGCCCCAAGCCATCCAGTCGTTAACAGTTAATTTTACGCCTGGGTTTGTGCTTAATTCGTCATGTGGATTTTCCCATGACACTGATTCTTTAATGTTTCCAAGAGCAGCGGAGTTGTGTACAACTGTGGCGGCGTAGCTGGTTGTTCCTGTTACTGTTTCTGGCCAGCCTCCTTGTTTGATTTTGGCTCTGAAGGCAATTATGGTGGGGTCAGAAGTGCTCCAAGTGTAGGTGAGTGCCTCTTTTGGTGAACCAACTTCTGTGTTTATTGTGCTGTGCATGTCGTTAAAAGAGTGAGGTTTAAAGGCTAAGAGATCTTGCCAAATCCACTTGATCTCGGGCTGTAAATAGCTGCTTGTGCTTCCTGAAGCGGCTAACGACCACTGCCTGTTGAGGTCGTATTGATAACCGTTCCTCACAGGAGTATATCTGCATAAGCCGTAGTAAACTCCGTCAACGTTAACTATGGGAACTATTCTGAAAATGTAGCTTCTGCGGATAGCTGCAGCGGTTGGATCATCGGATAGTAAGAATCGGATAAGACCTTCAGCGTTCCAGCTTCCAGGCACTTCTCCATTGTGTTGTTGTGCGATAACGTAGGATCTGAATTTGCCTGCGTCTGGATAAGCGGGGTCAGTGATGGTGGCAACTTTTAATTGTTGTCCGCCAGGGGTTGTTCCTAGCGAAGTTACTGTTAGGTATGGACTGTCTGCGAACTCTGCGAAGAGGGCGTCTCTTCTGGCTATGTTGTATGGCGGTAATGGTGCCAGCCATATTTTGTTGTATCCTACTGGAATAGTTATGTTTATTGTGAATCTTTTTGCTGCGCGATCGTATGTTACGCCTGAAAGCGGCACGCGATACCAGTTGATGTTGTCGTAGCTGTATACGGGTTCGATTTCTGGCCATCTGTTTCCTGCCGTTTGGCTGGTAGACCAGTCAGAATCAGTGCCGTTAACTATGCTCACTGCTATTGTTTTGCCGGCGACGTTTTCCATGCTGAAGTAGAACCACCAGTGTTTGTCGTTGTTGGTTCTGCTTGCAACTGGGTCATATCCTATTGTGTAGTTGGTTGCGGCTATGTAGTATCTGTAGCCCACTGCGCCACTTACGTATGTTACGTTTATTAGGTTGCCCATGTCGAAGTTGCTGTTGAAGATTATGTCGTCTGCTGGCGGCGCTAGCTCGGTTATGAAGCCGTATGTTTTAGTGGTTGTGTGGGTGCCGTCTGTAACTGTTACTGTCCAGTTATAGATTGTGGCATAGGCTAAACCGTTTATGGATACGTTGTATTTGTCGTTTGGAACGTTTGTCAGTGATAATGAGCCTATGTTTGGGTTTGTTGTGACTGTAACGTTCATTAGGTCATGTTGATAGTCAGTTAGGTCGAAGCTTAATTCGTTGAGTGTTATTGGAATGTTTGTTGCGTCTTTGGCTGGGTATGGGTTTGTTATAAGGGGTTCGTCGGGTAATCCTTCTTCGGGGCTGATGGTGTAGAATGCGGCTGGGTTGAGTTGGTTGTTGTAGCTTGTTAGTATGTAGCCTGCAGAGCGGGCGGGGTTGGATATGCGGATTTCGTCAAGTGAACCCTTGAAGTATCTTGCAGTATTGTAGGTGCATCTTGCTATGTGAAGTGGCACGCCTACGTTGTTATAGATCAACGAAATAGTGTTTGTGCCGACTGTGGCGACTAAAGCGCCGTTAATGTAGAATTTGGGAATTGCGTTTGCTTCCCAGACCACGGTTACGTAATACCATGTGTTGGCTAATGGAACGAAAGAAGCGTACCATTCGCTGTAGTTTGTTCCGTCCTGTGAAGCGTAAAAGCCGAATGGACGTGTTGGGCGGTCTACGGGGTTGTATTCGATGAACCAGCCGCGCTGGCTTGTGCCCGTGTTATACTTGTTAAGGATAGCTTGCCTTCTGCTTGTGTCTTCCAGCCTTATCCAGAAGCTTGCGGTGAAGGCTTCAGTGTAGCCTGCTAGGGTGTCGTTGTGGGCTATTTCTATATAGTCGTTTGTTCCGTCGAATGTGTCGCCGCCGTCGATTTTGGCGTTTACGCCTTGCTGTACGCCGTTGATGGGTGTGCCGTTATTGCCATAGGCTGTAGAGTCGTAATGTGTTCCTGACTTTTCGTTAAGGTGTAGGACGAGTTTGTTGCTTGTGTCCCATACGGCCTTTGGATTTTGCTGATTTCCGCATGTGGGGTTTCCGTAGTATAGGTAGATTTTTGTGTCTGCTGTTGAGGATAGGTATGGTATATTCACCCATGCAATTAGGCGTCCTGCTGTATTGTCATAGTATTCTATTTGGTGGTTGAGTTTGTTGTTGTCTTGGTCTGTGAAGACGAAGTCGTCTCCGTCTGGCTGAGCTTTAGCGATAAAGTTTGAGTCTGTTATGTCTATTAAAACTGGGAAGTTTGTCTGGTCTCCGCTAACTTTTGTATGGTCTATCATTATGGTTCGGCGGTATTGCCAGTCGGTGTTATACCATGGTGGGAGATCGCTTGTTGTGAAGGTGAAGGTTTTTGTGGTTGTGTGGGTTCCATCTGTAGCCGTAACAGTCCAAGTGTAGGTTGTGGAGTAGGCTAAGCCCGATATTGGGACTGTGTATTTATTGTTTGGAACATTTATGAGCGAAATTGATCCTATGTTTGTGCTTGTTGAAACCGTGACGTTCATTGGGTCGCTTTGGAAGTCTGTTAGCTTAAAGCTTAGCCCTGAAAGTGTTATTGGAACATTTGTTGATCCGTCTGGAGGTGAGACCTCTGTTATTTTTGGTGCTGGCGGTCCTGGTGGTGGAATGTATTCTGGAACCCTTGTCCGGTATTGGCTGTAAAAGTATAGCCCAGATCTCGGTCTTGGCGAGGGCGCAGGTGCCTCGACATCATAAACATATATGCGATCCGTTTTATATACGCCGAAAACTAATTCTAGTTTACCGTCATTATCTATGTCTTGCGCTATTGAAAAGGGGCTTGCGTTGGCTAAGGGAATTGTGTAAACTATATCGTAGCTGTTAGTTACAGCGTTATATTTGAAAATCGTAACGTTTTGGGCATTGCAGTTTATTATTTCCCATTTTCCATCTCCATCTACATCAGCCAATCCTGGAGGCTCATCGGATGGGAAAGGTAGGGTGGCATCCAGTTTCCATTGAACCAGATCCCATATATTTGGCAGATATAAACCGTGATCTGCCCTGCCATTCGTTATTAGTTCAAGGTTGCCGTCGTCATCTATGTCTGCTACCGACGGATTACTATGTGCTGTAAGACCGCTAATCGTGAGTTGTTTGCGATATATGCTTCCATCGGTGTTAATTACAGCAATACCGCCAGGGTTACCTTGGTTAAGTATTATTATTTCAAGATCCCCATCCCTATTCACATCAGCAAGCACAGGGGCTTGGCTACTGCAAAGAATGTCTGGATAAGCCCATATTTCAGTTAGGTTATCAGCCCAAAATGCCCTAAGTCCCCTTCCACCTGATGGATAGGAGGGATACGACTCGCTTCTCTCACCCAAATAAACCTCAAATACTCCGTCAAAATTTGTATCACCTACGCTTAGTCCACCCCAACAGGAGTAATAAGTATAAGTTGAAGCAAATATTTGACCATCATAAGTTAGAGCTGTTATTTTGCCCGGCTGAACAGTATAGATTTCGGGATATCCATCCGCATTAATATCTGCGACGGCTAAGTAGTTATCGCCACTAGCGGCGTTGCGATTAATCCAATATACTGAGCCGTTATTTCCATGTATGGCCACAACACCTCTCTCAGCAGCTCCATTGATCACGCTTGCACAAAATACTACTTCTGGAGTGCCATCCTTGTTTAGATCAATAATCTCTGGGGGTGAATGGTATCCTCCATAAGGTGCTCTCCATAGGAGGCTGCCAGTTATCGGATTTAATGCCGCTACTCCACTAGTGCCAGTAATGACAATTTCCATAAGACCGTCATTATTCAGGTCAACAGCTAATGGACCGAGATAAGTAGATCCCGTGCCGGCAGACCTTGTCCATTTTAGACTTATGTTAATTTCTGCTGATACGGGTTTAATATTTACAAGAAGAGCACTGCCAAAACTTAAAACTATTAAATAAATGATCAACAAACCTGACAACTTTCTTTTAAAATTCCTTTTGAATAGAAACATACCCTATCGCCTTCTCCTTTCGTATTAATTTGACGTTAGACCTTAATATATACTTTATATCACATTAAATATAGAAGAATTTAGAAATGTTCTAGGTTAGAAATTAAATAGCTTTAGAAGTAACTTCAAGTGTATTCATGTGCAACAATTATCCAGCATAATTTATTAAGTAGTATTATATAATACACAATCAAATGAGTCCTCCTAAAAATTTTATGAGGTTTGCAACGATTGTTCTTACTTTATTAGCGATATTTTTGGGCAACATAGCTTCAGCGGCTAATAGCGCACATGAAACGATTTCGTCTTATGGTGTAATTGCAACGAAAAAAATGATTGTAGGTGTTGATTATTGGGCAGGAATGGACAAATCTCACTTTTTAAATAGGGACGCACCATTTTTGAAAGAAGCAGGCATAAGAATACTCAGACTTGAATTTGGAGAATGGTCTTTAGATAATTTAGCTACTTTAATTCCTGAAATCAAATCTCAGGGATTCGAAGTTTTAGGTCTACTAATGAGGAAAGATCTCGTTGAAGATATCAATGCGTGGGAATCTTGGGTCTTTGACGTTGTCTCCATGTTTAAAGATAAAGTTAAAGTGTGGGAAATTTGGAATGAACCAAACTGGAATACCGGTTTTGGGGCGCCTGGAGATCCGGTGAAATACACAGAATTTCTAAAAAGGGCGTATATCAAAGCTAAGCAGGCCGACCCAGAGTGTGTCGTGTTGGGAGGAAGCATATTAGGTACTGATAATGCTGGTTTGAATTTTCTTAGGTTGATGTATGAAAATGGTGCCAAAGACTATATGGATGCCTTGGCATATCATCCGTATTGCACTACAGTAAGCCCGCTGTACCCATATGAAACGAGTACAGGTAAAGCATTTTGGAAGCTCGAGTGGGTTAAAAATATAATGGCAGAATATGGCGATGGAAACAAGAAAATTTGGATAACTGAAATAGGCTGGGCAACAAACGGCACAAACTCCGTAACCGAAGACCAACAAGCCCTTTACATTAACCAAGCACTAAACTTAGCAAAGTCATGGGGGTGGGTTGAAGCGTTCATTATTTACAATTGGATGGATGGAGGCGGATTCTATTTTGGACTCACAAGAACCAAGTATAATCCACCCTACACGCATGAAAACTTTTGTAAACCCTCATTTTTTGCTGTAAAGAACTTTACAAGTTTATCATGACAGATTTTCGTTAAAAATTAAGTCTTAATCAATAAAATCGCTCATCCAAAAAATATATTTCCCATCATCATAAATTCTATTAAATCTACCTTCAAAGTAGTTATAGAATTCATCTCTTAAAACTTTAGCCTCTTCAAGCGTTTTAATCCTAAGAGAAGCTCCTGCAAAGTAACAGTACATATTTAAGTCTCTAAAGCTGCAAATAAGCTCATTTTTAGGTTTATTAGTTGACTGCTGAACTGCAAAATACTCAGGCCACAATCGTAATATTTTATAGTAATTGTCAGGTTGTAATAGCCAGACCAAAGCGGCGTCATCGTCAACCCATATTGTCTGGTAGTTAGTTGCATTTACCCTTTGGTTAAAGAATTCCCCTACACGGATATAGTCAAAATTTCTTTCTCCAATGTCGGAAGCTTTCACCGACGTGTCATAAACATGTACTAGTGCAAACTCATGTCCCCACAAACCTACGAACGCCGTAAAAATGAGAATCAACAAAATAATATTCAAAATCAATTTACTCTTAAGGCCTTTGTATTTATCAGTAAAAAATGTGAAAAATGAGGCGCTGAGTAAAACTATCAAGGGCAATGCCAGTATGAACAATCTGAACATCTGGATTCTTATCGTAAAGTTGTTAATTATGAATAATAGCCCGAGAGAGAATGATGCTAATATCAAAAATGATTCATGTGGGGTTTTCTTTTTCCTATAAAAAATGATGAGAAAAATGCCGGCAAGTGAAGGAAGATAGACTACTACATCTCGAAAACGGAGGAGAACCATTGCCCAAAGGGGTTTTAATACTTCTGGATAATATCCAACTGGTGGCGCATATTCAAATTTTCTAATTCCCATAAGTGTTTGAATAAAGCGGGTAAGAACTGAATCCGTGAAGCGCCATATAATGGTGCCAAAGTTATCCCACCATAAAAACATAAAGATTGATGTCAAAAAAGCTAAGCCCAAGGTCAAACTTTCCGACAGATATGGAAATAAGATGTATTTTCTCGTAATATTCGTTCCGCTTAAATACTTTCCTATTAATTGGAGAAGATAAAAGAGGAAGAGAAAAGACGCAAGAGTGAACGCAGTGAAATGATGTGCCACGGCTAATGTAGCTGCGAACACAATACATATTGCTTTATATTTAATGGAATTAATAGGAACCGTGTGTGAAAGATAAAGCAGGTAAATTACAGCGAAAAATAGGAACATTCCAAAATTTTGTTGCACAAATTGAGTTGGATAAAACAAGGCTTCAGCGGATGCTACATATAACACCAAAGCCAAATTTCTTGTCATAACGTTCAATTGCAATGAAATCCTGAGTCTTTCGACAAGCAGGTAAACAAAGAGAAAGGATGTTACGCTTATAATCTGTGGAAGAATTAAAGCGATGTAAAAAACGTCAAGACCAGATATTTTAGATAAAGAAAACGCTAAAACATGTAATATGGGCCATTCAGTATACCATTTTAAAATGCTTGCTGGTTGATAAACTCCTGGAAAATTTATTGGTTTTGAAGGATCAATGACTGAAAACATGCCCGTTTGATTGTATATTTTTTCGGCTGCACAATCCCAATTGGCATCCCCAAAGGGTATAATCTGATACCTCGTATAAAAATTGTATATGTTATTAGTGAACAGTAGTAACAGAAAAATTTGAATTAAAACAAGCCTTGAATTACTCCTTTTAAAAAGCTGAATGACGGTTAACGTTGAAATTAAAATGGCAACCAAATAATATGCAATTGGAAGGAGAACTCTAAACCAAAGGCAAAACGCTCCAACTATCATTAAAACTATTTCTAATAATATAAGAAAGCTCCATTTAATGTGCATGCTTTTTCACCTATATTAATAGATTTTAATAAATTTTACACTGTGGATTGATTTGCAACCTCGGTTTAAACCATATACGTTCATACCTTAAAATTTTGTATATAGGGTATGACATCTTGCAATATTGAATGTACAATACCACAATTTTAAAAATTTTGTCCCTCCATTTTGGAGTTAGGGCCTCTTTTATTAGCGAACGTCGCGCGCGCAAGTAAACCATCTCGCTTCAACATTCGGATTACTATAAGTGCAGCGAGTAAAATTGCTATGGTGTAATACGACATTGGAAGAAGAATTTTATATCATAAAAAATATTCCAAATATCTTATCTATCTTGATGTATAATAAGTTTCGCGCGCGCGCATGCTCCAATGTCTACCACGATTCCATTGGAGACATCAATACCACCATAGCATTCGTCATAAAAAACCTCGGTCAATTCAAAAATACCATACGGAAATGGTAAAAGAAAAACAAAATCTTTCACTTTTGCGTAGATATTCCCCTTATGATTAAAGAAATGTATTCTTTTTCTCTCTTTAAAATAAAGCTTAACTGCGTTTAAATTCTCCATGGAAAATATGTAATCTAGCTCAGGAATCTTAAACAAATCTCCTCTAACATGTATAAGTTCCATTTCATATTCATGCAAGAATTCAATTATTCTGAAAAGGAGTATTGATTTTAAAAGTTTTTTAGGGACCTTACCTGCAAAGCTAAGTTTGATTTCATTTAGAAGTTTGGCTATATAAACAGTGAGTATCCGATATAGTTTTCGGGTTTTATGCAGCAACGTAAGCTCCTAACTATTTGATTGTTACAAGATTAGTAAAAGCCCTACAAAAATGTCTATTAACAACCATAAAAGTCTCATTTTTCTTTCTCCTTTTCCGATTCTTCTTTCGCTTGGAATGGGTTTACGTTGGAAATAAAGACTGTCCGTTTTCCACTTGGTAAGGGTGGGAGATGATTAACAAACTCTATTTCAACTATAATATTATCCCCTAAATACTTTCGAATATGATTAATCAAAAATTTAGTGTGCTCTTCAGAGTATTCTCTCCCTTTAACAGCTTTTATAACGACCTTCTTAAGGCTTTCTTGAATAACCCTAAACTCTTCTATTGGCAGGTGCATCAAAACTCCGCTAAAAAGACCTGGAGCTGCAGTGCTAACAGGGATTACGCGCCCTAATTTCTCATCATAAACGGCCATAAACTGAGATACACGTCCTTCAATTGATTTCATTAGTGGCAAGCCACGCCCGCAGGCACAGGCTTCATCAGATAACTTACCTACATCTCCAATGGCATAGCGGATAAAAGGCATACCAAAATTCCGCAAACTAGTCACCAAAATCACACCATCCTCACCAGCCCCAACATGCTCCCCGTCCCTAACAAACTCCAAAACAACGTTCTCCGCACTTATATGATAACCAGAATGCATCTCACATTCCGCTGCAATTGCTCCAATTTCCCGACTTCCATAATAATCAAAAACTGGGCAACCAAAAGCCTCTTCAATGGTCTCTCTCATGTAATCAATCAACATCTCAGCAGACGTGATTACAGCCCTCGGACGCACATAATCAATGCCTTCTTTTAGCATGTATTTAGCCATCATGTAAACAGAGCTCGCATAACCCCTAACTATTTCAGGATTAAACCTCTTCATCAAACGTGCATACTTACCCAAAACTTCATCAGAAACAACATAAGTATTCAAAACCAACACTCTTTCTAATCTACTCGTAAACCGCTTAATAACGCCAGCATGCCTTGCTAAATCGATAGGTGAACCCCAAAACATTAAGCATCTATCTCCAAAACGATATCCAGCCCACCTATATGCTCTAAACTCTGCTGCTGTCTCCCAACTGAACTGCTCCTTAGTGATGTAAAACTTGATTTGATCCCCTGTACCCCCACTCTGGTAGGGAATTAACTTGTTCTTAGGAAAACCCCTTGAAACCAAGTCTCCAAAATTATTCCTAAGGTCAGCCTTAGTTAACACTGGAAGCTTCACCAAGTCCTTCACGATTTTTATGTCGCTAGGCGATAAACCCCTTTCTCTGAATACTCTTCGGTAATAGGGAACCGTATCATACACGTGTTTTAATATTGCACGCAGATTTTTATTCTGTAAACGGTCAATTTCTCTTCGGGATAGCCATTGTGTTTTTTCCAGAAAATGACCAAACTTGAATCTAGAAGTGCCTCTCACAATATCGTAGATAGGCAAAACAATGTTTTGCGCGACTGAAGAATAAAATCTGCTCATAACGTTTTTCACGCAGACGGTTAAACCCTTTTACAAGCGGTCAATTCTTCTCCGCATTCTCTATCATATCACACATTTTTTCGAGCGATTTAACAACTTCAAGACCATCTTCAACTGTAACAGGAGGCTTCTGATCGTTAATCAAGCTCTCAGCAAACAATTTGATGTATATGTCATGCCCGCTTCGCCATCTTCCGAAGGCAACCTTGACAATGTTCCCAGTTGTTGATTTAACCAGTTGAGCCGCTTGCCTCAGAGAGTCAAAGCCTTTACTGAGCCGAGTAGCCTCTCTTTTCGGTAAAAAGTTTACTGTTGAATTGATAAGCTCCAGTTTAAGAATTCCTTCTCCGCCATATAGGTTAATGAATATGGCATCTCTCGATGAATTAAAAGAAGCATAGGATCTTCCCAATTTGTTTCCAGCTTTAAAAGTGGCACATAGCTCATCATATTTCATCCAAGGGTAATCGCCAATCTTTGAAACTTGAATATCGCAGACTGCAATATCTCCGAGAAAATGCCTCATCAAATATATGGGGTGCGCCAACATTTCGCTAAACCTCCCTCCGGGAAGCTTGTGACACCAATGACGTTCATTTGCAACCATCGAATCGTGTTTCGTGTTCAATGCCTCAACTTCGATATGGAATATTTCGCCAAGTTTTCCTTTTTTTATCAATGTATCGGCTTGAAGAACAGGATCATCAAACAGCCAATTGTGTATAACTCCAGCCTTAACTCCGGTAGCCTTTTGACAGTCAACAATCTTTTCAGCATCCTTAACGGTCATCGTCATGGGCTTCTCAATCAAAACGTTAACTCCTGACTTCATAGCTTCAACGGCTAAAGCTGCATGCACTTGCGGAGGAGTGCAAATGTCCACTAGATCAACTTTGCATTTAGCCAATAAATTTGATAATGTAGAATAATATCTGGGAACTTTCCAAGCTTCTGCGGTGCTTTTTGCTAAATTTTCATTCAAATCAGAAACTGCAACAACTTGCACTTGACGGACTTTACGCCAAGCTTCTAAATGTCCATTTGCAACATAACCACAACCAACAATCGCAACATTTATCTCACGCATTTTCATTCATTCCTTTCAGGGATATTTCTAAATCAAATGCTCACAGACACTAATGAAGTCTTTGATGCTGGACTCGCTATCAAATCTTCTAAGAAAAGTTTCCCTATTCTGACAGCCAAAATCAACTATTTTCTCTCTTTCTAAACCAGCAACAAACTCTATAGAATCAGCCAATTTATTATAATCGCCAGCCTCAAACAACATCACACCTTTACATTCTTCAACCTGTTCAGGAATGCCACCCATACGGGAGGCGATGACAAAACGACCTTGAACCAACGCCTCAACCACTACATAAGGCCAAGGCTCATGCCAAATAGAAGGAACAACAACGGCACGAATATTCTCATAGACTTTATCAAGTTCACTTTTATCCAACTTATTATAGAGCACGAACCCCAATCTCATTAATTCTTTGGCAAGCCGTCCACTTGGAATTTGAAACTTTGTTGAATGAATTCTTACAGATCCAGAACCAGTATAGCTCAAACTTGACAACGCCTGACAGAGCACCCTAAATCCCTTCAAAACGTCTGGTCCGCCAAAATAACCAAAATCGTCTCCTTTAATTTCAATAGTTGAAAATTCAGGGAGAGGATTGTATATAATATGAAGCTTTTTGCGTAATGACAGCTTTTTCTCTGCAATAATACTTCGTTGCGACTTGGAGACGCAAATAACAGCATCGCTGAGCTCAACTAATTTAGGAAGGCACCGTCCCACGCTAGAATTCAAGACCACAGAAGTTAAAGTTTCCTGAAAATTCCTATTCCGAGTTTTCTCGTAAGCATAAATACACTCTAGCGAACAAATAATGCTCTTAGGGTTGCAAACCTTAGCCTTTGCCACATCATAAAAAATAGCTAAAGAACAAATCGGAATATAATCATGCAAATGCGTAATAACAGGCTTTCCAAAAGTTTTAGCTAACGGAATCACGGAAAACCAAAATCTTGGAACATATACAACATCCGCCCACTTAATCATTTTCCTCATAAAACTAGAAAACAGGACATCAAACTGCTTCAAAATAGCATATTTACCACTTCCTTTTTCACCAAGCAGAGGTAACCGATAAACTGTCAATTTTCCCTCTTTCGAAACTTCGGATTCTCCACTAAACTTATTTGTGACCACGCTTATGTCAAAGCCTGCTTGGCTCAGAAGTTTAGCATACAAAAAAGTGGCATATTCAGCACCGCCGCCATGAGGATAAAATAACTCACTCAAAAACAAAACATTCATTCTTTAACCTTCATTAAGAAACGCACACATCTGCATACAGCTTAGCCAATCTATTAGCTACCTCATCCCAATCAAGTACCGCCGGTTTACAAACTCTTTTCCCAATAACCTTCCTTATCAAGTCAGCCAGTGAATTAAGATCGATCGGATGATCGATCCCAAAACAATTCTCGCCATCCACCCATTCAGTCAAAGCTGAAGTGTTAGCAACTATGCACGGAGTCCCTGCACACAAGGCTTCTGCAACACTTAAACCATAAGCTTCATGCTTTGACAAAAGAACAAAAACGTCCGCATCAACATATTCTTGTAAAAGGTCGCTTCTCGGTAGCTCCTGAAGAAACTTAACCCGCTCAAGAACATTCAATTTTTTCGCAAGCTTAACTAGATTTTCCTTGTAAGGACCTTTGCCTACAATCTCTAAAACCACATCACTTTCTAAGAGTCGCAAAACTTCAATTAGATATTGAATGCCCTTATACTTCTCCAGTCTGCCAACGCACAATACAGTTTTAAAACTTTTCTTTATGCGTTCTAAACCCTTAAATTCCTCCAAATTAACACCATTCGGAATAACAACAATTTTTTCTTCATCAACTTTAAAATTGTTTACAATCAAACCTTTCTCATAATTCGAGACACAAACTATCTTGTCAGCCCTTGTGAAGATGCTCTTTCCCCAGAATTTATAAGGGACATGAAGCAAGTTCCTTAGAAAGCTATGCCCCTTTCCATGGAAATGTGGGGTAAAAATGAGCTTATTTCTGTCTTTTGCTTGTGCAGCATAAAGCACAGGAAATGCGTGGTAATTGTGAGCATGTATAATATCAAACTCGTCTGAATTTTCCATTAGATATTTCTTTAGCTCCCTAGAGAAGTAATAAGCTTCATTAGGAGCCCAAGATTTGAATCGCCTGACTTCAACATTGTTAATGACTTCCTCCTTTGGCAATTTACCTAAAGGATCTGTTGTAAAAACTGTTACATCGTACTTCTTTGCTAGTCTCTCACTGATACTCCTAACATGTTCCTCGACGCCACCTACATCTGGATAGTACCTAGGACAAACCTGAAGGATTTTCATACAACCTCCAACTTTTCACTTTTGCATTAAGATTGATGTCTCGACAGATTGTTTCCAGATTCTCTCTGTAGCAATTCTATACATTGTTGTCTACCTTGGATTTTCAACTTCCAAAAGCAAGCGTGTTCGTGAGCTTAGCAATAGAGAAACCTGAGAAAACAGCAAATACTGAAAAAAGCAAAACCATCAGTTGACACAGATTCCCGATCAAGTAAATCCGCCTCAACCTCGAAGGAACCGCAACTTTCAACAAGTACTTCAAATACTCATCCTCAGTCGACAACATCTTTGAAGAAAACCGCTTTGAACCTGAAATCAAAGCCTTAGAAACTCCCTCATAAAAAGACCGCTCAAACAAATACCTAAAACCAACCCTATCACGGCTAACCCTATGAAAAACTACGGCAGAAGGCTCGTACACAATCTTCGAACCGAGCATCTTCTCTGAAATCCTCTTCGAAAGCTCCGGCTCCTCTCCAGCCAAAAGCTTCTTGCCAAATCTACCCACATCAGACCTAAAATAACCAACTTTCTCAAAAACACTTTTTCTAAAAGACATATTACACCCAATAGGATTCCTCACATAGGCTCTACTTTCGGGAAGCCCCTTATACGAGCAACCGACAACCCAATTCAATTCTTCCGGAAACCATGCGGGCGGACCATTCTCCCACAACGGCTTAATAAGACCGCCTACGCCAACAACCATGGAATCCTCGTAATTCTTAACAAGATTTTCCAGCCAATTCACATCGGCAACCGCATCATCATCAATAAAAGCCACAACATCCGCCCTCGCATTTCTCACGCCAGCATTCCGAGCATTAGATAAACCGAAACCATCACTAACAACAACCTTAACATCACCACTCAACCTAGACCTATAAAACCCAATCAAATCAGGATCAGGATCCAAAACCACAATAACCTCAAAAGGCTTAACCGACTGCCTCCTAAGAGAATAAATACAGCCTAAAAGATACCGTAATCTATCCTTAGAATACACTGAAACAACAACAGAAACCTTGCTCATCACTTTCACAAGCCAAACCTAACAAAGCCTAAAACAAAAACGCACAATCAAAAACATTCAAAACATCAACACAATTTAAAGCCTTTTCAAATGTTGTTGTTAAGCCAGAAACAGCCAACAACAACACTTAAGCACAGCAGATTCTACCCGCTTCTACTCTGGCTATTTATGCGTGAAATAACCTTTCTAAACTTTCCAGAACTATCAAGAGGAATATTTTCCATAAACTCAAACTTAACCTCCAGATCGCCAAAAAGTTCATGGAGTTTACGCTCCGCAGCCTCAATAATTCGGCTTTGATTCTCAACAGCCTCCTTAGGGGCAACCTAGATGACGAGTCTTTTCCGGCTTTCTTGGATAACCCTAAACTGCTTTATCCAATCAACACTCTCGAAGGGGTATGGAAAAAAAAACCGTCGGCGAAATCAACCTCCCATCAGCCGCCACAAGAAAATCGTCCGCTCGCCCCTCAACAAACTTAACAAGCGGCAAGCTTATACCACACGCACATTCACCATCAACAGGAACCGCCACATCATCCAACTCATACCGTATCAAAGGCATAACACGGTTAAACAAGCCAGTGCACACAACCCTCCCTCTTTCACCAAAAGCGACAGCATCACCACACTCACCAACAAACTCCATCAAAACACTATCAGCATTCACATGATAACCATCATGCTCCTTACACTCCCAAGCTAAAAGACCTAACTCGCTACATGCATAACAATCAAACAACTCCGCCCCAAACCTAGAACTAATCAATTTCTTGCTAGACACATTCAAAACTTCCGCACCGGAAAAAACCAACCGCGGTTCAATTTCACTAACCAAATCCTCAAACTCTTCAGCTAAAATAAACAAGCTTGAAGCGTAACCCTTAACAACATCAGGCTTAAACTCCTTAAGCAACGCCAACTGCCTCTGAGCAGAATCAAAAATCGAAATATACTTACGCTTCGCCAAACCTAAACGTTGAAAAACGCTCTCCTTCTTTGGAAAACTTCTCGGATCCGCAATAACAGCCATCCTATCCCTAACCCGCAACCCATCCTCAAAAAAGGCTCTCATCCAAACCGCAGCATCAAAATCCTCAACCCTACCATCAACAAACGTAACCAAAGGAACCCCAGTAGAACCACTAGTAGTCCTTTTCCTCAAAGAACCCAAATCCAAATTTCCAGCAACCATATCCTTCAAACCACAAGCCTGAATCTCAAACTTACTAGTAGTCGGAATCCTACCTAAATCATCAAACCCTTTAACATCCTCAGGCTTAACGCCAGCAGACCTAAACTTCCTATGTGCGCGCGCCTAAAAATGAGCAGGAACGCGCGAAAGCGCGATTCTGATTTTTCCGCTAGGATCCTTTTCAATCTCGTCCACGATTTGAAACTCAATGTTCATGCCTTCACCAAAAAGTTCTTTCAGTTTTCTACTAGCCTTTTCTAAAACTGGCACTGGATTA